>PPYF01525041.1_pt1 | contig 44211 bp, 35 predicted proteins | sample 1559871 | NCBI WGS metagenome assembly PPYF01 (sample SAMN08240021, study PRJNA423297) | Human gut metagenome, whole genome shotgun sequencing project.
AAAAGGTTTATAAATAAAAATATGCGTTAATAAGACTAATAATCAAGCATGTGTTTGTGAAGAAACTAATTCATAGTAGTGACCTTTTTTTTCCATCAGATTTTCATGATTTCCTACTTCTACGATATATCCTTTATCAAGAACGACTATTTGATCTGCATTCCGAATGGTACTCAATCTATGGGCAATCACTACAACTGTCCGTTGTTTAAAGGCATTATTCAAAGCATCTACTATTTTACGTTCATTGATAGTGTCCAAAGCATTCGTAGCCTCATCTAGAAAAAGAAATTCAGGATTCCGATAAAGTGCCCGCGCTATCAATAAGCGTTGTTTTTGTCCTCCACTTATTCCTCTTCCCGTTTCACCGATCATAGTCTCGAATCCTTTAGGCATAGCGTCTATTTCTTCTTCAATTTGAGCAATGCGGCATACATCGCGTACTTTGGCATGGTCTATATGTTCGTCATCCAACACTATATTGTTCAAAATAGTATCGCTAAACATTTTACCATCCTGCATAACGACGCCACACATATTCCTCCATTGCCTCAGATTTATAGCATCTACATTCATACTTCCCATCTTTATACACCCATGGCTAGGCTTGTACAGCCGCACCAATAATTTTAACAAGGTCGATTTTCCACTACCACTACCACCAACAATAGCGGTCACTTTATTTTCCGGAATTTGCAAATATATACTCTTTAAAACCAAAGGACTATTAGCAGTATATTGAAAATGAATATTCTCTAGAAAGATTGTCTTCTTTTCAGGAAGAATCGAAGTGCTTGCGACAGAAAGTAACTCTTCTTCATCTTCTAATTGACGGATCTCATTAATACGCAGAAAACTAATTTTAGCATATTGAGCTGATATCACAAAATTTATAAACTGTATTAAAGGACCGTTCAGCATGCCGATAATAAATTGGGTGGAAATCATAACACCAAAAGTTATATCACCCTTAATGACAGCCATTGCACAAAAAAAGACAACACCCATATTTTTTATACTCTCTATAAATTGCGCACCCAAGTTTTGTGCATTCGTCACAGTTAACACTCTCTTATTGACGTAGTATAACCGTGCCTGAATTTCTTCCCATTTCCATCGGCGATGCTTTTCATAATTGTATATCTTGATATCTTGTATAGCAGAAACTGTTTCGACCCAGTAACTTTGATTTTTAGACAAAAGTTCAAAATATTCCCAGTCCAACTTCTTGCGAATATTTAAGAATAACAATACCCACAAAACATACAATATGGAACCGGCTAGAAAAATATAAAATATGATTGCGTTATAAATCAACAAGATAATAATAAATACTAGAAAAGTAAGTGTTGAGAATATCAGTGACAATGAATTGTTCATAATGAAATTACGAATGCGTTCATGATCTTGTGCACGTTGCAGAATATCTCCTAATAATTTATTCTCAAAGAAAGTAACGGGCAGTTTCATCAATTTAATTAAATAATCTGATATTAACGCAATGTTGACCCGAGCTGTGATATGAAGTAATATCCAATCACGCAACACATTAAAAATCATCACACTAAGTAAAATGCTAATATTCCCTATCAATACTATATTGATAAAGTTTATATCAGAAGTTTTAATTCCGACATCAATTACAGCTTTCGAAATAAACGGCAACATACCTTGCAAAAGAGTCACAACCAACATGATGACAAATATCAGCCAGAAATTCTTTTTATAAGGAGTAAAATACTTGAGAATACTCATGAAACTGTTTTTCTTTTGTCTTTTTTCCGCTTTACTCTCCTTGAAGTCAGCTGTAGGTTCTATCCCTAATAAAACTCCTAACTTCTCATCCTTCTGATACCAGCCTTTACGAAATTCATCATGCGAATATTTAACACGCCCTTTTGCAGGATCTGAAACCCAAATATATTTCTTATCAGCGTGATAGACAACAACAAAATGACTATCCTTCCAAAAAATAATTGCTGGCAACGGAACGTTTTTCACTACGTCAGTTATGGTACACTTAACAGCCAATGTGCGTAAGCCAATACTTTCCGCCCCTGTGCTCAAGTCAAGCAAAGAGACTCCCTCCTTTGTAATACCACAACGATCACGTAAAAACTGCAAAGAATAAAACTTTCCAAAATGCTTGGCTATTATCTTTAACGAAGCTGGTCCGCAATCTTGCGAATCCATCTGATATTCAACAGGGAACCTATTCAGTATCATATCTACTTTTCTCCTTTAGATTTTAAATTATCAAATAATCGTTCCACAAGTCGTTTCCGTTTGGTGATGATTTCAACGGTCCCTTTTGTATCAAAATCAAGTGGGAGCAATTTCCCGAAATTTGTGATAGTTCCATTTGGGAATGCGACTATTACCAAATAAGCGTCTCCAGTACCTTCTTGTGTTTTCACTTTGTTTGTAATGCGTGATACCGATACAACAATTCCCTTAAGCATGCCGTATTCATCATAAGGGTAATTATTAACTTTTACATTAGCTGTTTGTCCGATTTCCACTTTACCTGCTCCAAAGGAAGGAATCATAACTTCTCCTAAAATACTATTCTTATTAGGGATAACCGAAAAAAGTTCTTGACTGGATTGAATAAAAGTATTATCTCTCCAAAAGCCTAAATATTCTAGTTCCCCTTCGATAGGACTATACTGTAAATAACGTTCTTTCCAAAGATTTAGCGCATTAGACAACTCATTTTTATGTGCTATTAATTCAGAATAATTTTTTTCTATGCTTTCCGTTTCTTCAAGAAGAATACGTTGTATTTCCATTTTATTCCGGCTAATTTCAGACTTCTTTGTTAAACGATTACTTTCCAAATTCAGCCGAGCCTCTTTCATTGATAAATATGATGCACGCTGTTGATGATATTCTTCCACGCTAATTCCTTTTATAGATAATAATATACTATCATTATTTAATTGTGCAAAAGTGTTATCAAGAACCTCTTTTTTGAGTATGAGTTCATTTGTCAAATTATCCACAATCGCTTCATCACATTCAATTTGTTGCTTTAAGTTTTGACGCATAGTAGTATAGAGATCAGAACTACGCAAACGTTCATATTGCCGATAGGATAGCAAATATGAATTGTATGCTGAACTGACTTCGCCCAAAAGTAACGTATCTGGTAGTGAATAACTATCTTGTAAAATATCAGTTACAATGTCAAGCAGAGAGTCAACCATTAAAACATGTCTGTAATCTGCTCCATTTTCAATATATGAGATTACATCACCTTTCCGCAGTTGAGCATGATTTCCTTTGAGCAAAGCTAATCTCCCATTACTATTCGCAACCAAACGTACCGGTGCCTTTGAGGCTGTGATAGATATTTGACCGTCTACTGTATCCGGATATTGGATAAGAAAACCTAATAACAAAATTACACCCATTAAAACTCCTATCGAAAGGGCAACCCATTTCACCCAATATGTAGGCATACAATCAATAATAGCCTGCACTTCTTCGGATTGGTCTTCCTCAGAGTTTTTAAAATTTACTTTCTCTATTTCTTCTATCTCTTCCACCATAAATATACTTATATATGAATCGGATACTTCTATTAAAACAAGATTAATTCATTTTGTTTGCTGCTATATCCACCGTTTTAATTGTAGAGCCATACTATACAGTCAGATCGTATACGATTTGGTTGTCAGCACAAACTCGTTTTATCATTTCACTAGACTCCACTTTTTATGTATAAATAAATTACATATACATCTTATATTTGCTCTTTCAATTACTAATACGTTGTTTTATATTTTCTAGAATCTTTTGTCGCTGATTATTTTTCATCATGAATTCCTCGCTTGCCTCTTTAAATGAAAGTTTCCTTTTCTCCGGACGAGTATTATATATTAAATTATTAATAAAAAAGATCCCTGCATATCGTTGATAAAAATTGGCTAGATAAAACTCCTGTGCAATATGATGGCTTCCTTTGAAGCGAGATAATACTATCCTATTCAAATCAGATGTCACTGGCAAGAATAATACTTCCTGCTTCAGTGACTTTAAAAAGTATTCTACACTACCAATAGGAGGGCTCACCAAGGTATTTTCAACCTTGTCATAGTCAGCATTATAAGCAATTACCTCTCCTTCACCCACCAATAATGCCAAAGGACAATAATCATCTGCGTACTTTCTCTTCATATACAGTCCCATTGGATTACAGTGTATCGCAGGATATGTAGAAATTGGATTTATATGCGCACAATGTGCATAAACCACGACCTTCATACCGGGAGCTGCAGCAAACCTGTTGATTAGGAAATCCGCATTAACAAACATAATGGAGTCGCGATACATCGAACGTTGAATTCCATCTCTCCCCATATTCTGAGATAACTTTAAAATATGCAGGATACATTCAATCTCTTCAATAGTCAGCAACTCCTGAATCTTATTTTTATTCTTCTCAAGGAAATGAATAGCATTATCCCATTTCTTATCCATCAATAGAACAGACAATTGGTCTATTTCCGGAATCTTTGTTTCTTGGTTAAGATGAGTCACAAAATCGAAAATATCCACTGCCGAGTTTTGATTAGAATTAAAAAGACGATTATAATCCATACCCAGTAGCCAAACCCTATCTCCAGGTTTCTCGTTTTGATTATATGATCGTAGCGTGTCTAAAAAACATTTTGTTTGTTCATCAAGAGGTGTAGGCGAAAAGAATTCAGCCTTATTATCCCTAATATATCGATTATAAACAAAAGATTTTTCCAAAGGCATTTCCCAAAGTACCAATTTGCATTTTTGCATTTTCACAGCCTCAGCCGTTAATTGATACACAAGATGTTTTAGAGAGGGGTTATTATGCACTGATTCTCCCAGCCCTATTATTTTTTTATTTTTTATCACATCTATCTTTTCATACCCTTGTTCCTGTTTCGGATAAAGTGAGATAAAACCTGCATTTTTAGGTAAAAGTAGTGGCGATACTTCCCTCACCGGATATTCATCAAGAGGCTTATTACCTATTGTGATTAACAATTGAGAGAATGCAATCATAGCATCCTCATGGATTTCTCCTTCGGCATGAATTCGCACATTTAGCATGTCAATCTCTGACAGTGGTATTTTTTGTGATATTCTGTTTAAAGAATTGTCTAAAATGGAGATCAATGTATCAGAAAATACTATTTTTTCTTCTGCATTGATTCCGTCTAGCCATATAGTTACAGTAGCAAGGTTCTCCCCCTTGCCCTTAAACTCAATATTCCCTTCCTTTTCATGATGGGTAGGAAGTAAAATCCGTTGTTCATATTCCACTCTTAATCGATCTGTAAAAGGAAACATCTTCAAATATTTCCTTGCAAATAGTGACGAATCCGAGTCTTCTATATAAACAGGTGTAGTGTAATTACTATACGCAGCATTTTCAATCCAAGGATGTATTATAGACGAATCAACCATAGTGAAATTCAGATCGTACACATCAGTATAAGTCTTTGATAGCGACTGGGCTGTACAAGACAAACTGTATATAAAAACATAAAATAATAAGAATCTGTTTCTCATTTTAACACAAAGATTTAAGCAAATATGAGATTCAATAAAGATACAGCCCCATAATTACTAATTAGGGATTCAATAATTATTGTACTTTCTATCCTCTAGTCCTCTAGCATACCCATCTTTAAGCCCTTGACTATACCATATCATATTATAATCGACATCTCCAAAATCTGTTCCTGCAGAAGCTGCTGCTACAAATGAGCCTACTATAACCACTACATCATCCCATAAAGTACCCGATTTCCCTGCTTGATATCCAGCATCAAATCCTCCTTTATACATTAAATCATAACTATCTACTCCCGTTGATGATAAAGAATTAGGATTATAAGTAACAACATTAGTCTCAGAACCAGAGTTTGGCATTATATAGGATGGATTATCACATCCATTAAATATTACATACCCTCCTGCAAAGCCATTTGTACCTAAAAAAGAATTATATTCTTCTTCAGTATATGGATTGTCTCTTGTTCCATTTCCACCACCAACAAATGAATGTTGTTCCATTTTATTAATCATTTGCATAGCTTTTGCCATTTCATCTAAACTTTGTTTTGTCAACTTCTTCATAATTTTATTTTTTAAAGTGAATTATATGTTTTATCAGCTTAGTAATCAATTAGTGATAAGCCCCACCTTTAAGTCTGCATTTTTCTCTTATTCGCCAATACTTATGTATGAATAGATATCTCAATCAAAACAAAATCGTCTCACCTCGTCTCCCGTCCATATCCATTGTTTCAATTATAGTTCTATGAAATGCAGTCAAATAGTAAATAGTTTTATTATCAGCACTAACCCGTATCATTATTACAGGATCTTCCTTATCATTATCAATTAGCTTCGTGGTCTTTTGAGTCGATATATCAAAACGGTATACGCCTTCCGTATTTGCTACAATATAAAGATCCGAATTGGAAGTGGCTTCAACAAGATAAGGAACTTCAATTAAATTAGAAAATTGATCGGTCATATTAACTGGCTGATTCTGACCATCCCAGCTCCATATTTGATATACATTCTTATCTTTCTCACTCTCCCTTGTCCCATAAATCACTTGATTGTTTGCAGTAGTAGAAATCCCCATTATAAAAACATCTTTATTCAAACAGATGCTATCTTGAATTCCACTTTGTAAATCAGCATAATAAATATTCCTATATGCTAGCAAATAAAGACCTTTTTTATCTTTCGTAACAGCAAGACATCTAAAATTATCTTTCCATAAACTAGGCAAATTAAAGAGTTTGCTATATTCACGTTTCTTCATATCGTAAGAAAAAATAGATCCTTTCCTTTCTGTCAAAATTATGTTATCTGAAAGAAAAGAAATTCCCTCAGAAGGTACTATCGTTTTTTTTAAATTTACAGAATCAAGTTCTAAAACTTTTCGCTCACTTATTTTTTTTACTTTGGTCTTGAACATAGCATCCGCCCCCCACCATTTAAAACACAACTGTTTTTTATCAGGTGATATATCAAACTGAGCAATTATATCAGCTCTAGTTATATATGGATTTTGTGCCTTTGTCACAATGCCCACAAATAAGCATGCGAGTAATACGGTGTTTATAATAATCGTTTTCATTTTATCTTCCTAATAATTCAAAATACATTTTCATATTCACCGCTGATTTAAACGCTTCTTCCGTTATTGGATATCCTTGGTATGTTCTAATCCCCATAATATAGTAATCGATCACTTCTTGACAACGTTGAATTAATCTATCATTTGCATCTTTGGATGCAGAGCTAAATGAGCCAGATACACCACTTAAGCCTAACTGTTGATACTCTATATCATGTTGTTGAGCTATATAGTCAGCAGCATTAGTTGGTGTAGGCATAACATCTAATACACCATCACTAGTCGGTCCAATATAGTGTGAGTTATCCATTCCTGTTTTAGGTATTGAAGCTGTTACAGTTACCTCCCCTATTATATAAGCACTACCAACAAATCCACCTGTCCATCCTCCAGCACTTAAAAGTGAGTTGTATTCTTCAAATGTATATGGATCCTCCTTCGTTCCAGTACCTCCACCAACAAAAGAACTCTGTCCTATTTCATCAATTATTGGCATTATATTTGCCATTTCATCCAAACTTTGTTTTGTCAACTTCTTCATAATTTTATTTTTTAAGTGAATAATGTTATACTGTCACCTGATAATCATTTAGATAAATATGTACTATTCTTATAGTTTTGAACAGTCTCTTTAAATATCTTATTTACCTTCTTTTCCCATACATCCCAATTTAATCGAATTTCAAACTCATGACGAGAAGAAGAACGAAGTTTATAATACTCCTCTTTATTTTCAAAAACAACTTTAATTTTTTCTGCATAATCATCTACTGTAGCGTTTGTTGGCAGTAAATAACCATTTTTACCTTCATGTATTGGCTGACTAACACCACATACATTAGTAGCTATACTTGGCACAGCATATGCTGATGCCTCACAAAACACTATTCCAAAAGCATCATACTCTGTAGGGAGTACTAAAAAATGAGCATTCTGGAATATATTACATAATTTCTTCATATGTATCGGATTGGATTTATTCAAAAAAGGAATTATAGTCAAATCCTTTTCTCCTTCTAAGGTTCTCGGTACAGAACCAATTATGGTGAGAGTACAAGGGAATCCTTCACTTTTCAATTTGTAATAAGCACCCAATACCTTGTCTCCTCCTTTTTTTGCCCAGTTCTTGCCAATGAATACTAAATTACATATTTTGACATCTATTTTAACAATATAATCTTCGGGTGTCGGAATATTGGCACCAAATTCAACAATGTGAATTTTCCTCGGATCAATACCATAATACTTTATAGCATTTAGCTTTGCCCATTCCGAACTATAGATAATTGTTGTGTATTTCTCCGTCAACAATTTCTTTTCAATCATCTCTATCTTTTGAATAGTATTCTCATCTTCTTTTCGATCTAAATAGTCTCTAAATGAATGGTAAGTTACATCGCTGAAATGTATAATTGGCATATTTACTTGTAAAAATGGAGCTAAGTATAGATCTCCAAAAAAAATCAAATCACAACCCGAAAACAGTTTTATTTGCTCGCTACATAAATTTCCTAAAATTTGAGAATATCTATCTATAGTACTTTTACCTGAAAAATTCCCAGAAGAATAAGAAGCTAACTGTAGAAGCATATTAATTCCTACGACCTTTACATTGTGCCTTTTCTTTAATGTATTAAATACATTAAAAGTTGTACCTGACCAACTATTTATGTCATTTGGATTTAGGGTTGTCAAAAAAGCTATATTCATGTTGTATATTGAAATAAAAGTATATGTTAATATTCGAGTTGTATTTTCTTTCTTTTCTCAGATGCTCGCATAAAAGCATCCATCGTCATATTATTTACATCAAATGATTTATTTAATATTTCATTTCTTTTTTGTATTGCAGATGATTTCTTAATAAATATCACTCCATCCATTCTTGATTTGGGAATTATATAAATAAAAGGGTGATACCTATTTCTATTTCCGATAAATCTGATGCTCATGACATCTGAATAAGTAAACTTATCCATTGATAAATAGCATAGATCAATGTCTTGTCTATGTATAAGATATTCTAAGCTATTAGATGATGAAATCTGCATTTTTTCTTCTTTCTTCTTAGAATAACCACTGTTTGTAAGAAAATTACCCATTTCTGTAACTAAAGCTATATTAGAATAATTATCTTTATATTCATTCTTCATATAATGTCCTAAATTCCAGTCTTCTGAATTTATCATCTCTCTCTCACATAGATAATTGGTATGTCCAAAATGACAAAAAACGGTGATTGTTTCATCATCTTTGAGCAGATTAGTTACTACAAATTTTGTATGTTCATACATGATTGAATCTCTTTGAAAGTAAGAAAGAGAGATTTGGTCTTTCCTGGTCAGACAACTTCGAATCAACTTCGACTCTTTTTCACTAAGTATAGCATTAAAACCCTGATTGTTATCAAATATAGCTAATGATGTTTTATAAGGAAGTTCTTTATTCTGCGAAAGAAGAGAAATGCATATTTTATTTAACTCTTTGTCATTTATTCCTAAATTAATAGTATAGAAGAAATTGAATAAATTAATCTGAGCCAGCAAATCGGTATAATCTGCATCAATCCCTACAAAAGTAACTTTTTCCTTTAGAGAGAGATTATACTCTTTCAGCCAATGAATAAAAGATATAAATTCTTTTGAAAATAGCAGATGATCAAAATAGGTAGAAATACTATCCAAAGTAAATCTTTGGTCACCAAAAACATACCTATTAATATAAAAAGAAAACTCTAAAGGAATCTCCAATAAAACAAATTTGCAATTTCTGTTTTTAATTCTTTCTTTAATTATTTCTATTGCAACATTATTCATTGTTGAAGTACCGTGTACGGTTTCTCCAATAGCAAGAATCTTTTTATTTAAAAAGGGAAGATGATATCGGTTTTCATTATTCAGTGAAATAAAATCTTCTTTGTTTAAAGATGTCATCAAACTGTTATTAGTTCGATATTCAGTCATTTTTTTTCCATTAATAAATATTTCTAATTCATCAATCCAAATTTTCGCATTATTCTCAAACCGTATTCTCGTTCTCTCAAACGATGTCGTTATCTTATCTCTTGTATTCCCTATTGCCTCGACTGATAAAGACAAAAGCTTTCCATTACCTATATTCATCAGTTGGGATGACGTAGTCCATTCTTTACTTAATGAAAGAAACAGAGTATCTGTAGCAACTATTTCCTCACAGTCTCCAATAGCTGCTAACCTCAAATACAACATAGGACAGTTTTCTGATTTATATCGGACTTTTACTTCAATCCTTGATTTTACTTCATTTGCATGAGAAAAAGGTATTGTAAAGCCTATCTGACCTCTAAGTTCAGGATTTGGCTCCAAAAATAATGGACATGTGACTATTGTACTATCCACACCTAAGTGATAATACAAGTTATTTGGACTCATCAACCAGCCATATAGCTCAAATACACTTTTGCCTGTATTAGCGGAGTCTGCGAATACTTGAGCATATGATAACAATAGAACAATAATAATTCTAGCTATTCCTTTCATGTTTTAAAATCATATAAAATCAGTATTAACGATAGTATTGTAGCATTTTATTACAATACTATATTTTTAGAATCATTTCCAATTCCAATCTTCATAAGCTTTCAAAGTATAACTTCTTCTAAATCTACATCATAAACAGAATTATTGTTATTATGAGAATGTCGCAAAACGCCACATTCTCATATTTTAAAATTAAAACGAAATAGATGAACCTTGCTTTCCATCCATACTCATAGTTTTAATTACTGCTCTATGATTAACAGTCAAATAATAAATTGTTTGATTGTCATCACTAACGCGCATTCTTATCACAGGATCTTCCTCTGGATTATCAACTAACTTCATTACTTTCTGAGCATGCTTATCAAAACGATACACCCCCTCTAAGTTTGCTACAATGTAAATACCTGGATTGGGAGTAGCTTCAACTAGGTAAGGAACTTTGAGAACTTTCGAGAATTGTTCAGTCAAATTAATTCGCTTTTTCCGCCCATCCCAACTCCAAATTTGGTGTATACTATTACCCTTCTCATCTTTTTCCCTTACTCCATAAATCACTTGATTGTTTGCTGTTACAGAAATATCCACTACAAAAGCGTCTTGACCTAAGCATACACTATCTTGAATTCCAGTCTGCAAATCAGCATAATAAATTCTTTCGTTACCAGGCAAGTAAACCCCTTTCTTATCTTTCGTAGCAGCTAAAGATAAAGGACTGCTGTTTCTATGGCTTGGTAAGTCAAATAATTTACTAAATTTATGTTTCTCTATATCGTAAGATAAAATAGACTTATCTTTCGCAACTAAAATTAAGTCGTTCGAAAGGAAAGAAACTCCATCGGAAAAATATAGTGCTGCTGACTTTTTAACGCTTATCGAATCAATATCCATAACTTTCTTAGTACTTAAATCCATTATTCTAAATTTAAGCATGCCATCCGCTCCCCACCATTTACAGAACAACTGTTGGTTATTGGGTGATACATCAAATTGAGCAATTATATTAGCTCTAGTTATAAATGGATTTTGTGCCTTTGCAAGTATACTCACAAACAGACAACCGATTAATACGGCATTTATTAATATTTTCATTCTGAATGACTCCCTATTTTTTCAAAATATGCTTTCATAGCAATTACAGCAGTATATGCTTCAGGTGTTATTGGATACCCTTCATAATAATAAACCCCACTATTATAAAGTCTTATTACCTCATTGCAAGATTGAATCAGTCTATCATTTGCTTCCACTGAATAAGAACTAATTGATCCCCAAAAGCCACTTAAACCTAGCTCTTTATACTCTAAATCATGCTGTTGAGCTATATAGTCAGCTGCATGTGCAGGTTTTGGCATTGCATTTAAAACACCATCACTAGTAGGCCCAATATAGTATGAGTTAAACAAACCTGTTTTAGGTATTGAAGCTGTTACAGTCACCTCTCCCGCTATATATCCACTGCCAACATATCCTCCTGTCCATGCTCCAGCATTTAAAAGAGCGTTGTATTCTTCGAACGTATAAGGATCAGTAGACGTTCCTGTTCCCCCACCAACATATCCCATTTGGTAATTTGTTTCAATTACCGCTAATGTTTTTGCCAGTTCATCTAAACTTTGTCTCGTGAGTTTTTTCATTTCAATAAATTTAAAGTATTAATAATTGATTAATAAATTCACATATTAATTCTTTTGAATATATTTTGGAATAAGTTTATGATTTCTTGTTTAGCTATCAGACCTTTATTACTCAGTACTTCTAAAGTCTCAAACGACATCTTTAATTCTGGATATTCAATACTTCTCTGCATTATCAAATATTCCATAATTTCTCTAATTATTAGGTCAGTAGTCTGTTTTTGTTCACTCGCTTTTAGCACACTTACCTGAGACTCTGATATACGATAATATAACAGAGGCTGACTATCAATATAAAATTGTCCTCCCAACTTGGCAACCTCAGCCCAAAACTTAAAATCTTCAGCATAAGCATAGTTTTCATATTGCAATTTATGTTCTCTCAAAAAAGCTGTGCGTATCATAGACGTCGGATTAGCTATACAATCACCTTGTGTAAATCTTATCAATGGATTTTCAATTAAACCACTCACTTTACCTACTAGATTATCGGATGAAATATTCGCTCCAAAACGCCGCATCCATGTACCACAGACTATGATACTCTGCTCTTCCTCCATAATAGCATGCTGTATCTTTAATCTATCAACATGCATGATATCATCAGCATCCATGCGGGCAATATATTCCCCCGAAGCGTAGTTAATCCCGACATTCAAAGAGTCAATATAATTATGGTTATTTCGAATTAACTTAATCCGTTTATCGCCAAAATTACGAATAATCGAAACCGTATCATCTGTAGATCCATCATCTACAATAATAAACTCAAAATCACCAAATGATTGATTCAATGTACTATCTATTGCTGCGGCAATATACCTTCCCCCATTATAAACAGACATTACTACAGATATTTCACTCATCTTTTTCATTTCAATAAGATTACAATAAGTTCATCTCTTTATTCGTTAAATAAATCAAGCAACGGGTCAAACAAAATTGATATTTTAAACTAAGCAATCCATTTTCAATCGTTATCTTTATTTGATCTTCCAAAGATTGCCTAATTAAGTTCAAGTTAGGTAACAAGTTAAATTTTGGTTTTCCATCCATATTATTAACCAGTTTTACTAAATCTATTTGTTGATCCAACAATAAAAAATCAGGATGTAAATTTTTAATGCTATTATGCAAATTACTATCTATAACATCCTCATACCCGTTTAAGTTGCTCTTTGACAAAATCTTATCTAAATAATATCCAATGTATACGGAACTAGCTATCCGACCGTTCCGATATAAGTATGCGTAGGCGTTTAATAGTGAAATGGAAAAATTACCATAACCAGAATAATCGGCCAATTTGAGATAAGTTTCATAAACAGCCATAACACTTGTTTTATTCTTCATATAACGAATGTCTTTAAAATCAAAGAACTGAATGGATAAATATAATTCAAGACCTCGGAATATCTTTTCAACAATCTCATCTATCCTCTTATCATTCGATCTTGTCTTACTTAAGTCAGTCAAAAAGTAGATTACCTTCATTGAACTCAACAGAAAATCCGGTTGCTTATCTATATTCTCAAAACGTTTAATTATTTCTTCACAGTGCTCTTTAAATATTTCCTCAAAATCAGCATCTATAAATTGATTTTCAATTAGATAAAGAAAAACAGAACCAATTCCTGACAAACCATTTTCAAAACTTACATCTTTATTATTACTCAACAATGATTCCTGCAACAGATTGAATGCCTCATTTTCAATACTGTCATCATGCAAATAGCGTGCAGCTTCAAATAATCCCAAAGCTATCCCCACTTTGCCGTTATACAATCCAGAAGAATCTACCTGATACTTGCTTAGTAGAAGATTATCTGTCAATTTATGTATTATTTCGTTTGATTCCATATTAATCATTTTATATATAAATTTTCAAGTTCTTTTTCACTTTTCCAGTCATATAATGCTAAATGACGTAGTGAAAAATATTCAGTATATACATCTTTAATGGCTGAATAGTAGCGCTGCATCGCATTATTTTGTTCTCGTTGTACCGTTATCAATTCATATACGGAAACTTTACCTAATGAGAATTTCTTCACTAACATACGATATTGCTCTTGTGACAACTTATATGCAATTTCTGCCGTATACCAAAGCTTCACTGACTGATTATAATTATTCGTTTTGTCCTTTATTTCATTTTCAAACTCTCTGAAACGATTTTCCTGATTTAGCCTGCTGACTTCATAATTGTTTCGAGCTATTTTAATCTTATTCTTACCTATTCCCCACTGAAATATTGGAATTTGTAACCCAAGCATAACAGATTGTTGTGTATTACCGTGGCGGTATGCCTCCACAAATGTTTCCGCATATTGGTTGATTCCATAGTTCAAACTGAGAGTTGCATTAAATCTGTTGTTTAGCTTTGCAGTATGTAGAGCTTGTTCAGTTTCTAATTCAGTAATTCTCTGTTCTATTGCAAAAGGGTTATTCTTTCTAACATAAAAAGAGACAGTTTGTATGTTGATATTCATAGGCAAATTAAAGGCAGGATATACTATTTCAATGCTATCATATTCTATATCCAAATAGGTTAAAAGACGCCGTTGCGATTGTTCCTTATTCTTAACAGCAGTTTCATAAGTATACTGCGTATCTAAGGATTGTAACTCTATTTGCTTTAAATCATACTCTGTGATATGCCCGCTTTTCAATTTTATCCGAGCAACATTCAGTAAAGTGTCATTAATCTGGCATTCTAGATGAGCAAGGTCATACTCTAACGTATGTAGTAGTACGTCCATAAAAAGTCCTAAAACCTCTTGCTGCATCTGAGAAATATTTGAACAGTACTTTTTAATTGCAATTTCATTTTTTGCATGTTCTATACGTTTCTCAAACTTATAATCCTTAGCTCCTCCCCAAAGTTGCTGTGAATATCCAATAACAAAAGGTGAAGTACTAAAACTATTTTTCTTTTCTGAAAATTCATTCAAATAGTTCAATCTGCTAGAAATATTTAGATCACCACCTGTAAAGCCTACCTTTTGTTTTAGACTAATCCCAAATGAACTATTGTTTGAATAATCTTCGATATATGAATAGCTTCCATCAGTAGGTTGCTGCAGCAGTCTTAATGAACGATTTAAATTAATAGGATTCAGATTAAAGGTGATGGAAGGAAGCAACCCTTTCTTATAATTCTCAAATTGCAATAAATCATTTTGATATTTCAATTTCTCTATTTTAGCAGATGTAGATTCTAGAGATAAAATGTTTACTATTTCATCTAAGTTTATCTGTTTTTTATTGATTTGAGAATATAAGCTCAAATCCGTCACAAATAGTACAATCATTAATATAATACAACTGTTTGTGTGCATAACAGTTTGTTTTTCATTGTGTTTTTTTAAGGCTACAATCTAAATATTTTGCAATTAGCATAAAAATATTAAATAAAACAAGTAAATTCGTATTTATTAATCTTTTATCTAAAAATAAAAATGAACATTGCCTTTTTATCTTCTTTGAACTTTAGTAATCAAAACAATTGCTCTAGTGTTTTACTCCTGACTTCGAAATAAAAATAAAATAATAACAGAGACTTGCGAGAAGATGCCGAAGTTCTTTCCGCCCTTTTATTTCTGAACAAAAAGATTTTGGATATTCCGATGTCACCCGAAGTAATATGGAACAAAAAGGGTTAATAAGGAAACTTTTTCTGAAATCAAGCGCAAGAATAGAATATATAAATAAGCATACTTAAAATAAACTTAGGCTTAATAGATTCCACTCAATCCTGTTCAAATAGGTGGATAGAATATCCGAAAAAAGATAAAAAAAATAACACTAAGTTTTTTACCAATTAAAGTTTCTATTTATGAGTTTATAAAATTTCTCATTATACGGTTTAAAAAAAGAATCAAGTTCTTTACGAATATCATTCGGCAGTTTTGTTTTGTATTGTGACACGAACTTATCTTCCAAGTTTATATCACTCCAGTCGGTATAGGGAACATTCAGGAATTCTTCTATTTTTCTAAGTACAAATATGCGATTATGTTTCAATTCATTGTTTTCAATCACTAAAATATTTTCTACAGGAAAGTATTGATAATAACGTTCTAATTGTTCATGATAAAATCCTCGATGCAGAAAATCAGGAAAAAAATCTATCGGTGTATTTTCGTGCTTTCTTATCTTTTCTATTTCCATATTGACCCAATACGAAAAGGGATATCTCTCAATATCCAGCAATTTATCTAACAAAACATTCAGTTTTTCTTTATCTGAAAAAAGTTCATACTCATGTAAAAGTTGATTTTTCTTCCAATTTATTAGCATATTATATTGTGAATAAGCCCTGTCAATGGGATTTCTTACAAGAAAAATAAATTTCAAATAAGGATTATACTCAAAAAGTCTTTGAGGCACTTCATGCCAATAAGAATACCAAGTGGTTGATTCAAATAAAAGACAATCGGACAAGGAATAACGATAAGGAGAACGCTCTTTCCACATATTCTCCATATAATATGGAAATCCTTTCATATATTCAGTCGGAAAAAGAAAAAAATCAGGTTCTTTAAAAAATGATCCCCAACAAGAAGGATGTTGATGAAGATACCCATGCAAAGCAGTACTCCCCCCTTTTTGAGTTCCGATAATCATAAAATCTACTTTCTTAAACCAATTTGTTATTTCGTCTAATAAAGGATAAACTAATTTGTACGGACGAAGCTGAGATCCAAAACTCGTCGAGCATTTCCAATAGCACTGAGCCGAATAAGATAAATATAAGTCAAAAATATTATCCCATGTTGGAACCGTGTTTAATGTGTATCCTCGCTCTCCCGACTGCCTCCAGGCAACCCAAAATTGCCCTTCACGTTTTTCTAATTCATTTGGTAGTACATCTAGCAGCGTAGGAAGATGGAAAACTACGATAGCAGCCTTTTCGATCAGGCTTTTGTCAAGGCTTATTTCCCATCCTTTTGATTCAAAACCAGAAGAAAGATGAAAAGGCAAATGTTCGACATTATTATACAATAAAATTAACGAACTGTTTTTTATTTTAGCCATAGCAGACAACATGTTTATCAAATTCTTTTAAATAGTTAGTTCACTTTCTTTTCCATCTATCGTAAGGCTTATAAATCTTTCACATGATTTCTCTTTTTATAAAAAAAGAAAAGAAATCATGTAATGTATTTTACGCTGAATTCATATAGAATCCATCATTACCTGTCAGACTTTGAACATATTTTTATTACTAAATTAAGTATAGCCGATCACATTATTATTTTTCAGTGTTTCTCTTCCAACGTGGAACTTTCCAAGGAATACTGTCTTTATATGGAAAATCTTTATATCCAAGATATATTCCATCATGGAAATACTTATATGCATCACACATTATTTGTACCAATACCGGATATTCATCTTCGTTCAACGTTTTCAAAGACTTACATTCTTCTTCAAATTCTTGATTTGGAAGCATACTAGACCAATAAAATTGCCAAAATAACATTTGATATCTTTTATCCAATTTAGAAATATATTCAAACATTTGATGCGTTTTCGTTTTCATCACATCGTGTAGTAACCATAAAAGATAGTTTGGAGCATCTGCATTTAATTTTCCACCAATTGCTAGATCTACCATTTTTTTGCAATAGATAGAATCCGGAATTATTGAAATCTTTCCTAGAGTCGATATATGCCTATCAGCTAAATGATACATTGTCAAGTCATATTCTTCAGCAGGAACATATTGATAAGTCATTATAAACTCCATCCACGTGTTGGGAAAAGCATCAAAAAAATCTTTTTGATGCTTAATGGAAGCAGGATCATTCATTAAAAATCGATATGAAGAGTTCAATTTCGCTGTATCCACAGGAAAATATTGTGCATGAATGTTATTTGCTACTATCGTAACCCAAATAACTAAAAACAATCTTTTCATTATATTATACGTTTAAAATTAAATAGAAACATTCATTGTTATTCCTCCACCACCATAACGTGAAAGAAAGTCATTAAGTTCCCTCAGTTTGTCACCACTTTGTGAAACTGTATAGTTACTTCTAGATTGATGTCCTGATGTCCCTGGAAGAAAACATCCACTAGTATCACCACCAGAATTTCCTGCATGAATTAAAATACCACTTCTTCCATCAACACCTGAAACTTCATAGTAACCAGACTGACCATGGAATGTACTTGGTACGACACTATAGGTGCCATACTGAATAGCAGTATCGGAACCAGCCGATGTACATCTATCATAATCAGCTTCAGGCTCTAAAAACATTCCCGACATACTATCTATAACATTTCCAGAATCATCATAGGCTGTAGCTTCAAAATAACTCATTGTACTACTAGTACCATAAAAGCTTCTGTTGACAGATATACCAACAGTACTTCTACCAACAAATAATCACTGTCCAAGTTCACTAATTTTTTGCATCCCTTTAGACATTTCGTCCAAACTCTTTCGTGTTAACTTTTTCATCTTTATTAAATTAAAGTTGTTAATAAATTAGATTTATGAATCTATAATCCATTTTAAATATGATATCATATCTTGCTTATTCAAAAGTGATTGTCTGTTTTGACTATATTTAGTAAAATATCACAAGCAAAAAAACTACAAATGCAATGACCTGTTTATATGCATTGCTATAATATAATCCTTACTTATCTATCTGACAGATTTGTATATTGTTGCAAATTTGCACATAGCCGAATAATAGGATCTACTTTTTCTCGTTCAATACGATCTACATATTCTTGCAATAAAGGTTTATTTCTCCATTTAAAAAAATGTTGATATAGCGCATCATCTTTATAGCAGTGATTTAAAAATTGTGCTAATTTCTGGGGCGATTTAAATGATCTTACATCCACAAAACAATTTTCACCAGGTGCAAAATCATACACATTAGAAGCACCTAAATAAACAGGTACTGTTCCAGCAATTAGTGGATTATAAAATTTTTCTGTTACATAGTCAATAGCTAAAGCATTTTCAAAACCAATCACAAATTTATAGTCTTTTATAATATCCAATAATGTTTGACTACCATTATCTTTTAATAATCTTTTATTGTTATAAAGCATGCCATATGAATCAATCGGTGTGTATTTCATTAATTCATAGAGATATTCTCGTCGATGACTTTGATTAAAGGGACTTGAAATGAACATGCACATCCTGTTATTTTGAGGAAAAGAGATTAGTTTCCGACTAAATATTTCTTTACTACTATACTTGTAGTAACTATAAATAATATCATCATTCTCATGATATCCCATCCAAAGGTCAAACAACTCACGAAATTCAGGGTTTTCTATCCATGGATAATTAACTTCACACTCCAAACTCCAAGCAATCCAAATTTGCCCCTTTCTTTTTTCTAATTCATCACTTCCAATCACTCTTCGTAAATCTGGTATATGGAAAACAACAAAATCTGCTTGCTGAAAACAAGACTTATCAGTAGTAATATAACAATTCTGAGGTAGTTCATCAATAGAATAATCCAGTGGTGCTCCATACATAGTATTATAAAATAATATCAGATGATGTTTTTCCATTGTTTGCATGTATTTAAGGACAACTTTGCAATGAACGAAAATAAATTGAATAAAACAAGTAATTTTACATTAAAACCCTAAAAGGATGATATTACAATACATAATAAGCATCTGACAGAACAATCTATCATATAATTAAATACATTTATAACATAAAAAGAGCGAAGCAACCTAATTGGTTCTCCGCCCTTTCTTTATTCTGCCTGACAGGAATATTCTTTATAAAAGATATCCAGGCTTATTCTCTTAAAAACACTTTTTATTTCTTCTTCAAAGTCACATCACTGATTTCTACTACACTACCCTTATTCTGTCCAAGAATAGCCACGTAACAGTCTTTCAGGATAGCAGCGTCATCATCCGTATCGGACACTTCCAGAGCAGGATTTGATTTTTTGCTGCTGATAGCATTCACTACCTGTCCCATGTCATAGTAAACAACCACCTTCGTCCATTTGCCGGCATCCTTGATTTTGAAGTTGTACTGTGCACCGGAAGCATTCGGCTGGGCATCAGCATCGTAATCCCTGCGCATAAAGAAAGTAGTGTTCAGTTTACCGTTATCATTTTTTTCCTCGTTCGTCTGCTTGATATATACGCTGACCGGAGTTCCTGCCTCCTTTGCTTTTGCATAGAAAGTCAACACGTAGATACCTTTCCCCAAGCCGTCTGTAATACGTTGACCAAGAAACGCTTTATACCAGGATGTATTCTTCTCAGCACCCGAATTATCTATTTTCATCGCGTTCGGATACTTGGCATCTCCGGTCTGCTCCCAAGCGATTGTTGTCACTCCGTCCGCCTCATTATTCATAATGAACCACTCACCTGCCGTAGCCTTGTTAGGGTTGGTTACCTTGTTCGTTACTTCCGTAGCAAACTTTTCATTTTTGATCAGATTCTGCGCACTGACGCTTACTCCTGCGATAGCCAAAAGACTAACTAATAATACTTTTTTCATCTTACTGCGATTTAATTGTTTATACGTTATTTCTTATTTTCACTCAACTTGCTGAAACCTATTTAATTTGTTGAATAACAAACTTATAATTTCCAGTTTCTTTCTTTTCGTTTGTTTTTAGTGTGATGCGATAAATCTCCTTACCCCATACATTAGAGAGGCGCGGATCGTCCAATTGGATTGTTTCCAGTTCGGCTTTGAACTGAGTCGGATAGTCCAGTTCCACTTTCTGCCCCTTTACTTCAATCTGAATTTTGCCCAAGGACGGGAAAGTGACATTGCCCCAAGTCATGAAATTCACCTGATTGGGAGCTACGGCCTCATCCAGCGTGTAGCTGTCGGTGATCGTCAGTTTCCGGTCATCCAGTGTATACGACCGAATCCAGCTTTTCACTTTTGCTTCCGACGGATAAGCGGCAGCAATATCAGTAGAGAATATGCGTTTCTTTTCATTGCAAATGGTATTTATCGCTTTGTATTCCTGTCCGTATTTCTGCGGTATACCATTAATCATCGGCAGATTATGATAATTACTCTGCATTGTCCAGATGGTGTAACGGTCTTTACCAAATGTCTGCTTGGTATATGTACCTACCCCTGCATCAAGGATTACGGGAATTGTATTCACATATAAGGAAAACGTTCCCACATCATTATGATTATGACTTTCGTTGTTGAATCCGCCTTTGGCAGCCACGAACATTCCATTCTTATTCTTCATGTAACAGAACTCCGTTTCGGGATACCAAGTCACGTCCGGCATATCATGCTTTGGAGTCTCTTTGGCAAGATCATTGCAGCAAAGCAGAGACTGGAGCGAGCGGAAAGCATCGTTGCCCATTGTGGCGTATGGCTTCCTACCATTCAGCAGATAAGCGGCAAAATGCATCATTTCATCGCTGTTTACCGCTTTACCAAAACGATAGATCAGCAGAGGATCGCCACCACCTTGCGCGGAAGCATCGGCAAAGTTCACCACCCAACCATTACCGACATAAGAACGGGACATATACTCTCCCATACGCCGGATCATCGGTTCATTCAACAGGGATATTTTACCACCCGTACCATCGGAAAGTATTTGCAAATAATCATAAAGCTTACCTGCCGCGTGTCCCCAATAAGAAGTTCCTTCTTCGCAAGCGCCGTCAGACTTCACAAAGTTGATAAACTTATCTACCGATTTCATCGAACGGTATACAGCTTTTGCCAGACGGTCTTTATTGTTCTCCATCAAAAGGAAACACTGCAAAGCATTGGAGTTGCACCAAGGATTCCAGTTATTGATAATCTCGCCCGGCTGCCAGTTGAACGCCATCCACCACATATCGTCATCGTTCATATAAGGGTCAAGGATACGTTCCTTAATAGCTTTGCGCATTTGCAGAGAAACCACCGGATTGATTTTGTCGAAAGGCTTACGGAAGAAATAGTGCACCCAAGCCATCAATGCACCATATCCGCCGGAACCAAGATCAATGATCTGTTCGCGGAAATCAGGAAGAGAACGTTTGCTGCTTTGCCGGGGCAGGTGAGCAGACAGTACCCATGAATTCATTTCGCAACTCATATAAGCTCCGTTGAGCAGCTGATCGATGAAGCGTCCTTTGCCTTCCGCCAGTTCTGCCAACATCAGCGTATTCAATGCCTGACGATTGGCGTCATAGGGAACTTCCATGATTTTACGATTACCGGTCCGCTCATATTCAAGATAGGCGGTAGCAGGGATCAGTTGCCATTTGTAATCGAGGAGCTTCTCGCCTGCCGCGATAAGACGCTGCTTGTTGGGCCCCATCAATGAGTCCCAAGCGGCACGGTCAGTATAGGCCGGATAAGGTACCCATGCCTGTTTCATTACCAGCACATTTTTCAACGTAGTTTCATCTGCCGCTTTTTGCAGCAGGTCGCGTTCCGTATAGGCATTGGCTTTGAAAGAGAAACTTCCAAAGGTAGCTAACAGAAAAACACAAATTAAATGCTTCATTCGATTCATGGTATTTTGTTCATTTAAGTATGGCAAAGATAACGCATCTCTCAAAAAGTAAGGTGAGCAAATCATACGAACCTCATGACAAAAAAGTACAGACTTCAAAAAAAGTACATCCAGAAGCTCTCAGCCCTCTCGTGAAACAGACGCTCTGTTCAAAGCAAACAGACCTTCTATTTAGGGCAAACAGAGCCTTCATTCAGAGTAAACAGAGGTTCCGTTTGAAAAACATCCTGTTGATTGGATACAATCAAGCGGCCGTTTATTATAAATAGAAACTTCATTTGAGCTTCTATTAAATTTCCACCGATGGTAAAACCTGAACTTTATTCCCAATCGCTAAACTCAAAACTGAGCTGCTCCCAAACTCCATGTTGTTCATCCGCCTCCTCTTTCGGATTGGAAACAGAAAGCCCGATCAAGCGGATAGGATGCTGTTCGTACTCCACACTTTTCAATAACTCTTTAGCGAGTGGAAGGATGCGGTCTAATGTATACAGCTCCTGCGACTGCGTAATACTTCGGGTTATCTGACTAAAATCATGAAACTTAATCTTCAGAGTCAATGTATTTCCTTTAAACTCTTTACGTTGAAGACGTTCTATTAATTCTACCGCTACATGATACAATTCGATGATAACGGAAGAGTGAACCGATATATCTCTTTCCAGCGTTCGTTCACAACCGATAGACTTCCGAATACGAACTGCCTCAACCGGACGCTCGTCAATCCCCCGCGAACATTCATAATAGAGCGCCCCCACCTTTCCAAAGTGGGCCGTCAGCATTTCGAGCGAGCATTTACGTAATTGAAGACCATTGTGAATACCAAGCAAATGCATCTTCTTTGCTGTCACAGGTCCTACTCCCCAAAAAGACTCGATCGGAAGTCCGGCTATGAAGTCCAGTGCCTGGTCAGGATGTATGGTACACAGTCCATCCGGTTTCCGATAGTCCGATGCAATCTTTGCAAGAAATTTATTATAGGAGACTCCGGCAGATGCGACCAGGTTCAACTGTTCCCGGATACGAAGTTTTATCTCCTTTGCAATATCAACTGCCAGAGAGATTCCTTTCTTATTCTCCGTAACATCCAAAAAGGCCTCATCCAAAGACAGAGGCTCAATTATATCGGTATACTCATGAAAGATTTCGTGTATCTGACGGGAGACGGACTTATAAACATCCATTCTTCCAGATACAAAGATAAGCTGGGGACATAAACGTTTCGCCTTCTGAGAAGACATGGCAGAACGGACCCCGTAACGACGGGCTTCATAACTGGCTGCTGCCACAACTCCCCGCTCCTCGGCATGCCCCACCGCCAAGGGTTTGCCACGAAGTTCCGGATGATCACGCTGTTCTACAGAGGCGTAGAAAGCGTCCATATCGATATGTATTATCTTACGCTGAAACACTTGTATTCAAATTCCATAGCAAACTTACTATAATTTTCCGAATAAACAGCCTCTAAAATAATATGCACCTATTTTTTTAGAGGCACAGGACATAAAAAAGATTCAATATCATAGCGATTCCATTTCTAATAATACTATATTTGTATATTGTTATCTATAATCTATCAACAGGAAAATATCTGAAATACAAACCATAAAGTAAATTTAGTATTATGAAAAAACTACTATTCTATTTATTCATTCTATGCAGCACTTCCATAGTTGCTCAAAATGGAATTACTTTTGAAGTTGAACAACTCTCCAAGCCCGAAAAATTATATCCCGTGGCTTCCCCTGATGAAATCTACAGATATCTGATGCTATTTGACAATGAATCAACCATTAGAATTACAGAAAAAGACATCTGGAAACCTCCATTTAATGTAATAGCCAAGAGTGAATCTCCTGACAGTTTATTATACTTTGGGTATAATTCTTTTTTCTGCGGTATGTATCAGGCTTATGCAGATCATAGGCCGTTCGTTTTATCTCCGGATATGATTTGGCTACTGATTAATCAAGGTTTTGCCCAACATGTGAATGCCAACCATGAGTCTTTGAGAAAATATTTTGTTAATTTCTCCGGAAAAGAATCTTTAATTGTACAATCCAATAAGAAACTGAAAGACCCGAGTCTTTTATGGGAAGAAATTTTCCCGCAGTTTACGGAACAGATAAGAAAAGAGGTAGGAGGCAATTTGGTTGAAACACTCACTTGTAATTTCTCTACAACGACCTCTTTGGAAAAGACTGTTTCTGAAATAACAATAATGGAAACGGTAAAATCATACTTCGAGTTTATCACCATAATGATTGTTTGCGGTATTCCGGAAATCACGCTTGAAGGGACACCACAAGACTGGGAAAAAGTTTTAAATAAAGCCAGAGGACTAAAAGAATATAAACTCGAATGGTGGATTTCACAACTTGAACCTCTTTTGGAGGAGTTTGTGAAGGCATCAAAGGGAACAGTAAACCAAGAGTTTTGGCGCAATATGTTTAAATGTCATTCGCCAAAGTCATGCGGAGCTCCCGAGACTTTTGATGGATGGATCATTAAATTCTTTCCTTACGACAATGAGGGGAAAAGAAATAATCTAAAACAGATTGTGGGGCGTAAAAAGCTTCCGAGCGAGATAGTAAAAGTTGATTTAAAGTATATTGAAGCATACAATGACACCGTAATTGAAACACCACTGGAGTTGTGGTCCGGTTTCATCGGACTCAAACAAAACAATGAGAATTTTGCACTGAGACCACAAATTGGCTGGATGGTCAAAAAGAAAAACACAGACAACACCGGACTCATAAACAGATTGAAAGCCGATGCCAAAGGCAGGGGTATCAACCTTAGAGTGAAAGAGTTCCCTTCCGTCCTGCTGAAACTTGAAGAAATAAAACAGTTGGAGCTTACCTTTATTAATGAAATTGATATACCGGACGAACTGTCAAAAGTGAAAATCGAAAGGTTGAAGCTATCCGGCAGAATTACTAAAGAAGAGATGCAACGTATCAAAACTTTATTTCCCAATACCGACATTAAGATAAACGGAAGTAGAATATAACAAAAATATTACCGAGTAATTCACAGAAACATAAAAGGAATAATCTGGATTTCATATAAATAAAAAATAGGGGCTGAATTCTGCATTGAGAATTCAGCCCCCGCTATTTAATCTACCTAGAAAACAAATCTATATTTATTCAAGCCGAACCCTCATATCTACTACTATCGGCTCTACAAAAGACTGACTACCACCGGTTTCACCACGCAAACCATTATTGGAAGTTGCGTCATTATGATTCGGCGACTGATCGAGTACATACCACACTCCGTCCCGTTGTTCGATGTCTTCTCCATTCAGCTTCCAGTAACCGACCAGACCATCTGAACCAGAATCGACAAACATCATATTTTCACGAATCTGATTCGCAGTACGGGCTACCGACCATAAACGGACTTCACTCATAAATCCGTTCCATTTACGGTATCTGTCATAGTCATAAGCATAACCGATGCAGAAACGTTCGTTCAAGTCGAATGTCAGTGAGCCTACCGTCTTTTCTGCTATTTTCTCTCCATTGAGATAGAGAGTAGCCATTCCCGCAGAAGCATCGTAAGTGAACGCTACATGATACCACTGATTCAACAGGAATATGGATACATCGGGCATCTGAAGTGCAACACTTCCGGCCATTTGAAGCTCGTTATCAGGATGATTCAAGTCACCGGTACGCATAATCAAAGTACCTTCATTGCCCATAATGGTGCCCAGATTCTTCCAACGTTCGGCATAAACCAATGCTTCGTAGGTGACAGACCCCATTGTTTTATAAGCAGTCGGCAGACGTACATCAAGCCAGCCCGGATTGATACGGTATACCTTATCAATAATAATTGGTTTCCTTACTACAATATAAGTAACGCTCGAACTGCTTATCTTTTCAATGTCCGTACTGTTCACTATTACAGGCAGAATATACGTTACCCCATCTTCCCCCTTGGTAATGTTCTTTACCGACAATCCGCAGGGATCAGCATACAGTTCGCCTGCTTTAATGGTCGAAGAAGTTCCTGTCATTTCATAGTTATCAGTCGCCAGAGGCTGTCCGGTCGTCCCGTGTTTATGATTGTAGTCATCCACAAGGTCCTGCCCTCCTACCTGATAGTTCACATTTACATTACTCTTTACCATAGTTGACAATCGCGACACCAATTCGCACTCGTAGGTATCCGCTTCAACTTCCACTCTTATCACATTACTTTCAAAGTAAAGTTTCGGCTCCAACAGATCGCTTTCGCTGTCGTTACAACCCACACTAGAGAAAGACAATGCAACTAGTGCACCTGCATATAAGATTTTGATACGTTTCATTGCTGTTCTGTATTTTCATTAGATTGATTGTCCATATATTCCTGATAAGCCTGCAGATTGATCTGTATAGCATGACGCACAAAATTGTAATCACGGGCATTATCATAGTCATTATCAAGTCGGAAAGCACCGACGCCACCTTTCGGACCATTGGCATGGTTATAAGCAGCCTGAGTCAAAAGTACACCACCGGTAGTCCAGGATGACTCAAAGTTCTCTGTAAAGATGTGCTTACGATAGTCGTAATATTCTCCACACCAGCTTTGCAAGGTACTCACTCTTCGGTCGAGATTGGAGTCGCCATACGCCTGAGTGATGAAATAGTCAAAATAAGGAGCAGATTCTTTGTTAGAGTTCCATATTTCACCGTCAATCATAAAATAGTAATACTTACCATTCGGACGCTCGGTTGCCATCGGACCAAAGTATTTTCCTATCTCTTCTACCAGATAATGCAGAAACTCACCACGCGGACCACCTCTGCGGTCTTTCAGACTGCCTACGTATCTTCCGCCGTCACCACCGTTATCGGGTTCCCAGTCAATGTCCAGACCATCATAATCAGTCGCAACAATCGTGTCTACCAATGCTTTGGCATAGCGTTGAATGGCTGCGATATGGTCTTCAGCACCTTTCTCTCCACTGGTAAATCCCCAATAAGCTTCTGTTGCCTTATTGACCAGTTCCGTGATTTCCTCACTGGAAGCATTCGGGTTTTCCGCCTGTACTTTTTCTGAAACGGAAGCAGGCGTAATACCAGTTCCAATATTATGCAGAATGTAACAAACCGTGATCTTACCGCCTTTCTTCTTTTGGAAAATCTCCTTATCAGCCAGTTTCGCTTCATTCAAGCCGAATGGACCACTCCACATCGATACCATGTCGATGCTGTCCGGCAAAGAAGCCAGATATCCTTTACGAATAGGCCCTTCGGGAGACCAGTTGCTGAACCATCCGAAGAAAATAGGACGTCCGTAATCCTTACTGGTTGCCTTCCATGCACGAAGATCGGCATAATACTGTGCACTTTCTTCATTGTCCATCGTGTTGTAACCGCCGATATGTTCAAAGTCCTTGCTCTCTATATCGACACACGACGCAATCATTATCCCTATAACAGGAAGTATATATAATAATCGTCTTAACATTTTCATATGAATCATAGTTTAATAGATTTGATTTTTACAATCCCACCACAACTGAGTAGTTGCTTTGTCTTTATCAAGACCGCCCAAGAGCTTCAATGCTTCTTCATAATTGGCTCTATCCTCTGCCGACTGATAGAAACTTACAGGATACACCATACGACGAATACCACCTTCACGAGTAACGCCCTGTCCGCGGTTGGTCTGCACCTGATTCAGTTTCGGATAACCGGTTCTTCTCCACTCAGTCCATGCTTCGTGACCGTTCGGATACAATGCAATCCACTTTTGGATCATGATCTTCTCCAGTTTTTGTTCCGTTCCACCGCTGAAGGCAGGTGTCGCAGTAGTAGGAGCCGCAGCATTGTAACTGTAATAAGAGGCTCTCATATTATGGGCAATCGGAGTCAATCCGGAAGCCAGATAGTCGTCTACAGACGAACTGATACCATTTTCATCAAATGACGTAGCAACTCCTTGTTCGTACAGTGCTTCCGCATCACCAAATTCGCTTCCCCATCTCAACGCAGCCTCAGCTCTCAGGAAATAAACTTCGGAAGCACGCATCCAGTAAGTCGGAGTGTTCGAGGTAATATTGGGCTTGGAGAAATCGGTATAAATCGTATTCTGCTGATTGGCATTGCCGGGAGGCACCGCCTGATAGTTTTTCCCGTCAAAAGCCGCTACCGCATACGCACTGGGAGAAGCTTCAAAATAAGCACTCAGACGCGGGTCCTGATAGCCCAACAAATAAGAAAACATGGAAGAGCCCATGCGGCACTCATTGTATTGATTAGCCAGCCAATCGATGTTGTTACGAAATACCATTCCGGCTCCGGTGCTCATCTGTGCCTCGTCCGATTTGGAAGTCATCACTCCAAACGGATGATTCAAAGCCTGACGGGCATATTTCTGTGCAGTCGTTTCGTCCGCATAACTGATACGCATTGCCAGACGCAACATCAGCGAATTGGCGTATTTCACCCATTTTCTCGTATCACCGGCATATACGGCATCATAATCGGCAACAATAGTTGCCCCTTGTTCCGCTCTCACTGTCAAGGCTTCGATAGCGGCCGTCAGATCGGCAAACATAGCATTGAATGCAACTTGCTCGCTGTCGAAAGGTATTACCAGTGCAGGTTCTCCTGCATGGGTGTAAGGAATGGGACCGAAAGATTCAAGCGTTTTGTGCCAAGCAGATATTTTCAGAATCTGAGCCAAAGCAAAGATTTCCGGTGTTTCGTTCTTTTCGGATTCTTGTTTTATCTTCTTCCAGGAAGACAGCAGTGTAGTATACGAATTGGTATAAGTAGCCGCCACCCAATTGTCCTGTAAGTAATAGGTAGTATTGTTGCTACCGCTATACCAGTTATTGTTCTGTCCGAAAAATCCGCTCCACGAATCGGCTGACAGATTGTATGCAACCTGATACTGGTTGATGGCCTCCGTATCGTCAGCCTGAGTTCCTACGGTGATTACAGCTCTTTGCATCGCCATAACAGCACCTCCGACAGCAACACCATCTCTTATACCCATTTCGTCGGTCATCTCGAACGGATTGGTGTTTAACTCTTCGAAGTCACAAGCAGTAAAGAGCGACAAAGCGCAGATTCCTGCTAATAGTTTATATTGATTTATCTTTTTCATGGGTCAGTTATAATTTAAATTTAATACCGAAACCGAAACTTCTCACACTCGGCTGCATAAAATAGTCATTACCTTGACCGTAAGTTCCTACGGACGGAGTCAGTTCCGGATCGTGCGGAGCTTTGCTATAGAGCATCCAGGGGTTATTGGCAATGAATGACAAAGTAACATCTTTCAGTACATTCTTAAACCAAAGGTCGGGGAACCTGTAACTCAAAGTCAGTTCTTGCAGACGGATATTGGTTGCACTATATACATAATATCCGGAAGTGGTATAGTCACCCGTACCTATCAACTGATAATACGACTGTGCATCCACTCTCCCTTGTCCGGGCAGTAAGACACCGCCTGCATCGCGTGCTTCGGCAGATGCTTTGGATACTCCGAAGCGGTCGAGGATAGCCTGAGTAGAAGAAGTTACCACACCACCGAAACGTCCGTTAATCAGGAAGCTGAGTCCGAATCCTTTGTATGACAGCGAGTTGCTCCATCCCAGGTTAAAGTCCGGTGACGTCTTACCCAAGAAAACGGGTTCACCTTGTTCGAGTCCGTACGAACCGTCTTGCTTGATTTCAACATACCCCTGACTGTCTTTCTTCAGGAAAGTATTGGCATATATATCGTTGATGCTGCCGCCTACTTTTAATATAACGCGTCCGTTGTCTTTCCTTACTTCGGGTACGTTGATAGGCTCGGGGCTCATGTCGGTACGATAGTTTTCCACCATTTCTTTGATTTCGTTGACATTGCGCGAGAAGGTCAGATTGGAGGAGAAGCTAAAGTCTCCGAAACTGTCTCTGTATCCCAACGATGCTTCCCAACCGTGATTTTGCACATTACCAGCCTGCAAATAGATTTGTTTGTAACCCGAAAATTCCGGCAAATCGCCAATAAAGGTCTGATTGTATGTATTCGATTTATAGTAAGTAACTTCGGCACTCAGCTTATTCCATAAACGTACACTCAATCCCAATTCATAAGAACGGGTACGTTCTGCCTTGAAGTCAGTAAAAGGATAGATACCTGTGGGAGCCAGTGCACCACCGACAATCGGAGTGGTCACAGTTCCCGGAGTAAGTCCCGACTGGGATACCGGAGAACCGACTTCCGTATATGATCCGCGTACCTTTAAATAGGAAATGAACTCAGGCAGTTTCACCATTTCAGAGATAATGCCGGACAAACCTACCGAGGGATAGAAGAAGGATTCTTCGCTGGTGTTTACCAACCGGGAGTTCCAGTCATTACGACCTGTCAACGTAAGATAAAGCATACTTCTCCAACCCAGTTCGACGTTGGCAAAGATAGCGTGGTTACGTACGCGGCTGTCACCTCCGTCTTCCGAGATACGACCGTTGGAAGGGTCGATGTTGCTGGCGGCAAACAGGTTTGTTACTCCGAGCAAGGTTCCTTTGTAGCCTCTTGCCAGCGACCAGTAGTTAGAGTAGCTATAACCCAAGTTAGCAGAAATATTAAAATCGTTGAACTGCTTGTTGATGTTCAACATAAAGTCGGCATACTCCTGACGGTCTTTGTAATTGCTGTAATCATACAGACCTTTCTTGCCTTCGGCAAATTTCTGATCGGAAGTAGCATAAACCTTACGTTCAAACTGAACATGAGTATCGTCCATACGATAACGTCCGGCAAGATTCATCCAGTCGGTAATCTTATAGCTCAGACCGACATTAAACATATAACGACTCTTCTCGTTCGTTGCGATGTTGCGGTAAGCAGTCCAGTAGGGATTCTGCGAACCGTAGGTTGCATCGGCAATCGGCCAATACTGTATCGGAATATTGCGGCTCTGGTCATAACGCTCGAAAGTCTTGATATCTTCGAAGTCTTCTCCACGGGGGAAAAGGTAGGCAGAAATCACCGGATTCCAGTATTGTCCCTGCGATACCATGTTTTTATCTTCCTGTTTCACATAGGACGCGCCTAAATCCAACTGCAATTTATCATCCAGAAAAGTAGCTGTATTGCGAATGGTGAAGTTCAGACGGTCATAAGAATTGTTAGGAACAATACCTTTTGAATTGGTGGATGAAACCGAAGCAAAAGTTTGATTCTGCTTTGTACCGGTAGACAAGGTCAACGAATTGATAAAGTTGGTTCCGGTGTTGAAGAAATCGCTTTTGGGATCATACGAATTCGGACGGGCCAACTTGTCACCCCAGCTTTCGAACATACCTTCTTTGTTTCCATACGTGTTCTGGAATTCGGGCATCATATACGCTTTGCTGAATTCGGATGAAGAAGAAAATGATATCTGTAATTTACCTTCCTGCCCTTTCTTAGTAGTAATCAGGACGACACCATTTGCCGCACTACTACCATACAAAGCAGCCGCCGAGGGTCCGCTCAGAATAGAGATACTCTCGATATCTTCCGGATTGAAATCAGCAATACCTTCCGTTCCGGCTTTGCCTTCACCCATGATACCACTATCTGTGTTTCCCATATTAGTATTAAACAAAGGGATACCGTCTACTACATACAGTGCATTATTGTCGCCTTCGATAGATTTAGCGCCACGCATAACGACACGCGTCGCACCACCGACACCACTACCACTCTTGTTGATACTCACACCGGCTATCTTACCATTCAGTGAATTGATGAAGTTGGCATCTTTAATGCCGGTTATATCCTCGCTTTTTATCTGCTGCACATTGTAAGACAGTGCCTTTTCTGCCCGCTTGATACCCAATGCCGTCACGACCACTTCGTCCAGCACTTCCGTATCTTGTTTCATTGTAATCGGGTAAAAGTCCTTATTGGAAACAGCAATCAGCTGAGTTGCATATCCTATATAAGATATTTTCAAACGGGCATTACCGGGACTTTTTATCGAAAAGTTTCCGTCAAAGTCTGTAATCGTCCCTGTAGAACTGCCGTCCACAGAGATATTTACTCCGATCAGGGGTTCACCATTCTCATCGGTTACTTTCCCTTTGATATCTTTGACAGATTGCGTAGCTGCCGGTTTCTTCTCCGTAACTATAATATAATTACCTTGAATCTGATAAGAGAAACCGGTTCCTTTCAAGATTGCGTCGAGTGCAGTAGCCACCGATACGTCTTCCAAGTTAAGATCGGCAATTTTCTTTCCTTTCAATTCGGAATCACTATAATTTATAGACATCTTCGACTGTCTTTCCACAGTTTTCAATGCATCTACTACAGTGATATCTTTCTGCTGGATAGTAATTTTACTATCACTTTGAGCAAAAGCAAGGGTCTGCATCAATAATAGACCTAAAAAAATGAGAAAGACTCGCTTTTGAACAACATTATCTGCTCTTTTTTCGTAAATTTGTAGCATCTTTTTAGTATTAGTTAATTGGTTATTATTCTATGATCAATTGAAATAGCGTCGAGATACGCTAATATTAGAAGGACAATGATTTCACATCCGGGAGAAACGGCCATTTCTTCCGGATACTTTTTTGCATAGTACATTAAGTTAAAAAAGGTTCAACAATCGTTTTTCTATATTTTATCAGTTATATAGCATTTATTCCCCTTAATTATATATTTCACATCCCCTGCCACCTGCGTTATTATCTTCATCACCTCTTCCAAAGTGGCTTGCTGTTGGAAACGGAAACTATACGATTTATTATTCAGGCTGTGAAGGCTATAAACAAAGGTATAGGGAAATTTGCGTTCGAGACTCGTGAAAATCTCATCGAGATGCATATCACTGAAAACCAGCTCTCCACGCTGCCAGGCAGTCACATCCTCTATCCGAGGCGATTGGAGGCTACGTTTCCGGGTCTGTTTATTATACGTTATCTGCTCATTGGGTTTAAGTATTACATTAGATATCAGATTATTAAATTCTACCTTCACACTACCTTCCAGCAGAGTTGCAATCAGTTCATTGTTCTCCGGATAGGCATTCACGTTAAACTCTGTACCTAAAGCTGTTATTTGAAAATCATTGGCTTTCACTATAAAAGGATGTTTTTCATCCGGCTTTACCTGAAAATTTGCTTCGCCAATCAAATATACGCTTCTGGTCTTACCGGCAAACTGCTCCGGGTACAGTAAGGTGCTTCTCGAATTTAGCATCACCCGGGTACCATCGGGCAATGTAAGTTCTCGTATTTCCGCCGTTGGTATGAAACATTCTACCAAGTCTTTTTGCGGTTTGTCTTTCTCCAACATCAGATAGATAGAAACAGATGATACTGCCAACAAGAAAATAGCTGCTGCTCTCCATATAAGTAACTGATACTTTTTACCGGAACCGACAGACTGCATTCCCAGATTTTGTTGCATCCGTAATATGGACTGTTGCATTCCGCGAGGTACTTTCTGTTCTCCCGCTTGTTGCCACAACGTGTGAAGTGCTTCTTTTTTTTCTTCCGCATGATTGTCGTCAGCCAACCATCGCTGCACTTTTCTACGCGTGGCCAATGAATACTCATTATGCCCGAATAACTCTATGATCTGTTGAATATAGTTTTTCATCATTAATTTCTTCCTTTATACACTAAATACAACTAAAAGAAAAACACTACTTAAAGGAAAACAGAAAAAATAAAAATAGAAGCACTTTTTTTAGTTCTATCAGTGCCAAATACACTTGATGCTCTACCGTACGGATGGAAACATTAAGCTTTTCTGCGATTTCTTTATAACTTAATCCCTTAAAACGACTCAGCTCGAATATTAACCTTCGCCGTTCAGGCATTTTTTCCAAAGTCAGGCGAACAACCAGCAACATTTCTTCATAATATATATTATTAAGGGCATCCTCCCCTTCTATCAATTCATGAAGCACTGTTTTCTCAAGGTATCCTTCCTGATATTCCCGTTCGATTTGCTGATGTTTGAAGATATTCAGAATAATGTTTCTGGTCATTATAAAGAGGTAGTTATCTAATTCATTCTCATTGTCCAGCCATATTTCAGGTTGTAACCAAAGCTTACAGAAAATATCTTGAGCAACATCTTCAGCATCAACTTCCGACTTAAGTAATAGCTGGGCATAATTCTTTACTTTCGGAAAATTAGAAATAAAAAAACGCTGAAACTTCAGCTCAATTTGGTTAACATTATTTTCCATATTCGCTAAGATTATTATCGATTACAAGTATAAAAGTAGACATTCTCAAAGATTAGAACATAATAAAGATATATTATTAATACTTGTTTGCATATATTTATAATTATTCCGTATATAAAACAAAAACACATAAATATTGACAATACCAAATAGCGATATCGTCATACCAAAAGAGAAAAGAATAAAAGTATGTATAAGAAATTGACTTTGTATCTAAAAAAAGGAAAAATAACGAATCAACAATAAAAAGGGGAATAAGGGAGAAAAGCTGCAAAAAGAAAAAGCTCTGATAATCAGAGCTTTCATTTGCTTTAAAGTGGAGCTGGAGGGAGTCTCTCGAACCTTTTCATAAAATATCAAATCCTATCAAATATCAGATTATTAAATACTTATATTTCTTCACCTTTAATCTAAATATCTCTTAATATCATTGCATATATCAATTCTTGGGTGTACTTTTGGGTGCAACTTTTCAAATACACCCAGTTTATGAATATAAAGAGAAACATCATTTTCGCATTGGAAAGCCGTAAGAAAGATGGCGTTCCCATTACTCAAAATGTCCCCATCCGTATGCGTGTCATTTTTGCAAGCCAACGCATAGAGTTTACAACGGGCTATAGAATTGATATAGAAAAATGGGATGCGAACAAGCAGCGAGTTAGAAACGGTTGCACTAATAAGCTAAAGCAAAGTGCGTCTGAAATCAATGCCGAATTATTGCGGCAATACACCGAAATACAAAATGTATTCAAAGAGTTTGAGGTACAAGATGTAACGCCCACCCCTGCACAAATTAAGGAAGTATTCAACCTAAAAATGAAAGGGGAAAAAGAAAATCATGAAGAAAAGCCAAAAGCAGAATTGGACTTCATGAAAATTTTCGATGAGTTTGTAGCAGAATGTAGCAAGCAAAACGACTGGTCGTCCTCTACTCTTAAAAAATTCGCCACGGTAAAAAAGCATATTGCCACTTTTGACCCAAGCACGACATTTGATAGCTGGACGGAAAAGCACTTCAATGAGTATATTGACTACTTGCGAAGCGACAAGGATATGCGCAACACTTCCATAGCCAAGCAAATCAAGTTTCTGAAATGGTTTTTGCGTTGGGCTAACCGAAAAGGGTATCATCAAAATATGGCTTATGACAAATTCATGCCCAAGATGAAAAGTGCCCCGAAAAAAGTAATATTCCTTACCCGAAGCGAAATGGATAAAATCAGAGCTTGCCAAATCCCTGCCACCAAACAGTATCTTGAAAGGGTCAGAGACGTACTACTGTTCTGTTGTTTCACAGGATTACGCCATTCAGATGTATATAATTTGAAACGTAGTGACGTTAAAGATGAACACATAGAAGTTACTACCATCAAAACGGCAGACAGCCTTATTATTGAGTTGAACGACCACAGTAAGGCTATACTTGAAAAATACAAAAATATTCCATTCAAAAACGATAAGGCACTGCCAGTGGTAAGCAATCAAAAGATGAACGAGTATTTGAAAGAATTAGGAGAATTGGCAGAAATAGATGAACCAGTACGGGAAACCTATTACAAAGGAAACGAGCGAATAGATGAAGTAACACCCAAATATGCTCTGCTATGTACCCATACAGGCAGACGGACATTTATTTGTAATGCCTTGGCTCTTGGTATTCCTGTACAGGTAGTAATGAAATGGACGGGGCACAGCGACTATAAAGCCATGAAGCCCTATATTGACGTGGCGGATGAAATCAAAATTAATGCAATGAACAAATTTAATCTCTTATAACATGAACGAAATAACATCAATGATACCCCAATACGGAGAACTTAACAGAATGTACACCGATATACTGTCCGGCAAAGGTTTCTCTTTTGAAAAGCAGAAGTTCATTTCCGACTTCTACAAGCAGCATGAGGACACACAAGCGTTTGAAACTTCCCTTATCGGCATGGTGCTTGAAACGGGTACGGAACACCGTTCCTTATTGCTGAACAGCTTGAAACGGGAAATAGAAAGCAACATATCCATATACAACGCTAACCAGCCCCGGCTTGACAATATCGACACCTGGCTTATCAGCCGTGACCATGCAGACCGCTTCGACTGGAGCATTGATAACCAGATGAAAACGACAAGGGAGTACAACAAGGAACTGATGGAAGCGAATGGCTCACTGGAAGCAATGGTGTACAGGGCGCACGACAGACAGGAAGAAGAACTGCTGAACCGAAGATACGAACGGTGTAAACGGGAATATGAAAAGGAAAAGGCGAAACTGGACGAACTGTACGACAAAAAGAAACAAGCCACAAAGGAAGCACTGTCATGTTCAGAGAACCGTTTCAAGAATATGTATGAACTTGGCTGCAACCTGTTGGCTATACTTGAAAAGTACATGACCGACCAAAAGAGAAAGGAAACGGATGCTCCCGATGTTTCTGCAACAGTCCCTAATCCCGACACCACACCCCAAAACCTGTCCGCATATTTTTCCATGAAGCTGATATCTGCCGTTTATGAAATGTGCAACGGGAAGCAGTTCGAGGATATTTCAGAAGCGGACTTCTACGCCAACATGAATTTGCAGCCCAACGGCAGCAAGCTGAAAATAAGACCGAGGGAAAAGGCACGTGTCTGTTATCTCATCTTCCTTATGGGGGAAACATTGCCCAAGCAGGACAGGGAAAGCTGGAAAGAGACTGTCATGGAATTGTTGGGAATAGAGGAAAGCTACTACAAATCCAAATACAAAGAACCCGTTTCGGATTTTCCGAGTGATACGAACCAAGAGTTCGCCAAGAAAATGAAGACCGTGTTCAGATAACGTATGATACGTTCCGATATTCCACGACACAACCACTTTTACCACTCAAAATTTAATTTACCACTTTTCTTTATCTTCTGATACAGTGTGAGATAGCGTGATGTTCAATTCACGCTATCCACATCCTTACCACCCATACCCGAAGCTAACTTTGCACTGTTCGAACGAGACAAAAAAGCCTGTGCGCAGGGCTTGCAGTACAAACGTTAATTTCATCCTATGGAACTAAAAGAACTTTTATCGAAACCTGTATGGCAAATGACAGGCGAGGAATTTATCTTCCTGAACCGCCACGCATCTACGGACAGCGAGGCAAGGACACCGCAGCCCGTAACCGATACGGACAAGAAATATGTGTACGGAATAAGCGGCATAGCCCGTTTGTTCGGATGCAGCATGCCCACTGCCAACCGCATCAAGAAAAGCGGAAAGATAAGCAAGGCTATCACGCAGATAGGGCGCAAAATCATTGTTGACGCTGAACTGGCTCTTGAACTGGCTGGTCACAAAAGCGGAGGACGCAAATAAAAGGAGACGTTATGGAGTACAGAGAAAGAAAATCCATCACGCCCGAAGAGGCGGTGGTACTTTGGCAAGCCTCACGGCTGAGCCTTTCGAAGACCTACGAGAAAGCCCCCGAAATACTCAAAGTGCATAATTCGGTCATCGGCACGCTGGGCAACTTCAGCGCGTCAATCGGGAAAGCCAAGAGCAAGAAGACGTTCAATGTCTCCGCTATCGTGGCGGCGGCACTGACAAACGGGATTGTATTGCAGTATGCCGCAACACTACCCGAAAACAAGCGCAAAATCCTTTATGTGGACACCGAGCAAAGCCCCTACCATTGTCTGAAAGTGGCAAGGCGCATCCTTCGTATGGCTGGACTTCCGACCGACAGGGACTATGAGAATTTGGAGTTCCTTGCGCTTCGCAAGTACACGCCCGAAGAACGCATCGCCATTGTGGAGCAGGCAATCTACCATACCGACAACATCGGACTGGTCATCATTGACGGAATAAGGGACATGGTATATGACATCAACAGCCCAAGCGAGGCGACCTGCATCATTTCAAAGTTGATGCAGTGGACGGACGAAAGGCAGATACATATCCATACCATCCTGCATCAGAACAAGGCGGACGAAAACGCAAGGGGACATATTGGTACGGAATTGAACAACAAGGCGGAAACCGTGCTGCTCGTGGAAAAGGACGAAAAGGATTCGGATGTAAGCACGGTACGGGCGGCACATATCCGGGCGATGGACTTCGAGGCATTTGCTTTCCGCATCAATGAGGAAGCACTTCCCGAACTGCTGGACGGGTACAAGTTTCAGAAGAAAGAGCCGGGCAGACCGAAAAAAGAGAAGTTCGATGCTTATCGGGACATTACCGAACATCAGCACCGCATTGCCTTGGAAGCAGCTTTCACGCTGAAAGACGAATACGGCTATCAGGAACTTGCGGAAGCCTTGAAAGATGCCTATGCCTCTGTCGGTGTACCGCTTAGTGACAACAAGGTGGTCAGTCTAATTACCATACTGAAAAGCAAGCGGATGATAGTGCAGGAGAACGGGAAGAAGTACAGGTTCATGCCCGATTTCCACTATTAGCCACGTACCGAAACCACTTTACTTTATTCCCGGTGCCTATATATTGGGAATAAAGCGAAGCGGTTCGGAACACCGACAAAGCACTTCACTTTATTACCGTACCCTATATATACGGCAGTAAAGTAAAGCGGTTACAGACCGTACTCTGTAAAGATATACGGGCGAAAAGAAAAAAAACATATTCATCCAAAAACAAAAAACGAATGACAATAACCGATGTAAAGCAGATACGCATTTCCGACTATCTGCACAGTTTGGGGTACAGCCCCGTAAAACAACAGGGCGGCAATCTTTGGTACAAGTCGCCTTTCAGACAGGAGAGCGAACCGTCTTTCAAGGTGAACACGGAACTGAACCTCTGGTACGATTTTGGCGCAGGCAAGGGCGGCAATATCATTGCACTGGCGCAGGAACTTTACGCTTCCGATGATTTGCATTGCCTTTTGGAAAAGATAGCGGAGCAAGCGTCCCATATACGCCCCGTGTCTTTCTCTTTTGGGCAGCAGTCCTCTTCACAGCCGAGCTTCCAACAGTTGGAAGTCCGTGACCTTGTCCATCCTGCGTTACTCCGTTACCTGCAAGGGCGAGGTATCAATATCGAACTGGCAAAAAGAGAATGCAAGGAACTCCACTTCACGCACAACGGCAAACCTTACTTCGCCATCGGCTTCCCGAATGTGGCTGGCGGCTACGAGGTGCGCAACTCTTTTTTCAAAGGCTGCATCGCACCGAAAGACATCACCCACATACGGCAACAGGGAGAGCCAAGGGAGAAATGTTTGGTATTCGAGGGCATGATGGACTATCTTTCGTTCCTCACACTGCGCATGAGGAACTGCCCGACCATGCCCAACCTTGACGGGCAGGATTATGTCATACTCAACTCCACCGCCAATGTGACGAAAGCCCTTGACGTGCTATATCCGTACGAGCGCATCCATTGCCTGCTTGACAACGACCATGCCGGGTGGAAAGCGACACGGGAAATCGAAAGGGAATACTCCTGCCGTGTGCGTGACTTCTCACACGAATATCGGGGGTATGCGGACTTGAACGACTACCTGTGCGGAAAGAGACAGGAGCAGGGTTTGGATTTGCCACAACAGGGCAAGCAAGACCGACCATCCGAGCAGCAGGAGCAAGAACCGACCATGAAGAAAGGCAGGAGATTCAGAATGTAGGCGTATGTTGTCCGAACGGCTTTTTGAAAAAGCCATAGCTCATTAGGGCATTTTCTACACGCAATGCAAGGCATCGCTAAAAATGCCCCAATGAGCCATAGGGGTTGCACCCCTTTGGAAACCCCGTGAGCCATGCGGCATGACAGCAGGGCAAGTGGAATTATCAACCTAAAAACAGAACAGAGATATGGGATATGCAGTTTTGCATTTGGAAAAAGCAAAGGGTGCGGACAGCAAGATGTCGGCACACATAGAGCGCACGAGCCATCCGAAAAATGCGGATGAAACCCGTACGCATCTGAATCGGGAACTGGTACAGTTCCCCGAAGGAGTGAACAACCGTACCGAGGCGATAGCCCATCGGATAGGAAACGCAGGTATCAAACGGAAAATAGCCGACAACCAGGTAAGGGCTATCCGTGTATTGCTGACCGGAACCAACGAGGATATGAAACGGATGGAAGCGGACGGGGCACTCGGCAACTGGTGCGACGACAACCTGAAATGGCTGCGTGAGACTTTCGGAAAGGACAATGTGGTTTCGGCAGTCCTGCATATGGACGAGCAGACACCGCACCTGCACGCAACTGTTATACCAATAGTGACGGGGGAACGCAGGAAAGCCAAGCTGGAACAGCAGGACGGAAAGAAGAAATACCGCAAGAAGAATCCACAAGCGACAAGGCTCTGTGTCGATGACGTGATGACACAAAAGAACTTGAAGCGTTTCCAAGACACCTATGCGGAAGCTATGGGCAAGTACGGACTGAAAAGAGGTGTGGACGGTTCGGAGGCAAGGCACATTTCAACAGCGCAATACTACAAGGAATTGATAGAGCAGCAAGGCAGCCTGCAGGAGAACATAGGCAACCTGTTACAACTGGAAGAGGAAGCGCAGAAAAAGTTGAAGCAGGTGAAAGGGGAAATCAACACACAGAAGATGAAGAGTGCTGCTGTGAACGCAACGACAGCCATAGCGGACGGTGTCAGTTCTCTTTTGGGCGGCAGCAAGGTCAAGAGGTTGGAAGCGGAAAACGGTCAGTTGAAGCAGGACATTGCCGATTTGCAGGAACGGGTAAAGGTTGAACAGGCGGAACAGAAAAACATGGAACACCGCCATTGCAGCGAAATTAACAAGATTTACAGGGCGCACCAACAAGAGACCATGCAGTATGATGAAAGGCTGAAACGGATAGACACCTATTTCCCTCACGTCAAGGAACTGCTACCCATAGCCGACCAATGCAGGGAAATGGGATTTACGGAGGAAATGACAAGGCAGCTCGTATGTTTCAAGCCCGTAGGGTTCAGAGGAAAGCTCTATTCAAGGGAGCATGGAAAGGAGTTCAAGACGGAACATTCAACGGCAACCATAGAGAGAAATCCGCAACAGACCGGGAAATTCAGACTGTGCATTGACGGTATGCCGATACTGGAATGGTTCAAGATGAAGTTCCAAGAACTCAAAGAGAAACTGACCACAAGTAGTATACTGAGAAAAGAGAATATGCCCAAGAAGGGACTGAAGTTATAACTTGTGAAAAAATAAAGAGCATAATACCCTAATAAGTTTTACGCTCTTTATTTTTATTAATTTTTCCTATTTAGTTATTCTTAGGTAATGTACCATATTTCCACTTAATAGCAGAACAAGGCAGAAATACAGCACCTTTTTGTGACACACCATCAACTGTCACATTGCCTGTAGCCACATGGATACCAACAGCTCTTTTCGTACTTGGACTAAACACTAAGCCACCGCTATCTCCTGACTGTGAATCATATGTTGCGACTGCAAATTCAGTAAAGGTTCTTCCGGGAATTTTTGTTTTTTCCACAATAATCTTGCCAGGACCTCTATGATAAAAACCTTTAAAGGCAACCATATTATCCTTCTTTACATTATCAAAAGTTCCATCCACTATAGTAATAGTAGCATTATTATAATCAAAAGTATTAGAAGAACTAACATTGCTAGCAAGAGTACAGACAGCTAAATCATATCCTGTAGCATCACATTCAACACACGAACCCAATTCTGTTTTATAATCTTGATTATCCAGCATTTTATTACCAACAGCTTTAACTGTATGACCTGCAGTTACAATACACGGTTTTGTTTTATAAACGCATCGATATCCAACAGTTCCTCCACCTTGAGCAGAATAGAATCCCTCTCCTGGTATCATAGCTGTCGGAGTTATAGAAAAAGGGGTTGCTTCAACATTGTTATCCAAAGAGCCTTCAGTCTCAGTAAAAGTCAGTTGCCAAAACTTCACTAATGGTGAATCTATTACCTCTTTCTTAAATTTGTTTATACTAGCTTCGGACAAATCCTCTAACATAACAACTACTTTTCCTTCTTTAGGATCTATACCACAACCAGATATACCTAATACTTTCCATCCCCCCATTTCATCTCGGCTGTTAATTATATCTCTAACTGAGAGAAGCTCATTCATTGTGGTAGTGCCCTCTTCTATAATGAAATTTTCACTTTTACACCTTTGTGTCAAGTCTTTTTCATATTCTTCTAAAATTATACCTTTTACTTTTACAATCAAGACACCATCTTTTAAATAGCTTCCACAATAATAATCAGGGTACACCGATTGCACTCCGTTCGCTCTCGTGTGAGTTTCAAATGAAGATTCAAGATTATTAATCACATCATTTGCATTATTCACTACAGATTGATTCGTCTCATTTATTGAAGAATCCAAATCAGTATTTGAACAAGATCCAAATCCTAATACCAACAATAGAAATGCGCTTAAGAACAAAATCTTTTTCATAATAATACAATTTAAATAATTAAACAAAAAGTTATTTTACTAACATTTTTGATGGGAAACACCCCTTATTTATGCTAGTCTAATAACCCATTTATTACAATGTGGACCTGGGGAGAATCGAACTCCCGTCCAAACGAGAAAACCATATGCTTTCTACATGCTTATCTTTGCCTAAGGTTTTCGAGCATAAGCAAGACCAAAGCCACCAACCTATGCCTTATCCTCTAAAATTTCGTAAGAGTCACGAGGAGAAACCCAAACTATTCCCGAATTTGCTGTGCCACTTTATCAAACGCTTCGGAACAAGAGCTTTTGAGTGACATCTCGTTTCTACCACTTTGGTAGAAATAAAGCTAATCTACTATACTTCAATTAAGCAGCGAGAGCATAATTTTCGTTGCCAGATAAAATTTTGATAACTGAGATTTAAGTGGAAATTACCGACCCACTGCATGCTTACATACCATTCCAACTCGCTGTCAATTCCAGTCAAGCCCTAATGATGTGTCAAATATAAATATTCATTTTTGAAAGAACAAACAAAACGATGAATATTTAAATAAAATATCATACGCTATCACAAAAGTTAATTTATTTAAGAGAAGCTGATTGCCTTTGATATAAATAATGATAATCAGGCTATAAGTTTTTTAAACAGGGTGCAGTATTGGGTGTGATCCGCACAATCTCCTGATTATCAATGTTAATTGTGGAGCTGGAGGGAATCGAACCCTCGTCCAAACGAGGAAATCATAAGCTTTCTACATGCTTATCTTTGCCTAAATT
>PPYF01027043.1_pt1 | contig 44169 bp, 46 predicted proteins | sample 1559871 | NCBI WGS metagenome assembly PPYF01 (sample SAMN08240021, study PRJNA423297) | Human gut metagenome, whole genome shotgun sequencing project.
CTAATAGTATTATCGCGAAGGAGCGTTTCAGGTACTTCATCAAGGTGCCGGAACTGGCCGCTTTCTATAATGAGATAACGGATTACCGCACTGCGGAGGATGTAGGCGTTGACCGTCCGCACAAGAACGAGATACTGCACAACATTCCTCCCACGCCTGACCAAGAGGCTTTTATTCAAAAGCTGATGGAGTTCGCCGAGAGTGGCGATGCTAAAATCCTCGGACGTGCGCCATTGTCGGAAACCGAGGAAAAGGCGAAGATGCTGATTGCAACGGACTATGCCCGAAAGATGGCTCTTGATATGCGCATGGTTGACCCCTCATACGAGGATGACCCTAACAACAAAGCGAGTCACTGCGCCAAGATGATTGCTGAATACTACCGAAAGTATGATGCACAGAAAGGCACTCAATTTGTATTCAGCGATCTTGGGACTTACCGCCCCGGCGAATGGAACGTATATTCAGAAATCAAGCGAAAGCTGATTGAGGATTACGGCATACCGGCGCACGAAATCCGATTTATCCAAGAATGTAAGACGGAGCGGTCAAGAAAGGCTGTCATACAGGCGATGAATGACGGTGATGTACGTGTGCTTTTCGGCTCTACCTCGATGCTTGGTACAGGCGTAAACGCCCAAAAGAGAGCGGTTTGTATCCATCATCTTGATACACCGTGGCGTCCATCTGACCTAACTCAGAGGGATGGCAGGGCAATAAGAGCGGGCAATGAAATTGCCAAGTTATACGCTGACAACAAGGTTGATGTGATAATCTACGCAGTGGAGAAATCGCTGGACTCCTACAAGTTCAATCTTCTGCATTGCAAGGCTACTTTCATCGACCAGCTCAAAAGCGGTGCATTGGGAGCGCGAACCATCGACGAGGGAGGCATGGACGAAAAATCGGGCATGAACTTTTCGGAATACATGGCTATCCTATCCGGCAACACCGACCTTTTGGAGAAAGCGAAACTTGAAAAGCGTATTGCCGCTCTGGAGAGTGAGCGCAAATCGTTCAACAAAGGACGCAGCGATGCCGAGTTCCGTTTGCAGACAATCACCCATGACATTGCCAACAATGAGGCCGCGATAGTGAGGATGAAAGATGATGCAGACAAATATGAAAAGGTTGTCAAGCGCGACAAGGACGGCAACCCGGAAAATTCCTTACGGATTGACGGTTGCCAGTCGAGTGATGAAAAGGTTGTCGGAAAGTATCTTCAGGCGCTGGTGCAGAAAACCGACACGCACGGCCAATATGAGCGAGTCGGCGAGGTCTATGGCTTCCCGATTGCCATTATCTCGGAGAGAGTGTTGGAAGACGGCCGGGAGAAGGTGCAGAACCGCTTTGTGGTTGAAGGCAACTACAAATATAAGTTCAATAACGGCTACATAGCAATGTCGGACACCCACGCCGCCTGCATGAACTTCGTCAACGCCTTGGAGAAAATCCCCGGCATCATCGCCCAGTATGAGGACCGCACGGCAAAACTCAAAGCCGACGTGCCGACCCTTGAAGGCATCATGTCAAAAAAGTGGGGCAAGGAAGACGAGCTGAAGCAACTCAAATCCGACCTTGCCGCCCTCGACCGTAAGATCCAAGCCGAAATCGCTCCGAAGCAGGTGGAAGCCGACGGCGTTGAGAACAAGAAGCCCCAATCCAACACCATTGATGCACCCTCAACGGATGCAAAGAAGAGGACAATGGTTGCAGAGCCGGCCACCAGTTATGTCCTGCATAGCCGTGAGTTTCTTAAAGCACCTCATTTCATTGATAATTCCGCTGAATTACACCAAAATATAGGGATCCGAAGTGTCGGCTTTAAACTCTGAAAACAATTCAACCGACCGTTATGGTGGATAAACCACTATAACGGTCGATTTTGTTTTTGATGAACAAAATTGCTTTAGAATTTATACGCTCCACCAATGAATCCTGAATGGGTGATGTAATTGTCCTCGTTTGGATACCCCCAATGATTTGTAGGATAACCGGAATATAAACTATAATTGGAGATTCCATATCCGATAGTGAAAATGAATCTGTCAATCTGTAAGTTTATCCCGCCCTTGAAATCCCAGTTGAAGTAATCCGCTTGTTTGCTGCCTTTTGCACCTGGAGAAAGAATGATACCCGGCTCGGCGAATAAGAAGAATCCGGCATCCTGACTTTTCCAATGTATAAGTCTTGGTGTTCTCAGAGTCAAAGATGGAGTGAACTTGAATCTTGTGGCATACGAATGGTGAGTCTCCAACTCATCTTTACCCCAATCTCCAAATTCCTCTATTTCTCCGGCTGCGCCTAATTGCAATTTTACTCCAATGAATTGCAATGGGAAATATGCAATTCCGAAATCGAACTGGTATCCATCGTTATTAAGTCCGGCTATGAAACTTCCCTCCAAGTGGAAAGAGTCATCTCCAGTCTTTAACGATTGACTACGTGACGACAACGAAGAAACCAACAAAAGTATTATCAAAATCCACCTCATATTGTGTTTTGCCGAAATTAGGGATTGTATAAATCTGAGAACCGCAAGTTATAGGGAGATATATTTAGTTTCACATCTCCCTATAACTAAAAAACAATTACTTGCTTCGTTGCAAAATCGTCACGGCAGTTTGTTTATAGCCAACCCCAAATTCCAACTTTAATTCACGGGCATTTTTTGAATTATTTTCGGAAAGGATGATTTTGGTTGTATATGGATTCTCTCTAATGAACTGCACTGTTCCCCATTCTTTAGAAATAACTGTTCTATTTTCCATCTTGTAATCTGATGGATTGAAATCGTAATGTTGATCTCCAATAGTAAGAGAAGACAGAAAACCAAGACGTGCATCGTCGCCAGTAGCAACGAACGTTAGTTCATTTATTGAAGAAGATACCTCCCCTTTCAGCAATCCAATATTTTCAGCCGTGACAAGTTCCACTCCCGTCACTTTCAGACTAATCGGCTGTATATATTCTGGTTCATTTGAATTACATGCTACGATACCGATTGCCATTAGCAATATAAGCAATGAACTCAATATATTTATAATGATTTTCATTTTCTATTGATTATAGAGTGCTGTAAGTGATATTTATAGTTTGATGTGCCACCACTTTGATATTCATCGTTATTATCATATATGATGGCTCCGGCGTTGGTGTCAAATGCTTTACTAACATAGTAACGAACTATCCTATGGTTTGTTATGGTTTCCGTGTTATGTCAACGGTTGTGGTGTTGGAGTCCTTGCCTTCCGTTCCATCTATCTGAAGAATAGATTTAGTTTCTTTGAAGCCATCGGGCATTTTGCCAAATGTGATTTTGATTGTTCCGTTGCCAAGAGACTTTGCGGTGAAGTGGCAATCGGAATCAACATACTCTCCGGTACTGTTTGTCTTGCCTTTAAGCACAAGTGTCTTGTAGTTCGTGCAGACAAGAGTGGCTTCTCCACCATTGCCGTCGGCAGTGATTTGAATCTGGTGGTAGAAACTCGGATCAAAGGCCGCTTTCACGTTTTCGGGGGGAGTGGCCGACACTTCCCACAGCATCTTTGCTGGTTCATCATCGCTGCACGATGCAAGCGACAGGGCGGCGATAATCGCCACCATCAGGAATTTGAATTTTGTAATCATTTTGTTCTTAATTTGGATATTATGTTATTTTATATTTGGTTTTCGCGTAATTGTTACCATTGTTGTTTGCTTGTCTTTGCCATTGATGCCATCAATTTGAAGATAGCACGACTTCTCCTCAAAACATTCATCCATATAGTCGAATACAATTTTTACAACTCCTGGAGAGGTGACCGTTGCACTCTTACGGTCATACGCTCAACATCATTTCTTCAGGATATGATACATTATCTGACCCACCGGCAGACCTATCTTCACCTTTGATTTCCCGCTTCCAATTTTCATATATGGCGTGACGATGGGTTCAGGCTCGTATTTTGATGTTCCGACCCGCTGAACAGCTTGGGCGCCTGCTTCCATCCCGAAATGGTCTGATATTTCATAATCGACATATCCGCCAAACCGAGAGGTGTTGTAAAAGCCTATCATAGCCGGAGGCATAGACATACCGTTTGGCATCGACGGTGGACGACCGAAATAATACGTTCCGAAAACGGTGGCTGAAAGCCTTTCGTTGAAACTGTATGAAATACTGCCGTTGATGCCGTACTGGGTATGAAGCCCACGGAAAAATCCATATTTGTTGGCCATGCCCCCGATATAGAATGAGAAATTGCCTAAATTCTGGCTTATGCCGATGCTGCCGCTGTCTATCTTCATCAATCCGGGATAGACCGAGGAAAAACCATGAGCCACTATTCTGCCGCTGTTCCATCCATACACTGTTGCCTCGCCGGGAATAAAAGAGTAAAACGGCATCGACAAGGATGGATAATTGTTGAATGTCGGCGTTCCGTTGAATAAGGTTAGAGGCTTGTATTCAAATCTGTAGTTCCGTAGCGTTGATATTGAGTCATTTATTTTCAATGGTGGAGTCTGCCCATCCACAATAACCACGGCTCTGTCGTTGGGAATGGTATCCAGCAATATGCCAACCCTGTCCGTCTGCGCATGGGCGTAGACGGACACCAATAATAGACAAATCATATGAGCATATCTCATTTTCATAAATTTAAGTGTCTCTATATTGGTATGACGAAGATTGATTATAAAAGTCCTATTCATTACTGCATTTTTCTCTAAGATATCTGAGGGAAATTACAATGCAAGTGAGAAATTCAGCACATGTAACGGACAACCACAATCCGGTGACACCAAACAGATGAGGCATTAAGATAAAGCTCGGCACGAGAAACACAATTCCCCTTAAAAGGGTGTAGATTGTTGAAGCCGTTGCTTTTTCAATGCTTTGATAATAGCCTATGAAGGCGATATTGACGGCGAAAAATACTGCGCAAGTGGCAAAAACAGGCAGCCCCTCGACCGCAATGGAGAAGGCTTTTTCTTGTGGAGACAAAAACATTCCGACGGTTGGTGTCGCCCCCAGCCACAGAAGCAAGAACACGGAGAAGCCGCATAATATGGCCGTAAAAAGTGATACGTTCAATGCCCGGTGAACACGGTTTCGTAGATGTGCCCCATAATTATAGCTGATGATAGGTTGGGCTGACTGGGCCACGGCATTGCTGATTGAGAAGATAACCGGGAAAAGATAGCAGATCACGGCATAGGCCGCCACCCCGTCTTCGCCTAAAGTATAGAGGAACATATAGTTCCCGGTCAGTATCAAGATACCCATTGCCAATTCCGAGAGGAAAGTCGCGAAACCTATGCGACTCATGTACCATGTATTGCGTAAAGTCAGCAACAGAGATGTGACCGACAATTTAAGTCTGTAAAAGCGCAGTCTGTCAGCGCAACAAACAAAATAGATAAACGACATCAGTCCCCCGACGACACAGGATATGGATGTTGCCATGGCTGCCCCCATCACACCTAATCCCATAGGAAACACCATATACCAGTCAAGGGATATGTTGAGTACAGCCGTGACAATCTGGATAGACATTGCATACTTAGGCGATCCGTCAAGGCGAATCAGCATCATTCCTATACATTCAACCAATAGAAAGGGCAAGCCGGGAAGAATCCATAAAAGGTATCCGATCGCATTCTTCTCAAGCAATGACGTACATCCCAATAAATTAACGGTTTTGTGCGGAAATATAGCACAACCAAGACAGATTATCCCCATGACAAGCAACCCTATCACAAAGGATTGCGTCATTATTATGCGGGCAGCCTTGACATTGTTTTCCGACAGCCGTATGCTTGCAATCACCGATGAGCCGATGCCTAACATCAGTCCGATTCCGGTTGCAATTAGAAAGACGGGGACAACTATATTCACGGCGGCGATGCCGTCAGCCCCCACGCCATGCCCGATAAAAATGCCGTCCATCAGTGTCAGGACGGAATTGGATATCATTCCTACAAGCGTAGGGAAAAAAGAGTGCGGAAAAGTGGCCCTATCCTGTCATTGGCAAAGTCTATTCTGTCTCTATCCAAATTTCTTGTTGTCATAGCCATCTTATATGTTATTAAAATCCGTATTATGAGATTAACGGTCAAGCCATTGGCGCAGAGCCTTTGACTTGTCACGGCTTACAAGTATCTCAACATCCGGGAAATCAGTCAATACAACCTTTATTTTTCTATCCCAGAATGAAACGAGTTTTTTTATGGCGTTGATGTTCACAATGAACTGTCTGTTGGCCCGGAAAAACATTTCCTGTGAGAGCTGCGCCTCACATTCCTCGATTGTCATGTCAAGGGGAAAACTTGTCCCGTTCTCCAGATACAACCGTAATATTCCATGATCGTATGACAGAAAACAGACTTCCTCGGTCCTTATTATCTCAAAGCCGTCGCGCCACGGAACGAGAAAGCGTTTTCTTGTGGCGTTTGGAGTGAGGTTTCCGGCAAGCTGTTTTAGATCCCCGAGATTTTCGGGCATCTGTCTCATCGCCTTGTCGATGGCATCACGCAGTTCCTCAGCCACAATCGGTTTGAGCAGATAGTGTATGCTGTTGTATTGGAACGCCTTTACAGCATACTCCGAATACGCTGTTGTGAATATGATGCGGGATGTGCATTTCACATCGTCAAAGGCCCCAAACACCAGCCCGTCAGACAGTCTGATGTCGGAAATTACGATGTCGGGATTTCCACCATCCTCAAAATATTTCTTGACAGAATCCTGAGAAGTCAAGGGACCATCTATTTCGTATGCAGGATCTATTTTGGCAAGGAGTTTTTTCAGCCGCAGGAAATTAGGCTGCTCGTCCTCTATGATAAGTATCTTCATTTTGTATTGAATAATGGGAGTTGTGAAATATATCTGTCACCGTCGCAGTGGAAAGATATGTTATATCGGCCGAAATCCTCATACCGCCGGATAATCACTGACTGACCTATGCCATGAGAGTGTGGTTCCTCCGACAACGGACGGTAATCGTTGCTTATCTCAAGCATGTCACCCTTTGTCTGTATGATGACTTTGATGGGATCTTCCACCGAGAAACGGTTGTGTTTGACAATGTTCTCGAATACAAGCTGCAAAGTTCCGCTCACTATCATCTTGCGCTTGTCGTCGTCTGACAGCCAATAATCAATTTTTATTGCATCGCCAAAACGGATATGGATTAGTTTCAGATATTGCCCGAGATCATCAAGTTCCTTGCCGAGCGGCTGCACCGACTCCATTGAGCGGTCGAGCACCGTGCGGAACACCCTCGCCATGGAGGTGAAGAAGTCAATCGCCTTGTCGGGATCGTAGTCTATCAGGGATATGCCTGCATTGAGATTGTTGAACAGGAAATGCGGGTTTATCTGATTCTTGATAGCCTTTATCTTAGCTTCGGCGAGGAACTTCTCTTTCTGGCGCAGCGACGAGACAACCCATATAAGCATGTAGCCGATAACTATTATGGAAGTCAACGAGGACATCACATAAGTGTCGATGTAGTTCTCGTTCATATCCCACGGGCAATCCATGAAGATTTTGGTGAACAGCCACCATTTCAATATCGTGAGCGGGAAGCAGACCGCCATGTTGAAAATGCCTATGCCGGCAATTACAATCCCGATTTTTTTGTTGGTCAAGTCCGAGAAAGCAATCCGTGAGTTGAACAGGGCAAGCAATACAATATTGAAAAATGAAATCAATGCGCTTATAAAGAGATCTATCACCGAGCTTTTCAATGCGATGTCCAATGAATAGCTGTCATCCCTTATCATGACTATCATGACAGGAATCCACAGTATGTTATAGCACACGAAAATCAAGAGGGTCAGACGACCCAATTCAATCATGTTTTTTCGTGAAAAAAATCTTGTCATTATCATCTGTATTTTTTTGCAAAGTTAGCCATTTTCAAAACGCAATCCTCTGAGTTTTTGATCTAAGCGTACAAAACCGTATGTGAAGCGTACAAATCGGCGGATGAAACGGCAACGGTTCAATGCCAGTTTCTGACGGTTCAGGGGCGTTTTTGTACGCTTCAGTCAGTTTTTATTAAAACGGAGCTGCAAAACCCATAATTTTGCACCCGTTAAAATAATTACCACAAATTGAGACCGAACAGATGAGACAACGGCAGACAATCAAAAATCTTTTGGCATCAGCGGCTGTTCTTGCTTTGCTCGCGGGATGCAAAAAGGAATCCGCGCAACAGGAAACCCCGCAGGAATTGCCTGTCACGATAGTGACGGAGCAACCGATTGAAATAAACGAGCCATACTCCGCTGCAATAAAGGGACGGCAGGATGTGGATGTCTTGCCGCAAATATCAGGACGAATCACGCGCCTGTGCGTGAAAGAGGGGGAAAGAGTAAAGGCAGGCCAGACTTTGGCAATCATAGACCAAGCACCTTATCTGGCGGCAATGCGCACGGCGAAAGCAAATGTCAGCGCGGCAGAGGCAAAGGCAGGGACGGCGAGGATTGAGCTTCAAGGCAAGCAGTCGCTTTTCGACGAGAATGTCATTTCCGATTATGAACTCGCACTCGCGAAAAATCAACTGGCGGTTGCTCTCGCGGAACTCGAACAGGCGAAAGCGCAGGAAGCAGACGCGCGCAACAATCTTTCATACACAGAAATCAAAAGCCCCAGCGACGGTGTAGTGGGCACCTTGCCTTACAGAGTCGGGGCGCTTGTTGGGCCGAGTATGGAACAGCCTTTTACAGTAGTGTCTGACAATTCTGCCATGTATGCCTATTTCTCCATTTCGGAAAACAGGTTGCGGCAACTCATATCAAGATACGGCTCATCCGATAGTATTATCTACAATATTCCTGATGTTGAGTTGCAGCTCAATGACGGCAACAGATATGAATTGCCCGGGCATATCGAGACAATCAGCGGAGTGGCAAACCCAAGCACCGGCACAGTGCAGCTGAAGGCAATTTTCCCAAACCCCAAACACGAGCTTGTGAGTGGGACAGTCGGGAATGTCGTTATCCCCATGACGAATCCCAATGCGATATTGGTGCCGATTACCGCCACCGTCGAGTTGCAGGACAAAATAATCGCCTATCGCCTTAGAAATGGCAGGGCCAATGCCGCATATCTTACCGTTGAACGTCTCAACGACGCAAACAATTACATTGTAACCGCCGGACTCTCAGTAGGAGACACCATAATAACGGAGGGTGTCGGACTTTTGAGGGAAGGCATGGAAATTATCCCTAAGAACCGTACAAAATGAACCTGCGATTTTTTATAGACCGCCCTGTGTTTTCGGGCGTGATTTCCGTGGTGATTGTGCTTATGGGTATAATCTCCATATTTTCCTTGCCCGTGGAGCAATACCCCGACATCGCGCCACCCACCATCAATGTCTGGACTTCATATCCCGGTGCAAACGCCGAAACCGTACAGAAAGCGGTGATTATACCGCTTGAAGAAGCCATCAACGGAGTGGAGGACATGATGTATATGACATCAACCGCATCCAACACCGGGGATGCCTCAATAAATATTTTCTTCAAGCAGGGCACAAATGCCGACATGGCAGCCGTGAACGTGCAGAACCGGGTGAACAGCGCGTTGAGCCAATTGCCGGCCGAGACGACAAAAATAGGCGTGCTCACCGAAAAACAGCAGAATGCGGAACTGCTCACATTCGCCTTATATTCGCCCGAAGGGAAGTTTGACCATACATTCCTCAATAATTATGTGAAGATCAACGTCGAGCCACGGCTGAAGCGCATTGGAGGTGTCGGAAAGGCCCAGCTTTTCGGATCCAACTACAGTATGCGGCTATGGCTGAAGCCGGATAAGATGGCGCAGTATGGGCTAATCCCCGATGACGTCACGGCGGTCCTTGCCAGACAGAACATAGAGGCCGCCACAGGATCCTTCGGGGCTAATCACCCGACAGCCAACGAATACACGATGAAATATCGCGGACGCTTGTCCACACCCGAGGAATTCGGCGAGCTGGTGATCAAATCCCTACCGGACGGAGAGGTGCTTCATCTGAAAGACATAGCGGATGTGGTGCTTGGCGACGAGGCGTATAACTATACGACGGAGGTCAACGGACATCCTGCTGCAATCATGCTCATAAACCAGAAAGCAGGGTCAAATGCGTCAAGCACAATCAACGAGATCCATGGAGTGCTTGATGAACTGAAAGCGGATCTTCCGGACGGGGCGGAGTTTGTCGTGTTGACGGATACCAACAAATTCCTGTATGCCTCAATCCATTCCGTGCTGCGAACCCTGCTCGAAGCCATTCTGCTTGTGGTGATTGTGGTGTATGTGTTCCTTCAGGATTTGAAATCCACGCTGATACCCACAATATCGATCTTTGTCTCCATCATCGGCACTTTTGCCGTCATGTCGCTAATAGGCTTCTCGATCAACCTGCTCACTCTGTTCGCCCTTGTCCTTGCCATCGGAACTGTGGTGGATGATGCCATAGTGGTGGTCGAGGCTGTACAGGCGAAATTCGATGAGGGGTACCGCTCCCCGGTGCTTGCGGCAGACGATGCCATGAAAGGGGTGTCGTCAGCCATACTCACCTCCACAATAATATTTATGGCTGTGTTCATTCCCGTTGCCATGATGGGAGGAACCTCCGGGGCTTTCTATACACAATTCGGCATTACAATGGCGGTGGCTGTCGGCATATCCGCGATAAATGCGTTCACACTCTCGCCGGCCTTATGCGCCCTGATGTTGAAACCATACACGGATGAGGATGGCAATTCAAAAGACAACTTCGCCGCACGCTTCCGCAAAGCGTTCAATGCGGTGTTCAACAGGCTCAGCCGTAGGTATGTTCGTGGAGTCATGTTTATCATACACCGCAGGTGGCTGTTATGGGGAACCATATCCGTATCGTTGGTTTTATTGGTTTTGCTTGTGAATGTGACCAAGACAGGACTTGTGCCTGATGAGGACACCGGCACTGTCATGGTGAGCATGAACACCAAGCCCGGCACATCAATGGCGCAGACAGGCAAGACTATGGAACGCATCAACAGCCGGCTTGACAGCATCGGGGAGATTGAATACAGCGGAGCGATAGCCGGATTCTCATTCAGCGGAGCAGGCCCGTCACAGGCTATGTATTTCATATCACTGAAAGATTGGGAACAGCGAAAGAATAAAGGACAGTCGGTCAATGATGTGATAAACCGCATATACGCGGAAACATCCGACATACACGACGCAAGCATCTTTGCTATGTCGCCGCCGATGATAGCCGGATATGGTATGGGCAACGGATTTGAACTTTACCTTCAGGATCATTCAGGAGGTGATATATCCGCTTTTAAGGATGAGGTGGACAAATTTGTCGCGGCGTTGGCAAACCGCCCTGAGATTGGAGAGGTGTATTCTTCGTTTGCGGCTGATTATCCCCAATACTGGGTTGATATTGATGCTGTAAAATGTGAGCGGTCTGGAGTGTCCCCCGCTGATGTGCTGTCAACTCTCTCAGGATATTTCAGCGGCCAGTACGTCTCCGATTTTAACAGGTTCTCAAAACTTTACCATGTGACGATGCAGGCACCGCCCGAATATCGTCTGAACGCGGAGTCGCTTAACCATATGTATGTGCGCACTTCAAACGGAGGTATGTCTCCGCTGGCACAGTTCGTCAGGCTCACCAAGACCAACGGCCCATCGGATCTCACCCGCTTCAACCTGTTCAATGCCATATCCGTCAGCGGTTCTCCGGCGGAGGGATACAGTTCCGGTCAGGCACTTAATGCGATAGCGGAAACTGCTGGTGCTGTGCTACCTGCCAACTATTCGTATGAATTCGGTGGATTGTCGCGTGAGGAAAGCAAGACATCCAACAATGCCACTCTTATATTCATTCTCTGCATGGTGCTGGTGTATCTGATCCTTTGCGCCCTGTATGAGAGCGTGTTTATTCCGTTTGCGGTTATTCTCTCTGTGCCCTGCGGCCTTATGGGGAGCTTCCTGTTTGCATGGCTGTTCAACCTTGAAAACAACATCTATATGCAGACGGGACTCATCATGATCATCGGCCTGCTCGCCAAGACAGCAATCCTTCTTACAGAATATGCAGGAAAGCGACGGGCGGAGGGAATGTCACTGGTAATGGCTGCTTATAGTGCTGCGAAGGTACGCCTGCGTCCTATATTGATGACCGTATTGTCGATGGTGTTCGGACTCATACCACTTATGCTCGCTCACGGAGTAGGCGCAAACGGCAGCCGTTCACTTGCTACCGGTGTAATCGGTGGAATGATAGTAGGAACGCTGGCGCTTCTCTTCCTCGTCCCGTCCCTCTTCATCGTGTTCCAACATATCCAAGAACGTGTAAAAAAGATTAAATGAGAAAGTTAATAATATTTGTTTTGATAGGAATGTCACTGACCGGATGTGGCACTTATTCAAGATATTCGCGTCCTGAAGTTTCAGTTGAGGGTCTGTACCGTGGCATGACGGAGAATCGGGACACCACTACAATCGCGTCGTTGTCATGGCGGGAGATGTTCACTGACAGCATTCTCCAATCACTTATTGAAACCGGCATTGAGCGTAACACCGACCTCAATGTGGCGCGTCTGCGCGTTGAGGAAGCGGAGGCGGCGTTGGCAAATGCAAAACTTGCATATCTTCCGTCATTGTGCATAAGTACCGAAGGTGGAGTAAGCCAATTTGACGGGTCGGCCTCAAAAACATACAATGTCGGGGCTAATGCAAGTTGGGAACTTGATATTTTCGGAAAACTCACCGCCGCAAAAAGGGGGGCGATTGCATCTTTGGAGGGAAGCAGAGATTACCGACAGGCGGTGCAGACACAGGTGATAGCAACCATAGCCGACGGTTATTACACTTTGGCTATGCTTGACGGACAGATGGAAGTGAGTGAAAGAGCCTTGGAGAACTGGAAAGCCACGGTGCGCACACTTGAAGCCCTGAAGAAAGTAGGCCGGTCAAACGAAGCCGGCATCTTGCAGGCGAAGGCCAATGTCTTGCAGCTTGAATCATCCTTAATGTCAATACGCAAGAGCATCTCTGAAACAGAAAATGCCCTTTCCTCCATTCTTGCATTGCCCTCCCATTCCGTAAAACGAAACCCGCTGTCAGAGGCGGAATTCCCTGATTCGGTATCCGTCGGTATCCCTTTGCAGCTGTTGTCAAACCGTCCCGACGTGCGTCAGGCGGAAATGGAGCTGGCACAGGCGTTTTATGCCACAAATATGGCGCGTGCGGCATTTTATCCAACAATTACGTTGTCCGGCTCGCTTGGCTGGACAAACAACGGAGGTGGAATAGTGTCAAATCCCGGTCAGTGGCTGCTCAACGCCATAGGATCTCTCACTCAGCCGTTGTTTAACCGTGGTGCAAATATTGCGAACCTTAAAATAGCGCAGGCCCGTCAGAAAGAAGCAGTCTTGCTGTTTCAGCAATCACTGCTTGATGCCGGAAAGGAAGTGAATGATGCGCTGATGGCTTTGCAGACAGCACAATCACAAATTGAGATCAGCAACAATCGTATCAAGACATTAGGCGATGCAGTGCATAAAACCGAGTTGCTGATGCGTTATAGCCCGACCACATATCTTGAAGTCCTCACCGCACAGCAATCCCTGCTTGATGCGGAATTGTCCGGTATCCAAAATCGTTTTGACAGGATTCAAAGCATAATTACCTTATATCATGCGCTTGGAGGTGGCGTCAGATAGTAAATCAACAAATATCTCTTAAACAGTGGATAAATCACTATTTTTAATTTAATATGAATAAAATCCTTATCGTAGATGCCTCCGCATCCGAGAATAGGGTCATGGCCAACCTTCTGGTGAAGGCAGGCTATGACCCTGTTGTTACGGAGAGCATCGAGGCCGGGAAACAAGAGGCGGCGAAGCTGCCACCCGGCGCGGTTATTGTAACGGCAATGATATTGCCCGACGGTTCCGCACGAGAGTTAATCAACTGGCTGAAAGCGGAGAACTATTCTTTCCCCGTCATAGCCATAGTAGAAGACCTGAATCCTATGACGCTGATTGATGTGTTAGGCGACAGCGGTGCGGTTGCCGTTGTTCAACGACCTGCCATTGACAAGCAGCTTGTTGAGACCGTCGGCAAGTATTCCCGTCCGGAGGAAATCGTACTGAGGCTTGACAAGCAGCTGATTCCGCGAATTAGTGCCGTATGGAAGGAGATTGACAAGAAAATCTCGGTTATCGCCGCCACAAATGCCAACACGATAGTGTTCGGTGAATGTGGCACGGGCAAGGAGCAGATCGCACGGCAGATTTACCAGCAAAGTTCGCGTGACCAAAAACCAATCATCATTTTGGATGTCGCTGGAGCCTCGTCAATGGGGTTGCACGACCCAGCTTCAGACAGGAGCGAGTCGTACAACCGCATCAAGAGTTATTTCGCGGAGTCGGCAGGAGGCACGATGATAATCAAGAATGTACATCTTATGCCGTTTGAGAAACAGACGGTGCTTTTGCATATCCTTGAAACGGAGAACAAAGACGTGCGCATAATATGCACCGCCGAGCCTGAACTGCTTGAACTGGTATCTACCAAACAATTCCGCGCCAACCTGTTTTACCATCTTCGTATGTCGGAGATTTTCGTGCCACCGTTGAGAAAGGTACCGGAGGACATCCCAGCTGTCGCCGATTATTTCCTGCAACAATACGCCATAAAGTCTGGTAAGCCGAAGAAAGAGCTTGACTCGTCGGCAATAAAGGCAATCAAGGCATATCCCTGGCCCGGCAATGTAAGGGAATTGAAAGATACTATTCTCTTATCGGGTTTATATGCGGAGGGAAACACAATCTCAACCGAGGATATCACCTTCAATCTTCCTGAACCGGAGATTCTTGAAGAACTTACTTTGAAAAATCCGCAGATGGAGAAAAGTCGTATCCTTGATGCACTCACACGCACGAAATGGAACAAAGCGCAAGCTGCCAAACTGTTAGGCATTAGCCGAGTCACTTTGGACACCAAGATGAAAAAGTACGGTTTGTCACAAAACTGACTTTTAACAATCGTTAATTCGCCAAAATTTTGTATCTTTGCAGCGAATTTGACATATTAGTGTCTGAAGAGTCGGACACATTCTGATACAACATAACATACGCTACACCGCGTTCAATGTGAATCTGGACAATTCATATAGAGAAGAACAAAGTGATGCTTATGCTATGCGATTGCATAGCGTGCATCCGTTAGATTTCTTCTCACGGCAGTCCAGAGCCGACATTGAGATCGAAGGGTGTGCGCTTTTTTTATGCCGTTTTTTGTATAGAAACTTTACACATTGATAAATCATTGAACATTTCGTATTTTTTGAGCAAAACCCCTTATAGGCTTTCAATAATCTATATATCAATAGACTACGACTTTTATTCCTTTCTCTGTAATCCTTTTGTGACTTGGCGTGGTTTATTTCATCGAGACCAGATTATTCCTCGTTGAAACTATATAACCCACACTAATATGAAGCACTTAATACTTCTGCAATCATCATTCTTCGTCCACGTCAGGGAGGGACGGCATGATCTTCTGGGCATCTCGCTGTCGGAGTTTAAGGAAACCACAACAGCGATGTGTTATGCGCCGGATGTAATCTGGCACGATGTCCATTTCTCCCTGTCATACGTTCAGGAAGAACTCCAACTGCTCCTTTCGACGGTCGCCACTGAAATCTCCAAGTTCATCCAAATCGCAATCTCCTTTCTTGGACGCATAATAGAGCATGTGCGCCTGATGATAACCCACCCGCCATTGTCAACGAAGAAAGACAATTCGGCATTAAGGTCGCTTGCCATAAAAGGCAAACTCAACAAAGCCGATGTGGTGCAGCTCGGCAGAGCCATCCACGAGGCTGCATATAGCAATACAGGTGTAACTATCTACGAAGTAATATCGGGGCTTGCAGCCTTCTTCGGTATGGAGATAAGTGAGGCTTACGCCCACACATGCTACGCCGATATGAAGTACCGCTCAAAGAAAAGCTATTCGGACTTCATCGACAAACTCCGCGATGTGTTCCTCGCCAAAATAGAGCGCGACATTGAGAAGTCCGGCAAATAATACATACCCTACAATATACACGACCCCGACATAAATATGCCGGGGTCGCTTTGTCTTATGGTAAAATGATGCTACTTGTTATTGAGCAAGTGGCGCAATGCCGGGTCTGAGGCGATGCGCGCCTTTTCCGATTCAACAATCTGCCTCACCTCTTTTTTTATGCGATCATAGTTCGTCTTGATACACTCATCCATGCAGTCATTGCCTTCCTCATCAAGAAACTCATGGATAACCGGGATAGGCTTGTAAGCCTTGGCCTCTGCTGACACCATGTCATTGTCCACTACAATCTCGGCGTGAAAAATCTTCTGGTCTATCCTCTCGCTGAAATTGTCGCATACTGCACCCACGAACATTCCCTGCGTAAGAGTTGAAATCTTACTCGCAGGTATCAGTGAATCCATCTGCGTGTTGAACGATGTAGAAACATCATGCCTATTAATTGATATGGACTGTCTTTTCTGGAGCACCTTGCCGAAACGCTCCGAGAGCGTCTTGGCGGTTGAGCCTACAACTTGTCCTGAAAAGATGTTGCCCACAGTGTTCATCACGACCGCCGCCTCCGGTTTACCATAATCGCGTTCCAACTGGCTGAAATCCTGAAAGCCGAGACACACCGCGACCTTGTTGCTTCGCGCAGTGGCTATAAGATTGTCCAAGCCTTTGAAATATATCGTGGGCAGCTCATCTATTATCACCGAGGATTTTATCATCCCCTTTTTGTTGATGAGTTTCACGATACGCGAATTGTAAAGGCCGAGAGCCGCGCCGTAGATGTTCTGCCTGTCGGGATTGTTGCCGACACACAGGATTTTAGGTGCCTGCGGATTGTTGATGTCGAGGGTAAACTCACTGTCGGACATAACCCAATATAACTGAGGGGAAATCATACGGGTAAGAGGTATTTTAGCCGATGCTATCTGCCCCATAAGCTGCTCCGCCGCGCCACCCAGCCAAGCGTCCATGAAGGGAGAAAGGTAGTTCTCCAACTCCGGATATGAGGTGAGAATCGGGAAAATATCCTCGTATGGGCGACAAAGAAACTCTATGGCGTGGGGGAAAGTGCAATATTTTCCGTTATCGTACAGCCGCAAATACCATATTATCGCCGCCAACAAAATTATTGGCGACTCAACGAAGAAATCGCCCTGCTTCTGCACCCACGTTTTGTTGAGGTTCAAGAGTATGGTGTAGGCCGATTCGTAGGCGTCAGATATATCTGTCATAAACGCCGGATGGATTGGATTGCATCGGTGGCTGCGTCGCGGATCATCGAAGTTTATCACATAGAACTTCGGTGCCACACCATATTTCTCAATATATACTTCCTTGTTCCGAAGCATCTGGTTGTAGGCTATGATTGAGAGGTCGGCATACTTGTAGTCATAGACGTACATCGAGTAGGCTTTGGCTATCTGCTGGCGTATGAAATTGTTGACAACCGCATACGATTTGCCGGAGCCGGGAGTGCCGAGGACTATCGTCGCACGGAACGGATTGACCACATTCACCCAGCCCTTGTTCCACCGCTTGCGGTAATAGAACTTTGTCGGGAGGTTTACCGAATACTCGTTATCCAATAGCTCCGTCTCCTGCTGGAACGATTCATTCTCGTTGTTGAAGCGGTCGTCCATCATGTTGTTCTTCAGCATACGGCTCATATAGACACCGCCGATAAGCATAAGTATGTAGCCTATTACGGTGGTTAAGATATAACACAAATGCCATCCGTAGCCCGGCATCCACCAGTTGAGAAAGAAAAGCGCGGCTCCCGCAGAGAGGAAAATCCAGATATGTATCCATTGGATTTTCTCGTTCTTCACGCCCTTTGTTCCGAAGCACGAAAGGCCGAGAAACAGGAGCGTCCACCATTTTGAGATCCACGGACTGCCAAACAGTCCGCTCTCATTGAAATTCCGGAGAACCTTCATCGTCTCCGCATCGAACCGCCAATGGCTCACAAGGTCATGGCAAAACCAGTATATGTTTGCAACCACGAGTATTATGCTGAGACCACGGAGCAAGTCCATTATCTTCGCCAATGCCCGGAGGTCATCTTCTTGTTGAGACATAATTGTAGATTTTTTTGAAGTGAATAATCATAATTTTGGGCCGCGACGCTTTTTCTTCTTGCGCCGCTGCATCTCGCGGTAGAAGGCTTCTTCCTCGGCGTTGAAGCCGGGGCCGACTTGGAACAGGTCAAGGCCGGGAAGCACCGGGGCATTGTCATAATCATTAGTATGACTGTGCGGTTGGGAACGCTGCGACTGATGCGGCTGAGTAGAATCCGCACGATGCGGAGGTGCATCGTGTTCCTGTTGTCTGGAGTTATCGGTTTGTGATTGCCGTGTATCTTCATTTTCAGCGTTATCGGCTTGTGGCTGATTTTCGATAACCGGTTGCTCAGTCTGCTGTCCTACATTATTGAACCTACTTTCAAGCGCATTTGCTGAGAACTCCTTGCCCAGACGTGAGCCATTCAACACGGCGAGGTTATTGTGGTCAATGAACGTGACTCCATAAATCCTACCCTCATCGGTATATCTGAAAATCACATCCACTCTCGCCTCTTTGAGTCTGGCGATGAAATCCTCCTTGCCGGAACAAGCGGCAAGTAACGGGGCGACTATCGCCCTTGTCTTCTGTGGCTCAACCTTCTCTTTCGCTCGGACAAATCTCTGCTCAATGGCCTCACGCCCGGCGAATTTGCCGAGGCGTGAGGATTTGAACGGGGTGGCGATGGTATTGCCATTATCATCGGTGGCGAAATAGACAAGCCCGTGGTACTCTCGTCCGTTCACTTTTCCGTCGGTAGGCTCACACCTCACATTGTATAATGAAAGTATGGCGTTATACTCGCCAATGGTCTGGAACTTGTAGCGCATACCCACCATCTTAACCGTGTTCGCAAGCTGCCGCTTGATGTCGCCTGATGGGTCTATCTTCCGTATGGGCATATCGGGCGTTATCTTCTGGCGCTCCGATGAGCGGAGGTTGTATTTTCTCTCCAGCTCCCGGCAAATATCCTTGCTACGGTAAAAGTTGTTCTTGTCTGACACGCATCTGCCGTCGGTATCGACGCGGAGAGCGACGATGTGGATATGATGGCGGTCGATGTCCATGTGCTTGTAAACCATGTAAGGCATATCGCCGAAGCCCATCTTCTCCATATACTCGCGTGCGAGTTCGGTGTATTCCACGTCGCTCAGTCTGTCGTCGGGATGCGGATTGAGAGAGATATGCACCATAGGCCGCTCCGTGCGTGTAGAGGTCGGCATCCAGCTACGGAAATCCTGATAGGCGCGATGGATATTTACCTTCCCAGTGCCGTCGTTATAGATTTTATTGGTAGCCAATAACCGCCCGTTCTCCTTGTTGATCTTCTCAGAATTATACACCAATGCCCGGTAGAGCGAGTTGCCTAACGATATTTTTGCAACCATTCGGCATCGAATTTTTCAGCGAGTTCGACTATGCGGTGGCTCACCTTAACAAGTTCCTTTGTGACGGATACCAGCTCGCGGAGCATGGCGGCGGAGCGTGAGGATGTGTTGTGGCCCTCCAGTTCCTTCACCGCGCGGTCATATGTTATGCCGATCGTGCGGTACATGGCGTTGAAGTCGGAAAGGCGGTCGATGAATATTCTGGAGTTCTCATCAACATAGAATACCTTGAACGGCTTTCCGAAAAGCTGCAACTTGATGAAGGCGGACAGCGACTCCACCCCTGATTTCTCGTGCATCGCCTGAAGCTGCGACTGCTCCACGGCGTTGAAGTTGACCGAACAGCGGTACACCGTGGGGTCAAGTTTGGGATGCCTCCCTGCGTTTCTGTAATTTTTCTGATTCATTTAATTTGGAGATTTTAGTGACTTGTGCCGGAAACATCCCTGTATGCACCGCAGGTTCCAAGTTCAAGGGAGCGCGACTTCGGAGCGGCCGCCCCGGTGATAACCGCAAGGGTGTTGTGCTGCAATTTTAATTGTTTGCAGCGGAACACATACCTTGCAGGTTTCATGTGAAACTCCTTTTGCCTGAAAAAACGTCCTCCCATCGACAGCATAGGAATCGGCGCCGGTCATTGCCGAAAAATATGCCTTGCGAGACGATGAAAACAGCCTTGTTTCCGTGGCTTAGGGTGTGCGGATCCACAGGTATGTTCCCGACACTGCAAAGTTACATCCAATTTTGCGCCCGCATACCATACCCGGATTAGTCACTGTCAGTCAAGCGTTAGTCAACATACTCCACAAGGCTCAGAATGTTAGGAAATTAGAAAATTTGAGCGTTACTTTGCAGAGGAATTGATGGAAAAACGGACTAACGGGCCAACCAATTCACAGGCCCATAAACCGGTTGATTTATTCCCTCATCGAACATTGAATTTATCAAGGAAGCCACGGATTGAGGCATCGGCTGATTGAAGAATCAGACAACGGACAAATGCAGTTGTGAATGGCCGGAACAATCAATTTTCGGATTGACGAATTTATACATACATTTTTCAATCCACCGGCAAATTCATTAATGAGTGTCTATAACATTATAGATTTATCGACAACCCCGGCGGCTTCCATCAAGGAGATTCCTTCTCGGATATAAGACCGGTCACCTCGAATGAGAAGAATCCCTTTCCCAGCTATGCGGAATACAGGCCGACAGCGAAATGTAGCAACAAGTGCTCCCCACAACAAAATTTTCTAACAGTTAAAATCATTTTTGAATGGCAAAACCACTCTATGTGGCTGTCTCCACTCAAAAAGGTGGAGCCGGCAAAACGACACTGACGGCGGTACTGGCAAGCTACCTCTATTTTATCAAGGGGATTGATCTCATCGCCATCGACTGCGACTATCCGCAGAACAATCTCGCCGACCTACGGGACCGCGACTTCATACTCGCCGAAAAGAGCAGGAAGGTCAATGAAATCGTGTTCCGGACTTGGAAGGCGCGTAACGGATGCGCCTATGACATCGTGAGGTCAACCCCGGAGGATGCCCTCGCCGTGGCGGAGTCATACGCCGCCGCCGACAATCCCCCGCAGATCATATTCTTCGACCTCCCCGGCACGGTGAACAACAACTATGTGATAAACACAATCTCGCAGATGGACTATGTTTTCTGCCCCATCACCACCGACCCTATGGTAATGGAGACTTCGGTTGCTTTCGCCAACATCGTCCACAACACGCTCATCACCACTGCCAAATCCAAAATCAAGGGCTTCTATATGCTCTGGAACAAGGTGCCTACCCGTGAGCGGAGCGACCTGCAATGCCTGTGCGAGCAGTTCATCAGCACGCTGGGCATCCCCGTCATGGAAACGGTGCTTCCCGACAGCACGAAGTTCCGCAAGGAGGGTCAGGGCGAAAAGCGGTTCAGCGTGTTCCGTTCGACCATACTGCCGCCCGACAAGGCATCCCTCAAAGGGAGCGGTATAGAGGAAGTGGCGGCTGAAATCATGGGCATAATGGGCATCTGACTATGGCTGCGAACGAGAAGGAAATCAATGAACAGGGAGAACAGTTCCTCCATGCCCTGCGCCCGAAGCCGACCCCGCCCGCCTCCATATCAAAGCCGGAGAAAGAGCCGCGTGAGGATAAGGAAAAAGTGAAGGCAACGCCTTCCACCAACGGAGATGAGGAACGCTATATAGACACCTTTATCCGCAACAAGAGCCTAAATTTCCGCAAGGGACCGGGGCAGGCTCTTATCCACAAGGATATACACACCGTGCTCAACCGCATTGTGAGCATCATAGGCGACAACGAGATAAGCGTGTCGCAGTATGTGAACAATGTGCTGGCACGGCATCTGGAAGACTATTCCGGACTGATAACAAGATTGCTCACTGAAAAATTCAAGGCAGAAATATGAAGAAAAAAGTAAAAGCGGAGGATATTGAGGCATACTGCGACACTTTTCTGGAACAATGCAGAATACCGGGAGGTGGCCGTCAGGTGCGTATCTCGGACAAGACCGCAAGGCAGATCTCGCTGATAATACGTCTCTCAGGAGTTGAGACCGCGACAATCGGCGGCTTTGTGGAGAATTTAATAAGCCGGCATCTTTCCTCCCACGAGGATGTGATAAAGGCGATGATGACAAATCCTCCCGTATTAAAAATTCCCAAAGAATAACTAAAACCAGACACTATGTTTTTCAACAACAAAAAGAAAAAGACACCCAAGAAAATCTCGTTCACAGGCACAGCCGTGGTGGACGGACAGCCGGAAAGCCCGGACATAAAGGCCGAGGCGCAGTATCTCGACCGCTTCCTGTCGCGCAACCGCATAGACGCGCCGCGCAAAGGGATATTCGTAAACCGCGAGCTCGTCCACCGCCTTGCGAAATACGCTGCGGTGATGGGTCAGGGAGAGGCATCCATCGGCGCATACGCCGAAGAAATCATACTTGAGCATCTGGAGCGCAACGCCGCAACAATCAAGTCGCTGTTCAACGCAAGCCCACTGACCCGCCTATGAAGTCGCTGTTAGTGCTGATACTCGTCACGAACATCGTGATTATATGGATCTTCGTCATTCGCGGCAATGTGAGGTTCAACATCGACAGGGAGAAGGACGGGGTACGCGCAGAAATGGAGATAAGCGCCGATGCCACTCCGAAAGAAGAGGAAGCATCCGATAACGAAGAGTCGCTTGTGACCAGATCCACAATCCGTATATCGGAAATCCGCGCTGCGGTGGCCGATATGCTCCCCGGCATGGTGAGAACCGAGGTGCATGAGGCGCTACAGGAGAAGGAGACGGAGTTTGATGACGGATACAAGGCCCGCAAAGATTCAGCCGCGAACCCGCAATCCCGTTTCGCTCCGGTCAAGGATGTCAACAAGGCATTTGAGGACGACCGCACCGAAGGGCCCGCCGAGGGGCAGGAAGCGGCGCCGCCGGAGGATGATGAGAGTATCCCCGCCTTTGACGAGCTTGACAAGAACCTGAAAACGCTTAAAGACGGTAACGCATCCGAACAGGAGAGGAACAAAGCTGTCGGAGCCATGCTCAGCGTTGACGGAACAAACCTCGTGATGTCTCTGCCGGAACCGCTGCACTCCAATTTCATCAATCTTATCGCTGACTACACCGCCAGACAGATTGACGGCGAGGAAGAGAAGGCATCGGCAAAGAAATCCGAGACATCCAAGACAAAGCAAATCCCTAAGCCGAAGAAGGCAAAGGAATTGCCGGAAAGCATCGATGACTTCCGCATCAGCGACTACAAGAAATAATCCCACTAAAAAATCCCAACAACTGAATCAAAACCCGTGACGGGGAATCATCCAACTCCCCGCCACACAAAACCAAAAAGATTTTATGACAAAAAGAAAACTTTTCACCCTGCTGCTTATCGCGGCAACAGTATCAAACTCATTCGCTGCCGGCAACGGCATGGCGGGCATCAACGAGGCTACCTCTATGGTGAGTTCGTATTTTGACCCCGGCACCAAACTGGTGTATGCCATCGGCGCGGTGGTCGGACTCATCGGCGGCATCAAGGTCTATTCCAAATGGTCGTCGGGCGATCCCGACACCAGCAAGACCGCCGCATCGTGGTTCGGAGCGTGTATCTTCCTCATCGTGGCCGCCACCATTCTACGCTCATTCTTCCTCTAATGGCTGAGTATTCTATCAATAAGGGCATTGGGAGGTCGGTAGAGTACAAGGGATTGAAAGCTCAGTATCTGTTCATCTTCGCCGGAGGTCTGCTCGGTATGTTCGTGGTTTTCGTGATCATGTACGTTGTCGGCATCTCGCAGTGGTTCTGCATAGGCTTCGGCATAACAGTGACCTCGATTCTTGTATGGCTCACCTTTCATCTCAATGCCAAGTACGGGCAATACGGCCTTATGAAGTTAGCGGCTGTGAAATACCATCCGCGCTATATCATCAACCGCCTGCGCCTTAACCGACTGATAAAAAGAAGAAAATGAGAAATACACTTAAAGCGACCACACTCGAAAGCAAGCTGCCCCTGCTTGCCGTTGAACACGGTTGCATCATCTCAAAGGACGCGGACATAACCGTGGCCTTTGAGGTGAGTCTCCCGGAACTGTTCACCGTAACAAGCCAAGAATATGAGGCGATGCACTCGGCATGGTGCAAGGCAATCAAGGTGTTGCCTCATTTCTCAGTGGTGCATAAGCAGGACTGGTTTGTAAGCGAGAATTATAAGCCGGAATTGCAAAAGGACGATTTGAGTTTCCTCGACCGCTCCTTTGAACGCCACTTCAATGAGCGTCCATACCTCGCTCACAAATGCTACCTTTTCCTGACAAAGACCACGAAGGAGCGTATGCGCCAGCAGAGCAACTTCTCAACCCTCTGCCGTGGCCGGTTGCTACCGAAAGAACTTAATCACGAAATGGTGGTGAAGTTTCTGGAGTCGGTGGAGCAGTTTGAGCGTATTATCAACGATACCGGCTATATCAAGCTGCGACGGCTCAATGATGATGAGATTGTCGGCACGAATACCACATCCGGACTTATTGAGCGATACATGGCTCTTTCAATGGGCGATGTCAACTGTCTGGAGGATATTGACCTTTCGGCAAAGGAAATGCGTATTGGAGATAAGATGCTATGCCTTCACACACTTTCCGATACTGAGGACTTGCCCGGCAAGGTCAGCACCGACAACCGATATGAGCGGTTATCAACAGATAGATCTGATTGCAGATTGAGCTTTGCCTCTCCCGTGGGATTGCTTCTGCCCTGCAACCATATCTACAACCAGTATGTGCTGATTGACGACCACGACGAAAATTTGGCACGATTTGAAAAGACCGCCCGCAACATGAACAGTCTTTCAAAATACAGCCGAAGCAATGCCATAAACAAGGAGTGGATCGACAGATACTTGAATGAGGCACACTCATACGGCCTGACTTCCGTGCGCTGCCATTGCAATATAATGGCATGGAGCGATGATGCGGAAGAATTGCGCCGGATCAAGAATGATGTGGGAGGACAACTTGCCACTATGGGGTGTATGCCACGCCACAACACCATCGACTGCCCGGCACTTTTCTGGGCGGCGATGCCCGGCAATGAGGCTGACTTCCCTGCCGAGGAAAGTTTCTACACTTTCATCGAGCCTGCGGTTTGCTTTTTCACTGAGGAGACAAATTACCGCAGTAGCCTTTCACCCTTTGGTATCAAAATGGTTGACCGTCTTACGGGTAAGCCCATACACTTGGATATTTCCGATGAGCCGATGAAGCGTGGTATCACCACAAACCGCAACAAGTTCATACTTGGGCCGTCCGGTAGCGGAAAGTCGTTCTTCACCAACCACCTCGTCAGACAATACTATGAGCAAGGTACTCATGTGCTGCTGATTGACACCGGCAATTCCTACGAAGGGCTGTGCAACCTTATCCACAACCGCACACACGGCGAGGACGGCATCTACTATACCTATACGGAGGATAGCCCAATCTCTTTCAATCCTTTCTATACTGACGATGGAGTGTTTGATGTGGAGAAGAAAGACAGCATCAAGACTCTTCTGCTGACGCTGTGGAAGTCGGAAGATGATCGCGTGACTAAAACTGAGAGCGGCGAGTTAGGCTCGGCTTTGTCAATGTTCCTTGACAAGATGACGAAAGACCGGAATATCGTGCCTTGCTTCAACTCATTCTACGAGTTCATGCGTGATGATTACCGCTCGGAAATGGCAAACCGTCCTATCCCGATTTATAAACAGGACTTCGACATTGACAATTTCCTCACAACCCTGCGCCAATACTACCACGGTGGCCGATTCGACTTCCTGCTCAACTCAAAGGAGAACATCGACCTGCTCAATAAGCGGTTTGTGGTATTCGAAATTGACGCGGTGAAGGATAACAAGGAACTGTTTCCGGTGGTGACAATCATCATCATGGAGGCTTTCATCAACAAGATGCGCCGACTGAAAGGTGTCCGCAAGATGCTTATCTGCGAGGAAGCGTGGAAAGCGTTGTCAACCACCACGATGAGTGAGTATCTGAAGTATATGTTCAAGACCGTCCGAAAGTATTTCGGTGAGGCGGTGGTGGTTACGCAGGAGGTTGACGATATAATCTCGTCGCCTATCGTGAAGGAGACAATCATCAACAACTCCGACTGCAAGATACTTCTCGATCAGCGCAAGTATATGAACCGCTTTGACCAGATACAGGAGCTGCTCGGCCTTACCGACAAGGAGAAGGCGCAGGTACTCAGTATCAACATGGCAAACAATCCAAACCGCTTATACAAAGAGGTGTGGATTGGACTCGGCGGTACACAGTCTGCCGTCTATGCCACGGAGGTGTCGCCGGAGGAATATCTCTGCTACACCACCGAGGAAACGGAGAAGATTCAAGTGCTCAACAAGGCCGCTCAATTTGGAGGTAACATTGAGAACGCCATAAGGGTGCTTGCCAATGAAAGGAGGGAAGGTAATGTATGAAGGCTCTGAAATTCGTGATACTCATCGCCGTAATCTCCGGCGCAGTTCTCGCGGCCCTCCTGACTGCCGCCGTCCGGCTTCTCTCAATCCTCGCAAGAATGATAACGGGCATAGCCCACAGAATCAGATAACCACAAAATCCAAAGAAATGAAACAATTGAAATTTCTATTTCCGATAATTGCCCTTTGCCTGATGCTCGGCACAGGCAGGGCAAACGCCCAGTGGACGGTCATTGACCCGTCCAACATCGCCCAGAGCATCGTCAACTCGTCCAAGTCGCTGGTGCAGGAGTCGCAGACCGCCACGCACATGGTGAAGTCGTTTCAAGAAACGGTGAAGATCTACCAGCAGGCGAAGAAATATTACGATGCCCTCCGCGCCGTCAACAACCTCGTCCGCGATGCCCGCAAGGTGCAGCAGACAGTCCTGATGCTCGGCGACATATCCGGCTACTACGTCAACAACTACAAGAAGATGCTGACGGACCCAAACTACACATCCGCCGAACTCTCGGCAATAGCCTCCGGCTACACAAGGATTCTTCAGGACGCAACCGGGGTACTGAACGACTTGAAGCAGGTGGTGAACATCACAACACTCTCCATGACTGACAAGGACCGTATGGATGTGGTCGATGAATGCTACAAGGAGATGAAGCGTCTGAAATCCCTGACGCATTACTACACCAACAAGAACATATCGGTGTCGTATCTGAGGGCGAAGAAAAAGGCCGACACACAGCGTGTTGTGTCGCTCTACGGTGACGGATCCGAAAAATACTGGTGAGCCATGATTTGCGCGATTGATTTTTCAAACCTCCACACCATCCTCCGCTCCCTCTACGACGAGATGATGCCGCTGTGCGAGGATATGTCGGGGGTGGCTCAGGGCATTGCCGGACTTGGGGCATTGTTCTACGTGGCATACCGCATCTGGCAGTCTTTGGCACGGGCTGAGCCGATTGACGTGTTCCCGCTGCTCCGGCCTTTTGTGATAGGCTTCTGCATAATGTTCTTCCCGACCGTCGTTCTCGGCACAATCAACTCAGTAATGTCGCCTATCGTTCAGGGAACCGCCGGGATGCTGGAGGGTCAGACTCTCGACATGCAGAAATACCGCGAGGAAAAAGACCGTCTGGAATACGAGAAGATGATGCGTGACCCCTCCACCGCCTACCTTGTCGATGACGCGGAGTTTGACCGCCAGATTGACGAGTTAGGTGTGACGGAGGTCGGCACAGCCGCCGGGATGTATATCGAAAGGGGTATGTATAAGGTGAAGAAAGCCATCGGCAATTTCTTCCGTGAACTGCTGGAGATGCTGTTTCAGGCTGCTTCCCTCACGATAGACACCATAAGGACATTCTTTCTCATAGTCCTTGCGATACTCGGCCCGATAGCCTTCGCCCTCTCGGTGTGGGACGGTTTCCAGAACACGCTCATCCAATGGATATGCCGCTACATACAGACATATCTGTGGCTTCCGGTGGCTGACCTATTTTCGACAATCTTAGCGAAAATTCAGGTGCTGATGCTCCAGAATGACATTTCGGAGTTGACAAACAACCCCAATGCAGACCTTGACGGGAGCAACACCGCTTATGTCATCTTCATGATAATCGGCATAATAGGCTACTTCACGATACCCACCGTGGCTGGCTGGATAATCCAGGCCGGAGGCATGGGAAGCTACAACCGCAACGTGAACAACGCCGCCCTGCAAGGAGGCTCTTGGGCCGGAAGCGTGGTCGGCGGAGTGAGCGGAAACGCCGTCGGCAGGGCCGGGAAATTACTCAAATAAGCATATTTAAGTCATAAGTCAGAGTTATGAGTGACGAAGTGGTCGCTCCTGTTGACTACTTCATAACTCATCACTCTGACCTAATACCTAATTAAGATGGAATTCAAATCACTGAAAAATATCGAGACATCCTTCCGGCAGATACGGCTGTTCGGCATAATCGTGGTATCGCTCTGCGCTTTGGTCGCAATCGGCTCTGTGGTGCTGTCGCTGAACTTCGCCGAGAAGCAGCGCGAGAAGATCTATGTGCTTGACAATGGCAAGAGCCTTATGCTCGCCTTGTCGCAGGACATGGAGCAGAACCGCCCGGCGGAGGCGCGTGAGCACGTCCGACGCTTCCACGAGCTTTTCTTCACACTCTCGCCCGACAAGTCGGCGATTGAGCACAACATCAACCGCGCCATGTCGCTGGCCGACAAAAGCGCCTACAACTACTACTCGGATTATGTGGAGAAAGGCTACTACAACCGCATCATCGCCGGCAACATCACTCAGGTGCTGAGGGTTGACAGCATCGTCTGCGACTTCAACGACTACCCGTATGATGTCAGGACATACGCCCGGCAGATGATAATCCGCCAGAGCAACGTGACCGAAAGGTCGCTGATAACCCGATGCCGCCTCGTCAACTCCAACCGCTCGGACGACAATCCAAACGGCTTCCGGATAGAGGGGCTGACGATACTTGAAAACAAGGATCTCATAACAACAAAAAGAAGTTTATCCCAATGAAAGATAGAATCAGAAAACTTGTGTCGCCCTTATATAATAAGGTGTGGCACTCCCCGAAAGGGAAAATCAAAGAGAGAATCAGGAAGGCGTGCGACGACCTTCCGCGCAACCAGCGGCTGATGGTCGTGAGTGTGCTGCTCTCCGCCTTTGTACTCGTCGCCTTCTTCGTGTTCGGAAACGCCTGTTACAAGATGGGCGCGGGACATGCGAGAAAGTCAATCGAGATTGAGCATATCAAACAACTGGAATTGCCAACTATAAAATCCATTGACGATGAAGATGCTCGATAAATTCCGCGCCAAGCTCATGCCCAAGACCCCGGCAGAGCGTGAGCGGCTGAAGAAGATAGCCGTCTATACCGTGTTGTGCCTCTCGTGTCTCGTGTGCATCTGGCTGATATTCGCCCCAAGCGGTGACGATGACACCGTGAAGGGAAAGGCGAATACCGAACTGCCCGACGGTACGACCGACGGGATGCCCGATACAAAGATTGAGGCATACCAAAAGGATGAGGACGCTAAAGATAGAGCCGCACAACAAGAGAACCTCGTCCACCTCTCGGAGTCACTCGACACAATTCAACAGTCTGCCGACACCGTGCCAGATGAAATCCAGAACTCGGCTGACGCATACCAGCAGGCTCAGGCTTCATTGCAGGACTTCTACATACCTGAGACATCGGAAGCAGATTTGCAGGTGGCGGAGTTGCAGGAGCGTATCGCCGAACTGGAGATGCAGCAGTCACAGCCGGACTACGGCAAATCCGCCCCGAATGAGATGGAGTTGCTTGAACGCTCATATCAGCTTGCCGCTCAATATATGGGAAACGGCAATGCCGGAAACTATCAAGCACCGCAACCGCAGGATGAAAAGGGCAAGCGCAACGTACAGCCCGTGGCGCAGGTCAACCGCAATGTCGTTTCCTCACTCTCGGCTACATCATCAAGGGGCTTCAACACCTCCGTGGGCGGCAAACCGACAACCGCGAAGAACACCATCACCGCGGTGGTGGCCGGAAACCAGAGCGTGGTTGACGGAGAGAGTGTCAAGCTCCGTACCACTGAGCCTATGTGGATCGGCAACCGGCTGATACCGCGCAATACCACCATAACAGGCTACGCCCGTATTCAGGGTGAACGGCTTGAAATTGAAATCACCTCGGTGGAGTGCGAAGGCTCGATTTATGAGGTGGAGTTGCAGGTGTATGACTCCGATGGGCAGGAGGGCATCAACATCCCACAGTCAATGGAGAGTGACGCGCTGCACGAGATCGGTGCCAATATGGGTAGCACTATGGGCAGTTCAATCAACATCTCCACCAATACCGGGGCACAGATAGCATCCGATGTCGGCAGAGGTCTCATTAACGGAGTGTCGCAATATCTGACCAAGAAGCTGCGGACGGTGAAAGTCCACCTTAAAGCCGGATACCGCGTGATGCTCCACCAGCCCGAAGATTTATAAAAACCACTAAAACCAAATTGAAAAAAATGAAACTGAAGACATTTATCATTTCCGCCATTGCCGTAATCGGCATGGCCACCACCGCCTTTGCAAAAGGCAAGACAACCACCAATAACACCGATGTCAACGTGTCGCCTGACACCGAAGCGGTGGCCGAACATGACATGAACGTGTACGGATCCGGCTATACCGACGGCGACAAGTTCGACGGTCTTACACGCAAAGTCGGCTTTGACCGCATGATACCGCCTCACGCGCTGGAGGTGGCGTACAACAAGACCACTCACATCATCTTTCCCTCTGAAATAGTGTACGTTGACCTCGGAAACGAAAATCTTGTCGCCGGACTTGCTGACGGTGCGAAGAATGTGCTGCGTGTAAAATCAGCGTTCAAGTCGTTCAAGACTGAAACCAACCTTTCGGTAATCACTGAAGATGGGAACTACTATTCGTTTAACGTGAAATTCGCTAAAGAGCCGCTGTTGTTGAGCATCGAAATGACAGACTTTATCCACGATGGCGAAGCAGTAAACCGCCCGAATAACGCGCAGGAGATATATCTGGAGCGTTTAGGCTCGGAGTCTCCGATGCTGGTAAAACTGATTATGAAGTCTATCCACAAGCAGAACAAGCGAGAAATTAAGCATATCGGCTCAAAACGCTTCGGAGTACAGTTTCTTTTGAAGTCAATCTACACAAACAATGGCCTTCTGTATTTCCACACTGAGATCAAGAACACATCAAACATCGCTTTCGATATTGACTATGTGTCGTTCAAGATTGTCGATAAGAAGGTTATCAAACGTACCGCGATGCAGGAGCAGGTGTTGGAGCCATTACGCGCCCAGAACTATGTGACGGTTGTCAGTGGCAAGCAGTCGGAACGCACGGTTTTCGCCTTGGAGAAATTCACTATTCCCGACGACAAGCAGCTCGTCATTGAGGTGGCAGAGAAAGAGGGCGGCAGACACCAGTCCTTTGTCGTGGAAAACGAGGATATTGTGAGAGCAAACGTAATCGACGAACTTTCAATTCAGTAAACTATGAGAAAAGCGATGATAATCTTCGCTGCCATGCTTGCCCTTTTCACGGGGCAGGCAATGGCCCAGCGATGCCTCCCCGGAATGTCGTCGGTTGAGGTCAAAGCGAATATGGTGGATGGTTTCTATACCGGCAGTTCCCGCGATTGCGGTTACTCTTTAGGAGTTTATTACTCGGTTTTCAAGGGCAATGCGAACACTTGGAGTTTTGGCGGCGAATATCTCCAGACCTACAAGCCATACGGCGAGAAAGGGCGTATCCCGGTGGCTCAATTCACGGGAGAGATTGGTTACAACCTACACCTCATCAGCGACTATTCCCAGACATTCCATCTCTACGGAGGCATATCGGCTCTCAGTGGATATGAAACGGTGAACTGGGGCGACAAACTGTTGCCCGACGGATCCACGCTCCACAACGGCGATGCCTTCATATACGGTGGTGCGCTTACCCTGCAAGCGGATTTTTACCTTTCTGATAAGGTGGCGTTGACCGCTAACGTGAAGGAGCGTTTTGTGTTCGGTAACTCAACGGGGCATTTTCATACGCAGTATGGGGTCGGTGTCAAAATTATAATCGAATGAGCCTATGGGACTGACAATAATCGACCTTGATATAAAGAATCTTCCTCTTGAAGATTTTATGAAGGCTATGGGCTATGAGCCTGTAACCCGGAACGACAATCTTTTGAAATACGAATCTCCTTACTCCGCTGACGGCAATATAGTTGTGGATACCGCCGCTAACGGCTGGTACGACACAGCACAGCCGGATAAGTTGTATGGAGGAATCTATGACCTCGCATACGAAATAATCGGGAGTGCCAACAAATCGGAACTCAACCTTTTCATCGCCTCCGAAATGAAGAAGGTGCGCGAGGTCAAGATGTACGGCGTAACGGCAAATGGCAAGGATACCGATGGTAATATGGTGGTGGCCGCGCCCGTCAGGAAAGCGAATGAGCCGAAGCGGGAACCGCCCAAACGAAAAAGAGGTATGCGCCTATGAACATAGACGAGATCCGTAAAATCCCGTTGGTGGATTTTCTCAACCACCTCGGCTACCAGCCGACCGGACGCGATAGCAAAGGCTTGTGGTTTTATGCACCGTACCGCAATGAGCGAAAGCCGTCGTTCCATGTCAATCCACGCAAAGGTGTATGGTTTGACTTCGGCACAGGCGCGGGTGGCGACATATTTTCCCTCGCGGGTGAAATAGCCGGCACCACCGACTTTATCCGTCAGGCGGAGTTTATCGTCGAGAAGATGCAGATCCCCGTCGAGCGTCCGTACAAGCCGATGCCGTTCAAGGAGGAACCGACATTTTCCAACGTGGAAATATGCAAACTGGAGCATCCGGCATTGCTGAAATACCTCGCCGACCGTGGCATACCGAAAGAAATCGCCCGGCGATACTGTGTGCAGGTGAATTATGAGATTCACGGCAAACGATACTATGCCGTCGGATTTGAAAATACTGAATACGGTTTTGAGTTAAGAAATCCCTTTTTTAAGGGGTCTTTCCCTCCGAAAGCGATAACTCACCTTGCCAAAGGAAATGCCAGATGCTGCCTTTATGAAGGCTTCATAGACTTCCTTTCAGCGGAAAAATTCGGTTTCAACGACTGCAACGATGTGATCGTGCTTAACTCCGTGGCAAATCTTGGCAAGGCAATCCCGTTGCTCAATGACTATTCGGTTATGCTCTGCTTCTTCGACAATGATGCCGCAGGACAAGCCGCATACTCCAGACTTGAAAAGGAGTTCGGCACAAAGGTCTGCGACAAATCATCACTCTACCCAAACCACAAGGATCTCAATGACTTCTTGTGCCAACGAGAGCAGAAACGAGCTTGCTCAGTTTCTGCCGAGTGCAGCCAAGCTCTCTCGTCCTGCAATGACGACCTCGACGTACAGCAGTCCTATCCCTTCACCGTGGAGGTGATGCCCTACGGCGACAAAATCACCAAAGGCCAAACCGTAGAGCTGCGCTTTGAAATCAAGCCGGAGGGAAACTATGCCAATACCCTCTACACAATCCGCTACTTCCAGTATGATGGCGAAGGCACTCTGAAACTCGTTGATGGCCCGGTACTAACCAACAACGACCGTGTGTTGCTTGAAAGCAAGACCTTCCGCCTCAACTACACTGCCCAATCGTCCGATGCCCATAAATTCCTTGTCGTGATTGAGGACAACTTCGGCTCTACCCCGTGGGAGCAAACCTTTGAGTTCAACGGCAAAGACTCCGGCGATGACAACGGCGGAGGAATGATTGTGAAACCAGTCAATCCCGGTATCCTAACACCCGTGAGCCAATGAGAAGAAAACTGATGATGCTGTTCGTGGCGTTGCTGACCCTTGCGGCAGCAACGCCCGCCGCCCACGCGAAAAGGAGCATAATGGAACTACCACTCTTTGAACGTGCCGTGCTGATAATCAAAAAGTTTGAAACGCTCCATAAGCCGAAGCACTGGCCGTATGTGGGTTATGGTCATTGCGTCCAACCGGGCGATCCTTACCGTCGAGGTTGCCAACTCACCGAAAGACAAGCCGATGCTCTTCTGCGTAAAGACTTGCGAAAATTCGTATCGCTATACAAACACATGGGCGAAAGAAATGCAATCCTGCTCGGAACACTCGCCTACAATATCGGTCCCGGAGCTGTAAATCGCTCAACTATATATAAGAAACTGAAACGCGGCGATACCAATATCTACAAGGAATACATCTCCCACTGCCATTACAAGGGCAAATTTCATCGGCAATTACATCAGCGTCGCCAGACTGAATTTATAGCGATTTATAAGAACTGACCCGCCTAACGCCGCCTGTGGCGGCCGAAATTTTTATCAAAAAGAGCGGTCAACTCTATATCACATAGGGCTGACCGCTCTGTCATTACGACTATTGGCTAATTATTTCTTCTTGGAGAGCCATTCATCACGCTTGCGTCTGCACTCTGCGAGTGTCGGAGCAACGCAAGAAAATAACTCGTTATCGGTATCTCGGTAGTCGTACATCACACGGCTCACCTTATTGCCACGGTGGGCGGAATAGAAAGTTTAGTATTGTTCGGTGCTGGGGGCAGTGGTGGTGCTTACCCCGTCGGCGGTCATTCTTGTTGCCATATCTTTGGATTTTAGAGTATTGTTTCAAGTATTCCTTTGATGTCCTCGTTGTGTACCTCTGTGAGTACATAGCCGATGAACTGGCGTCTGCCTTCTCGGTTGAGTTCCTTGTAGAGCCTTTTGAGGTCGGAGAAATTGCCGTTGAGGTATGTCTCGTACATATAAATCTCCATATCCGGCACTTCGTAGTATCGTGCTTGTTGCTCCATTGTCTTAGAGCGTCTTTTGCTTTTCATATCAGTGGGGGTTTTGTGACCTGCGCCATTGCTGACGCAGGTCGGATTATATACATTAGGCTGTCATTCTCTTGCGGATTTGGTCGGCGTTGCGGTTCACAAGGTCTATAATGCGGTCGTGGTATTCGGTGTCTTGGTTGTGCTTGCCGTGGCACTGCACCACTTTGAGGGTCCGCAAGTCAACCTCAACGGTTTCAATTATCTCATCGCCAATCCTTGCCGAAAGTATGAGGGTATCGGCTTTCTTGTAGTATTCGCTGCCGAAAACGCAGATGTGCTGCACTTTGCCCTCGTTATAATACTCGTCTATGCTTTCAAGCACTTTCACGCTAATTTCCTCATCGGTGATAACCAATCCGAAGAATTTGGATTTGAGGTTGATGAAATCTTCCTCGTTCTTCTTTTCTTGGAGCAACCGCTGTTGCTCACGCTCACGTTCCTCAATTTCCCACCGGCGACGTTGCTCGGCTCTCTCCCTTTCGTGTATGGCTTCAATCCTGCGGCTTGCTGTGTCGTGCGCCTCTATGAAATCTTGGGGGCAGATGTTCTTGGGGTTGCGTATGTCTTGACCGAGTGTCTGGAGCATCCGCAGATAGTCACACCACATTGAAAGACTGTTGATTGCGTAATGGTGCCGCTTGGCTATCAGATACGATGCCCAAAGTTCATCGGCGTACCTTGGATTGGAGATAAAGTATTTCATATCCTCAATCTCACCGCTTTTCATAAGTGTCTCAATCCGTGGGTCTGAAAGAAGCGACTTGAAAAGCCTTACGGGGGATATTCCGTGAAAATCGCCCTTGAAGCCATTGCGTTTGAGTTGGGGCAGGATTTTCATCTTGGGGTACACATAGCCCCACGTTATAATATCGTCATAAAGGCTGTTGTGAGGTCTGACCTCCATTTGGCTCTCCCATGCCCATGTATCGCCATAGTAGAAGTTGAAGCCACGGAGCAGTGCCATGTCTGTGACGATGCCTTTTGGCGAAATCCACCGCTGAACTACCTCGGAGCAAAAGAATTTCATCGGCTCGCCTTTCCTGCTCTCGCATCTTACCTGCGACACACGGATAACCTGATACCCTTTGCAGGTGGTAATCACGCTGAAATATTGTGTTTCCTTGTTGGTGCGCTTGCGGGTGTCCTGCGCTTTGAGTTCAGCACCGCAGTGTGGGCAACGGCAACCCTCCATGCTGTCGCAGAGTTCGCTCTTGCTGTGCCACTGGTGACCGCAGTCGGAGCAAGTGATGTTTCCTTTCTTAGTGCGGTAGCCGATATGCTCGATGCAGTGGGTATATGCCCAATCTATCTGTGTTGCCGATATTGGGTTGAGTGTGGCTGAAAGTCTTGCTACATCTTTCTGTATCTTGGTCTTGGGTTTCATAGTCGTGTGGTGTTAAAAGTCAAATAGACTTGGTTGAACTTCTTGGGTTTTCTTCTCGGTGGCTTTAGTCTTTCGCATCCTCGCCATTTCCTCCTGCCTTAGACGCTCTATTGCGTCCTTCCGTGCCTGTACCTTCTCTTCCTCGGTAAGTTCCACGGTGTGATTTACAACCACTTGGCAGTCGGTTGGATTACCGACCTCTATCTCGGCTTCCTCGAAAAAATGAACTGCCATTCCGTAAATCTCCGCATCAGCGAAGCCGTTGCAACCGCTTTTTCTCACCTCATTTATTATGTAGGTGGAGCAGTCCTCAACCGATTTTGAGGGATTGGCGAACTTGATAGCGAAAAGAGTATCATTCTTTGCCTTGTTCTCCAGATACTGACGGATAGTGTCAGTGAAGGCGGTAGTGCCTTTGTAAGTTCCGTTGCTTGCCATAGTCGTAATATTTAGATGTTTATAAACTTGTTATCAACCAATAGATTGTCAGTAATGCCGTTGCGATTGATATTAGCCAACCGATGCCACGGATTACGGGTCTTACGAACACCCACACCACGATTGCCGTCAGTGTGCCGATTATGATTGCCACCGCCTTTGCCAACCCTTTGATTATGCGGTAATGGTAGGAGGTTTGGTGAGCTTCGCCTCGACCTGAAAAACTGATATGTTGATTTTTAGCTTTCATAACGGTGGGTGCTTTTTTTTAACCTCGGATTATGCGTCCAAAGGCAGTGTGGTTGTTTGAGTTGCTCGACGCCAAAAAGCCGTGCGGCGGCAGGAAGGGATGTTCACGGCATGACGGAAAAATACTACTCGCAGATGTGGAGATTTTTCCGGCAGGACGCGAATAGCCCTCAGCCGCACGTTGCCAATGGCGAGCAACCCATAACGGCCCACTTGCCGGCGGATATTCAGTGGAATAGGCACCCCCGGAAATGAAAGCAAAAATCAACATTGAGGTCCTGCAACCCCGGCAGTGGTTGCATCAGGCTGAAACCATCGAAAAAGAAAGAATGGGAATGAAACTGAAAGAAGCAATGGAACAGGCCAACCCCGGAAAGGCGAGTCTATGCGTGTAACAGTGAGGCACGAGCCGTGAAAAGCATTGTCTCGCCCCGTGGGTTGCAATCAAACGGAGAGTGGCGTGGCGGTCGGTAAAAATCCTTATCAGCAACGTCGCCCGGAACACGGGGCTTAGCCGGAAAGTCTTGTGGTATGGATGCGATAGAGAAGCGGCGCATCCCGCCACAAGGCGTTGGCTATGCCCGGTGTTCAGACATTGCCCATAGGCGTATGCGGAGAAGTGACATCAGCGCAGCCGTTGTTATTTCTCGACATAACGCCGCCAACCCGGAAGACCGCCACACCTCTCTCCGCTTTAGAATTGTAATTCAATCAACACTCTATGTAATTCCAAAGAGAAAGTATAATCAACTATCAAAATTCCGATATAGAAATTTAGATAGTTTCTGATAATCTTGATTCAAGACAGCATTTGTTTTTTAGTGTAAACAGCTCTTACAATTTTGTCAGTTAGAAGATTATGATTAATTTTGCATTATGACAGCCGATGAGATAAAAAATATTGTAAGATGTGGTGAAACCTCAACCAAGCAGTTCAAAGAGACCTTTAAGGTAGCAGAGGACATAGCCAATGAATTTGTCGCCTTCTCCAATTCCGGAGGTGGCTCTATCTTCATCGGCATAGACGATAAGCGTGGAGAAATCAAAGGACTTGATTTTATTCAGCTTCGGAATATCGGCCAGTTAATATCGGCTGCCGCTGAAAGCAGGGTGCATCCTGCAATATACCCAATAGTCGAGACTGTGCTTGTCGATGAGAAGGCTGTAATGGTTGTGTCCGTTCCCAAGGGGTCGGATGCACCATACACCAACAACAAAGGTGAGGTTTATGTAAAGCAAGGCCCTGACAAACGGCGTGTGACAGACAATAATGAGATACTGCGTCTTTTCGCCGATTCAAGCAATTTTCAGCCCGATCGTCAGCCTGTCTCCGGAACATCCGTAGCCGATATTGACAGCAAGGCTCTCGATGATTATTTTCTGCGTAGTCTCGGCAAGTCTGCCGATGAATTGGGATTGCCATTGAACAAGGCTCTTGAAAATCTAAATCTTCTTAATGAGGACGGTCGGCTAACATTGGGAGGTCTGATGTATTTCGGCAAGAATCCCCAAAGGTTTTGCCCCGCTTTCAACATCAAGGCTGTGTGGTTTTTCGGCAATAGTATAGGTGGTAGCGAGTACCGCGACAGCAAGGATATTGACGGCACTATCCCGGAAATGTTTGAGGACGGTATGCGATTCCTTGAATCATGCCTGCATCGCCGTCAGGCCGGGCAGAATTTCAATTCCGTAGGAGTGCTTGAAGTGTCGGAGGTGGCACTGAGAGAAATATTGCAGAATTCATTAGTGCACCGCTCATGGCTTAAACCAGCTCCAATCCGTCTGCTTGTTTTTGATGACCGTGTGGAAATTATCAGTCCGGGAGCGTTACCCAACAATCTCACTGTTGACGATATAAAACTCGGCAATGCCTATCAGCGCAATCAGCTCATTGCTACCCTGTGCGCAAAGACGATGGATTACCGTGGACTCGGCTCCGGCATTATCCGCGCATTGCAGTCCGACAGCAATATTGAATTTCACAATGAGGTCAGCGGTGACCAGTTCAGGGTAATTCTATGGAGAAGTGACCTCGAAAGTAAGGAGGGAACTACACAGAAACCGGAAAGTAAGGAGAAAAGTAAGGAGAAAAGTAAGGAGAAAATATTGGAGACTCTCAAACTTCATCCCGATACGACCACCTCAGAACTAATGCTGATTACAGAACTGTCGCGTTCAGGTGTAGAAAAGATAATCAGACAACTCAAAGAGTCGGGTAAGATACGCCGTGTCGGTCCGGACAAGGGCGGACATTGGGAAGTCTGCCAATAAGGAATAATTGCCCTTTCTTCGGATTTTTAACACATTGGATAGGTTCATTTTAAGAATTTATTAGTAAATTTGCAGGTGTATCAGAGGATATTGGGCAGACAGACCGCGACAACGGCAAGTCCCCCGATGACAGACCTGTGCTACAAGCGTGCTACACGCAAGATTACACGATGAGTAATTCATTGAATTACAACATATTGGAGAGAAAGTTCATAATCCTCTCTCTCCGCGATATATCGGTATTGTTAAATCGGGATATTTCAAATTCGTTGCATATAACAGTAAAGGCCAGGAGATTGTGACAGGTTTTTCTTTCGTTGGAGAGGTTGTCTCTGATTTTGTCCGTGGTTTCTTGTTCGGTCAGACCTGCCTCACTACGATTGTAGCCGGGTGTGACGCCGAGATCCTTCTTGTCACAATCGACGAGCTGCGCAGTTATCTTCAGGAACGGAATCCCGGTTTCATAGCCCATTCATCGTCGATTCTTTTGCAGGAAGCGTATCAGCGCTATCTCGATGTCTTGGTCAAGTCTCCCGCAGAACGTTACCGCGAGCTTGTTTCACGGTATCCCAATTTAATAGGGCTGCTGTCTGTTCAGGAAATGGCTTCGTTTTTAGGCGTGTCCCGTCGCCAGCTTCATCGCATCCGCGAAACCGAAACTGAAAAAGTTGATTAAGCTTTATTGAAAAAATGTGACATTTGTCACATTTTATATGGATTTCATTTTGTATTTTCGCCTCCTGAAGTGCATCTCGCGCTTACGTTTAATTCTACATTGCCGACATGAAGAATATTTTTATCTGGATAATATTATTGCTGGCTGTTACGGTCAGTTCCAATATTCGTGGCGAAGAGATAGTTGAGCAGGCTGAAATTTCGTCTCAGTATTCGACAGTCCCTGTAGTAGCCTGGTTTAGCAAGCATGACACTGTTTATTACTGGGTTAACGAGAGTTCATGGAGAATAAATGGCGTCGATACTGTCAGAACTTCTTCGCAGTCAATGAGAGTGCGCATTAATGTTGTCGATTCTGCAGCAACCGGTTATAAATTAGAATATACTTTTCTGGAGTTTCCGACAGAAAATCTTCCGGGAACAGCATCTTTTTCCGAGATTTTCCAGAATCAGATAGTTGCCCGTCTGGCAAAAAAGATTGAGGGCACTACAGTCAGCTTTGAGACCGATGATTGCGGCCGAATAACCGGCATTAATAATTTAGGCCGGATAAAGAAGCAGGCAAAGTCTCTTTTCAATGAAGCAATAAAAGAATTTTCGGTTCTGCCGGAGATGCAGGAGGCTAAAGAGTTAGGGTTCGATATCAGAGACTACGCGAAAAAGATTGATATGAATCAACTTGTCGACGGTTATCTTGAAGAACTCAATTTATTGTTTCTTAACCACGGCAATGAATATACTGCCGGTGAATTTAAAGAGCATGAAGATGCGACTGATTCGACATTCGAAAGCACTACAGTCATATCCGCCTCTGTCGATAGCGACGGTTGCTACAGCGTGATGGCTGACATAACCAATATACTGACCAGAAAATATATTAAGGAACTCGTCGGCAATGTTGTCGGTCTGTTCAACAATGACAGTATTAATGACAGTTTCAGAAAGAATTTTGATTCTCAAGTGAAGGTCAATGGCGTTTATGAGGATTATCTGAAAACCGACTATCTGCCCAATGGCTGGCCCTTCTATCTTGTGAAGCAGCAATCTACCAAAATCGGGCAGCTCGAAAAAGTCAAACAGAAAGTTATCAGCCTTGATTCTTATTATTTTGCACCATAAGCTATGATACGGTTATATTTTTCGATATTAGCTATCGCCTTTGCTGCCGGTGTAGTATTTGCAGCTGAGCCAGTCGATTCTACTTCATATGCCTACGGCCATCAGTCTACACTCCTTCTAATGGCCGGAGAAAACGATCTCATGCGGAGTCATGAAGATTTTGAGGATTATATCCGGGGGTTGCAGGAAAACTACCGCAACCCGAGCCAGATGAATGATTCTTCTTACATGATTTCATATATGCTCGGCGGCATGGAGGCGGTTTTTATTACTGATGGCACGCAACGTAAAAAGAAAGAGGACCGACCACCTTTCCATTGTATTATTGCCGGTCTCAGAAAAGTAGGGAGTGGCTTGATCGCGTTGCCTGCCGACACTATAGCCGCCATGGGGATTATCAATCGTTACAGCGAAAATGATTCTCTTCCGTCCGACGTGCCGAAGGAATCCGAATGTGAATTTTTTACTGCATACGGCATAATGAAAGCCTATCAGCCGGGATTACAGTCATATATCGAAGGTTTAATGCCGGGGACAAAAGTCAAAGAAGACAGAGCGGCTTTCGCGACGGGTATGGCTGACGTGCTCGAAGCTTCGGCAGAGATGCCAGAAACGGCTTACGATATAGGCCGATCAATGGCATTGTCGGTCAACCTCGTATTGGTAGAAGGTGTCAGGCATGATTTTTCTTCGTTTTTGGCCGGTGCAAAGGCAGCTCTTGGACTTGGTGAACAGTTGATTCCGCGTGAGGATGTGCAACGGATAATCGACTTGCAGATTACTTCGAATCCCGATACGGTTGCCACGGTTGACTCTGGCAGACTCAATGATTTTATGACTAAACTCGACATCGATCCTTTCACTGCATATAATGTCAACTGGACAGTGACTGCAGCTCCGGTGGCAAAAGACGATTGCTCTGCTGCCGTGCAATTCAGCAGGCTGTTGCATGTGCTCAAAATCGAGGATTCCCATATTCCGGGAGCTTTGATGGCAATAATTTGCGACGAAGACGGCAGTCTGTTCTCTGCGTTGTCTGAGAGTTTTGGAGCTTATAATCTGCCCGATGGTTTCAAATGGTTTTGCGGGAGATCAGACAGCTTTCAGACAACGGTAGGTATAATGCATACTGCAACGCAGTTCAAAGCAGCTGTCAATGAGGCGATGGTCGATCTTGATTTCGAATCGGGGGAGGTCACTGTGCCGTGGGCCTATAGTGAGGCCGACTCCTTGAAATGGGCTGAGTTTACCGAAGCTAATATAGGTCGGCATATTGCATTGGAAATCAATGGTGCTTTTATGTATGCCCCGAAGGTAAATTCCCCGATATTGAGCGGTTACTGTAACATAAACGGACTGACACCTGAAACAATTAGTCGACTTTTCAAGGGTGCGGAAATATCAGTCAATAATCCCTCGCCCGAGGAAATCGAGGTATTTGAAATGAAGAGATGAACGGGCAATGCGAGCGGATTATCGGAATATCACGGCATCGCCTCTCGACTGATGGCGATGGTGTGACTACGCTTGTTGCATTCCACGGCTGTCCGCTCCACTGCCGTTATTGTCTTAATCCTCAGTCATTGGGCGACGGCAGCCGTTACGGGAAATATTCTCCTGAGGAACTGTATGCCGAGACGTGCATCGACGAACTTTATTTCATGGCCACAAATGGCGGTGTGACTTTCGGGGGCGGTGAGCCATGTCTGCGTCCTCGCTTTATCCGCGAGTTCCGCGAGCTGTGTGGTTCCGAATGGCAGCTTAATCTTGAGACATCTCTGAACGTCCCAGCTGAAAACATTGAAGCATTGCTCCCGGTGGTCAATACCCTTATTATCGACATCAAGGATATGACCCCCGACATTTACCGTAGATATACGGGAGAGTCAAACGACCTTGTTCTTGACAATCTCCGACTTTTAGCTGCTGCCGGGCGTCAGCATGACTGCATTGTCCGCATACCGTTGATACCTGACTATAATACCGACACCGACCGAGAGAAAAGCCGCAAGGCTCTTGAAGCTCTCGGCTTCGACCGATTCGATTTATTCACCTATCAAATCCGCAAACACTGACTATGGCACGAGGAAAGCAGACCTGCAAGATACTGAAAGAGATTCGTCGGCAGATTGCCGAGGCCAACGACATCGAATTCGTCACATCGGAATGCCGCTACAAGGGAGACTGTCTCGGCACATGTCCCAAATGTGAGGCCGAGGTGCGCTACTTAGAGCAGCAGCTCCACTCCCGTTCACTTGCTGGGAAAGCCGTAGCCCTCGCAGGCATCTCGGCCGGTATGATTCTCATGTCAGGTTGCAGCGGCACATCATCGAAACAGTCGAGCGAAGCCCTACAGGGCGAGCCGGTAGAAATAGCTGACACATTAGATTTCGAGGGAGAAATTGATGAGGAATGTCTATTGTCTAAAACCAGAGATACTATTTCCAATTCTGCGACTGGAGTTTCAGGTATCAAAGAAGGTGAGATAAGCAATGATCCCAATGAAGTAGTAACACAAGGTGAAATGCCCGATGAACGGCCAACAAATCCAGATGAAAGGAGTATTTATAGTTGTGCTGAACAAATGCCGGAATTCCCTGGCGGAAATGTAGAGATGCTGCGATTCATCAGTCAACATCTGATATATCCCGAAGAGCAATTAAAGGAGGGGATTCAAGGTCGTGTTGTTGTGCAGTTCTATGTTGACACATTAGGTCGCGTTTGCGAGCCGAGAATTGTGAGAGGCAAAGATTCGGCTCTTGACCGGGAGGCTTTACGGGTAGTAGGACTTTTCCCGAAATTCACGCCCGGCACACTCAATGGCAAGAAAGTCAACACATTTTTTACTCTTCCAATTACTTTCAGATTACCCGCAGATTGACGTTCCAACATCTTTATTGATGTCAATTGTAACACTACTCGCATATGGGACACGGCCATGATTATATGGATTCTCCGGGCGATCCGCTCTACAGCTTCGGTCATGGACTAAGCTACACGACCTTCGAATATTCTAATCTATAAAATCCCTGAATCTGGCGTAATATCAAGGCCGGCGGCTTCGACAAGCTGTCGGTCTTTTTTCATTACCTCGGCA
>PPYF01411505.1_pt1 | contig 44040 bp, 59 predicted proteins | sample 1559871 | NCBI WGS metagenome assembly PPYF01 (sample SAMN08240021, study PRJNA423297) | Human gut metagenome, whole genome shotgun sequencing project.
GACGACGCTGGTGATGATGTCGTCAGCCATGTGGCTCCTCTCTGATGGGATGTCGCATTGGCGATCCTCTCTGTGTGTGGTGGTGGAATCCCACGGTGCGGTCGAGCCGGTCGAGACGTTTGGGGGCCATCCGACGGCCGCGCCCCGCCGTTTCCGCTCTATCCCGGGCGGTAGCGGCGGCATCGGCCTTGACGGTGGCGGTCTGCGCCGCCCGGGATGCCGTGGCCGCATCCTGCTTGACCTGTCCGGCGGTTTCGGTGAGCTGACCGGCGATGGTCTTCGCCTCGCCGATCAGACCATTGGCCGTGATCTCCGACTCGTGCGCCGCCTGTGCGCTTTTGGCCGCCTCGGACTGGGAGGATTGCGCCTTGCCTGCCGCAGCGGCGGCCTTCGCGCTTTCCTGGCTGGCCACCGTTTCCGACGCCTTCGCCGCAGCGGCCGAAGCCGCGGCGGACTGCACCTTGTCGTCGATCGTGCCGATCCGGTCGAGCACGCCCTGCGCGGCACGCGTGACGAGCTCCCACGCGGCCACGGTCTCCGAGGATTGGTCCAGGGTCTTGGGATCCACGTCCGCCAGCCCTGAGTATTCCGCCGACTCCTTGTCGGGCACCTCGACGTATCGCACGATTCCGCCCGCCACGAGCTCAGACGCCCTCCACGCCCACTGGGTCGTCGAGGGCATCACCTCCGCCGTGGCCTCGCCCGCCGTAAGCCTGACGGTCTGCGCGACCGGCAGACGGATAGCATCGGCGACCGTGACGCGCCTCGTGGGCACGAGGCTCACGCTGCCATCCAGACCGCGCCCCTCGGCGTCGGTCAGGTGGAAATGCACCAATGTCATGAGTGCTCCTTCCTTGTAAGGCTCCCGGTGACGCTGATGATGATGGCGTCCATGCTCAGGCCTCGGTGAGGATGAGGGTGGCGGCGTCCAAGCCGGATACCGCGCGCACGCCGGCCCAGCGCCCGCCCCCTCCGTACAAGAACCGCATCTGTTCGCCGTCGGTGGAGAGGAGGGTGATGCCGTTCGTGTCGAACGGGTTGGCCACCAGCGCGGTCAGGCTCGAGGAGCCGGCCTGCCGGAGAAAGGCATAGAAGTATGGCAGTCGTGTCGTGCCGTCCGTCTGCATGGCGAACGAGTTGAAGCAGCACAGCCATGTCCTGTCGGAGACGCGGACCGCGTATCCCTGCGCCGCGTTCTCGTATCCGACGAGCTCCCTGTACTCCACCGGGCCTGTCTGCGCGACGGCGGTGATGGTGCCGTCCGCGGCGGCGGTGATGGTCTTGCCGTCGGGCTTGACGCCGCCGATCGCGCCCGCCGTCGCCGCGGGCAGGTCAAGGTTGAGGGTGCCGTCCACGGCGACATGGATGCCTTTGCCCCCTCCCCTGACGATGCCGAGCGCGTCCTGCGTGGCCTTCTTCAGGCCGATGGTCGTGTTCTCGGTGCCGTGGAACTCGATGCCGTCGGGCATGGCGTTGTCTCCGAGTTTGAACGACAGGCCGAGTTTCTCGCCGTCGCACACGACGACGGGGAACGTGCGGGCGTCCGTGTAGTCGACCTTGCTGACCTTGACGCCGCCGAGGGTCGTGTCGCTCGCGACGGGCAGCTCGTACTGGGCCGCGGCGGCGTCGAGCGTGCCGTCGGCGCGCACGCTCAGGTTGTCGCCGGGCTTGACGACGCCGGCGACGGTGGCGGTGGCGACCTGCCCGGCATCCCCGGGATCGCCCTTGTCGCCCTTTGCTCCCCGCGGCAGGCCGAACGCGAGCGTGGCGTCGCCGGCCGCGTCCCGGGTGGCGGTGACGGTGGCGTCCTCGCCGGTGGCGAGGGTGCGGGCGGTCACGCCGGCGATCCGGCTGCCGCGCGGGATGTCGAGGATGAGGCTCATGTCGCCCGCGCCGTCGGTGGACATGCTGGCGGACGCGTCCTGGGAGGGGTTGACGGTGTTCGCGCCCACGCCGATGATCCTGCTGCCTCGGGGCACGCCGACCATCAGCGTGTAGTCGCCCTTGCTTCCGGCCTGCAGCATGCTCGCGGTGGCGGGCTTGTTGGGGTCCAGGGTGGTGGCGCCGGCGCTGGTGACGCCCGCGCCGCGCGGGATGGACAGGTCGAAAGTTGCGGGAGCAGATCTTGGCGCCGTCCGCGGTGGTGACCTCCACGCCCAGGGCGATGACGCCGGGCTTGGCGATCGCCCGCCTGGGCAGCGTCGCCCGGTATGTGGCGGTCTCCTGCCCGCTCACGGGGGTCATGGGCACGCGGTCGCCGACCTCGACGCCCGGCGCGGTGTTGTAGGCGAGCGCCACGCTTGTGATGCCGGTCGTGGAGGTGATTGGCTGGCCGTTGTCGGTGATGGCGACGGTGATGGTGCGTCCGTCCTTGTCGCCGGCGTTGAGTCGGATGTCGGCGATCCAGCTGTTGGAGAAGTCGAGGCTGATGGGTGTTTCGGTGACGTCGCGGAATCCGTCGAGGGTCATTTCCCTGTTCCTTTCGTGAGGTCGTTGAGGTGGGCGATGGCGTCGCGCAGGCGTCGGCGTGCGTCGTCTCCGGAGGTGTCCGCGGCGGCGTCATTGGCCGTGGCGAGCGCCGTCGGCTGGGGGTCGAGGATGTCGGCGACGGCGTCGAGCGCGTCCGTGATGAGCGTGACGCGGCTGGCCACGTAGTCGGGTGTGGCGATGGTGTACGAGGCTGGTTCGGGTTCGGTGACGTCGCTGGCGTCGACGCGCAGTCGGGTGCCGTCGTCGAGTTCGGCGATGAAGATGATGCCCCGGTCCTGCGCGGCCTTGAGCGCGGCGGGCTCGTATCCGGCGAGGATGCCCTCGCTGTTGCCGATGGGGTCGTGCGCCCAGTATCTGGTGATCCTTGGCATGGGTGTCCTTTCAGTTGATGCAGAATCCGTTGATGTACTCGGTCGTTGATTGGAACCAGGTGATGGTGCCGTCCGAGGAGGATGTGATTTTGGAGATGTAGTGGTGTTTGCCGTTGTAGGCGTGTGTGGTGGTGACGTGGGTGTCGGTGGTCTTGGCGACGGACAGGATGGGCGTGCTGATGCGCAGGCATCCGCCTTGCAGTTGGAGCCCGTAGTAGACCTTCGACGGGTTGGATACCTCGTACATGCCGCCCGAGTAGTCGATGTAGCCGACCTTCTTGCCCTTGCGGTAGCCGGCGAGCTGTCCGATGCTGTTGAGCTCGATGCCGTACCAGTCCTTGCTGCCGCACGCGAAGGTTCCTTCGGCGGTGATGCTGGTGGCGGTCATGCCGCGGGTGGTGAGTTCTCCGGTGTCGAGGTTCCATTGGTTGTGGCCGGCGGCATCGGAGAGCTTGCCTGTGTATATGGCGTTGGCGTAGATGCCGTTGCCGTCGGCGAGCGCGCGGAAGTCCCAGTCTCCGTTCGCCTTCTTGCTGTTGGCGATGCGCCAGTAGCCGCCGCCGATGTGGATGCATTGGGTGGGGTTCTGGTCTTCGGGCTTGTCGTACACGTAGATGGGTCGAGTTGTCGGCGCCATGCGTCGTCCTGGCGGGTGATGCCTGTGGTGATGTTGCCGAGGGTGATGGTGGTGGCGGTCTGGTCGCCGGCGAGGTCCTGTTCGATCTGCAGGATGCGTCCTTCGAGGCGCAGGGGCGTGGGGAAGCTGGTGTCGATGATGTGGACGGTGTCGCCGATGTCGGTGCCTTCGGCGTTGACGCCGGCGGCGGCGAGGCTGGTGACGTCGCATTCGTATGAGACGACCGGCTGGCTGCGTGTCTTGAGCGCTTCCTTGGTGAGCGTCAGGAGTTGTTTGGGGTCTTCGCAGTCGGGGAATTCCGCGTCTGCCTCGCTGTGGATGCGGGTTCCGTTGGGGCCGGGGATGCCCCATATGGCGAGTGCCGTGGCGTCTTCGACGTAGGCCTTGCCGTCGTTGATGTCGGCGAAGCTGATCTTGCGGCTGTACCCGCCGGTCTCTTCCCCATCGTCGTCGGTCGTGGCGACGCCTTTGCCCCATCCGTAGAGGCGTGTGGCGACCTGGGTGGCGTCGATGGTGCGGCGGATCGAGGCGAGGTCCTTGCCGTAGGTGAAGCGTTTGGTGGGGGTGGTCGCGCCGCGCCGGCTGACGAGGCTGAGGGTGCGGGTCGCGATGCGCGTGCCCGTCGCGTCGGGCTGGTAGGTGGTGACGGCCTCGAGTCCGAACGTGGCGCAGATGTCCTGGATTGCGGAGAGCGCGTTGGTGTGGTAGAACGCGAGGTCGGCCTCGGTGGTTTTGGTGCCGTCGTGCACGGTGCCGAGAATCCATCGTGTGCCCGCGAGCGCTTTTTTCGCGCATGTGAGGGCGGTGGCCGAGCGGTTGCGTTTGTCCTCGATATACGTGGAGGCGAGTTCCTGGATGGCGTCGACGCAGTGCGCGGTGGACAGGGGGAGCCGGTCGGAGCGTGACGTATCGATGCTGTTGACCAGCCATTCTCGCCACAGGCCCATGTGGTCGCGCCATGCCACTCGGTCGCCTTTTTCGAGGTCGAGGTCGCTGAGCAGGTCGAGGTTGTCGGTGCCGTCCACGTTCTGCGTGCGCCGGGCGGCGAGGACGGTCATGGGGGCGGGTTTCGGGTTGCCCCACCGGTCGAAGACGTGGAACATGTCAGATCATCCATTCGGGTTCGTGCTCGCAGCTGCCGGCGGCGCCGGACAGGGTGAGCGTGTTCATGCCCGGCAGCAGGGCGAAGTAGTCGGTGTCGAGGCTGACCGGGGCGAGGGTGCCGTTGGCGCGCGTCGTCTGCGCCTTGCAGTCGACCAGCACGCTTGTGCCGGCCGGCAGCGTGGCGGCCGGCCTGATGCCGATGGTGTGGCCGCGCCCGTCCCTGATCGACAGGGCCGAGACGGCGCGGGAGGTCGTGAGTGTCAGGACGGGCCATGCCGGACGGTTGCCGGTGACGTGCAGGAGGTTGGCGCCTTCCCTGAGCGTGTGACGCTGGGCGCGGCCCATGATGTGCGGGTATGCGTCCATCACGATCGTGGTGGCGCAGTCCACGCGGCATGGTCCGAGCATGCGTTCGTCCCAGTCCTTGATCGTGACGCGGCCGCGCCACTGACCGGGCAGCTCCCGGTAGGATAGCGTCGCGAGGCGGCCGATGAGCGAGCCGAGGCGGCGGCGCGCGTCCATCATCTCGTCGTCCTCGCCGACGGTCACCACGCCGAGCGCGATCCTGCGCAGCCCGGGGTACGCGCAGCCGAGCGGGTCGTCGAGGGTCACGTCGTGGCTTCCGGCCATGCCGGGCGCGTTCTGGTATGCGACGGCCAGGTCGGGGGCCTCGATGGCGAGGACGCCGTCCGTGGCGGACAGCCCGTACCAGTCGAGCGGCCTGCCGTCGAGGAGGATGTGCATGAGCGGGTCGGCCGGCATGCGTTGGAAGACGCTCACAGTCCCATTCCTTTCCTTCGTCCCAGTTCCCTGTCCATCGCGGGGGCGAGCCGCGCCGCGACGGTGCGGTCGTCGAACACGAGGGTGACCGAGGTGCGTTCCAGCGCGTCCATCACGCCCTGGGAGATGTCCGCCACCGAGGGCCCCGGCTGTTCCGCGCCGCCCGTGAACATCTCCCTCGGAAGCTGGCGGCGGTTCATGGCCGCATACGTGTCGGCACCGTAATATCGGACGCTTTTGTCGTTGCTGACGAACTCGCCGCTGCGCAGCCTCGCGTTGGCGAGCGTGATGTTGTCCGCCTGCGCTGACAGGGGCGGAGTGCCGGGCAGCAGCCCCTCCACGATGCCGCCGCCGTAATAGCCGCGCATCGCGAATCCGGGGCCGGAGTAGTAGCCGCCCGTGTAGGAGGTGGGACGGCCGATCATCGAGCCCTTCGTGCTGCGGATCGTCGTCTCGTTCGTGATCACGTTGGTGCGGATGGTGACGGTCTTGGACTGCAGCAGCTCGATGCCTTCCCGGATGGTGTGGATCGCGTTCGATGCGAGGTCGTTGACCCTCACGGTCGTGGTTTTCTCCGCTGGTATGAGGCGCATGCTGCCGACCATGTTGTCGACCTTGAGCTTGACGTCGCTGGTGCTCAGTCCGAGCCGGTCGAAGGCGGCTTGCAGGTCACCGGTCTGTCCGCTTGCGATGCTCGATTGGACGATGAGGTCCCTGAGCTTGTCGGTGTTCAGCCCGTACGCGTCGGCCGAGGCCTCGGCCTCCTCCTTGCTCATGCCCATCTGCTGGGCGAGCTGGATGTACTGGTCGCGGGCCCTCTGGACGATGGGCGTGACCTGTTCCAGTCCCTCGCCGTTCTTCGCGTGGGCGAGCATGGCCTTCTGCGCGGCCTCGGCCACGTCGTTCAGGGCGCTCGTGTTGTCGCGGCCCTTTTCGGTGTTGATGTCGAGCGTCCTGCCGTTCTTCCCGACCGCTTCGGATGCCTTGTCGAAGCTGGATTCCAGCGCGATAGACGCGTTGGACGCGTCCAGCGCGAAGCCGTAGTAGGTGTTGAGCGCGTCGATGACCTCGCCCAGCGCGGCGCTCGTCTCGTTGACCGCGTCCTTGGTCGCGCCGAAGCTCTCCTGCAGGATCGTGTCGGAGTCCGCGGCCTTGGCGGATGCGTCGGCGGTCCCGGCCAGCGCGTCGTTGCCGGTTATGAGGGCCGCGGTCCTGCCCATGCTGGCCTCGGTCGCGGCCTTCTCCGCCTCGGCCGCATCCTTGGTCGCCTGCTTGAAGACGTTCTGCTGTTCGGCGAGCGCCTCGTAGGCGGCGCTTGACGGGTTGTTCCACCATTGGTCGATGAGGTTGAGGCTGGCCGCGTATTCGTCGGCCTGGGCGTGGACCTGTTCGATGGCGTCCTTGTCGCCTTGGATGGCTTTGATGTAGGTCTGGTGGCTGATGCCCATGCGGTCGATGGCTTCGGCGATGTCGTCGTATCCGCTGGCCCATCGGCTGAGGAAGTCGTCGGTGTATCGGCTGGATGAGCTGTCGGAGAGTGCCTTGCCGAAGTATTCGGCCGCGGTCTGTCCGCTCTGCAGCGCTTGGGTGAGTTCGTCCACTCGTTGTGCGGCGGCCTGCTGATCCTGCGCGAAATCGAACAATGCGAGACCGGCTGCCGTTATGGCAATGCCCCATGGGCCTCCGAGCAGGTCGATGACGCCGCTGCCCATGGTTTTCAATCCGGTCATGACGCCTGAGGTGCGACTGACGGTGCTGCCGAAAACCTCCAGCTGACGGCTCTGGGTTGAGAACGCCGCCCCGATTTGCGTGGCGCCCGTATACAGTTGCGAGCTCATGGAGATAAGCCGCTGGCCGGGGTCGAGAACCATGCCGAGATTCTTTGACAGCTGGCTGCTGCTTGAATTCAACGGTGCCATCGCGCGGTGAAGCGCGACGATGCCTCCGGCGAGCGCCGTGGAGAGGACGATGGTCTGTTGGACGGGGGCGGGCAATTGCCCGAATCCGTCCACGAGCATGTCGATGGTCTGGACGAGCTTGCGCAGGGGCCCCTGCCCGCCTTCGCCGAGCTTGATCATCATGCTCTCGAAGCTGCCGCTGAGGTTTTCCAGGTCTCCGCGCAGGTTGTCGTTCTTGGCGGCGGCCTGCTGGGCGGCGTACCCGGAATCGGAGACCTTCTTGGTCCAGTCGGCGATGCCGTCGGCGCCCTCGTTGTAGAGCACGTTGGCGGCGCGGATCGCGTCGGAGCCGAAGATGGTGGCGAGCGCCTGGTTGCGTTGTGCCTGTGTGAGTCCGCTCATCTGGGTCTGGAGCTGGCCGGCCAGGGCTTTGAGGCCGATGAAGTTGCCTTGGGCGTCGTAGGCGCTGATGCCGAGCTCGTCCATGAGGTTCTGCGCTTTTTTGGTGGGGTTGGCGAGCGCGATGAGCATGCTTTTGAGGCTGGTGCCGGCGTCGGATCCGGTCATGCCGGCGTTGGCGAAGCTGGTGAGGGTGCCGACGGTCTCTTCCATGCCGATGCCGAAGCTGTTGGCGACCATGCCGGATTGCTGGAGGGCGTAGCCGAGGTCTCGGGCGGAGCCTTGCGCCTTGCCGGCGCCGGCGGCGAGGGCGTCGGCGATGCGGGTGGCGTCGGCTCCGGTGAGGTTGAACTGGGCCATGGCGGAGCTCATGAGTTCGGCGGCTTCGGCGACTTCCATGCCGTCGGACGCGGCGAGGTCGAGTGCGCCGTTCAGGCCGCCGGAGAGGATGTCCGACGTGCTCATGCCGGCCTTGCCGAGTTCGTTGATCGCGTCGGCCGCGTCCGTGGCGGAGTACACGGTGTCGGCGCCGGCGTCGATGGCGGCCTGGCGTAGCAGGGACATCTCGTCGGCGCTGGCTCCGGTGTTGGCCTGGACGGTCGACATGCCGGCGTCGAAGTCGGCGGCCATGCGTACGGCGGCGACGCCCAATGCGGTGGCGGCGATGCCGGCGGCGGCGATGCCGGCGGTCAGGAGCTTCGTCTTGCCGCCCGACGCCTCCATGGTGGTGGAGGTCTTCTCGGCCTCGGCGGACACCTTGGCCATGCCGGCGGTGAATTTCGACGTGTCCGCGAGCAGGCGGACGGTGATGTTGCGGTTCAGTCCGCCTGCCATGGTGGTCTCCTTATCTTGCCTTGATGGCGGTGGTCAGTGACATGGTCTTGATGCCCGCCTCGCCGTCGTGCTGTTTGCGCCAGTCCTCGGCGGCGATGTCTCGCATGAGGCTGATCTGGCACACGCCCGCCTCGGCCGTGTACCGGGTGGGCGTCAGCTCGTCGTGGCATACGCTCACGGGCATGCCGCAGCGCGGGCACAGGCTGTGCTCGTAGTCGTCGAGGGCGAGCATCCAGTCGCGTTCGGTCTGGTCCCATTCGCTTTCCGGCGTGTACCCGGTGATGCGCCGGTGGCCATCTCGCTCCACGCGATAGGAGGGCTCCCACCCGAGCCAGCGCTTGTAGCTGATGCCGAGCTTGGCGCAGATCCTCAGTTCCCGGACGAGCCCCGGATTATCCTGGAGGCTTGGCCGAGGTAGTCTTTTGGGTCGATCATCCTCGCGTTGAGGTTCTGGATGACGTACCAGACGGGCGACAGCTGCCCGTCGGACAGTTCGGGGATGATGGCGGCTATATCCTCGACGGGCGTTTCCGGCACGCTCTTGCGGATCATCAGCCTGAGCGCGTCGGCGGTGATGTCCTCGAGGCGCTGCGCGGCGCGCCCGTCCTTCGTGGTGGTCGTGTTCGCCTCGAGCACCTGCCTCCACTGCGACAATGGCAGGGCCTCCAACGTGAGGTGCACGATCTGCCCGGAGACCTCCTCGCGCAGCTCGTCGATCTGTTTGGCGATGCGTTTGGCCGCGGCGTTCGCGCCCTCGGTGACGTGCGATGCCGCCGCCCGGGCGAGCTGCTCGCCCAGCTGCGAGATCCGTTCTGCCTTCTCCTGGTCGAGGATCAGGTCGACCTCGACGCGCTTGCGCTTGACTTCCAATGCCATGGTGCGTTCCTTGTCTCGGTTTCGCGTCCCTTTGGTGATGAGGGGGTTCCGTGCGGGGAAAGGAATGCGGAAAGCCCGCACGGAAGAATGATGGTCAGGCGTGTGAGGCCGCGGCCGCCACGATCTCGGCGGTTTCGGACTCCCAGCCTGGCGCTTGCGCGAACAGGGGGATGGTGCTTCGGATCATGGTGTTCGCGTCCGGGTTGAGGACCTTCTTCTCGCCGCACTTGACGCTCACGACGGTGAGCTTCTGCCCTGCGGCGAGGGCCGCGTCCGTGGCCATGCCGCGACGGCGCACGATGAATCCGGAGCTGCCTTCGGCCATGAGCGTGACGGCCTTGTTCTGTTCCGCGTGCTCCGTGTTCGTATTATCGATCACCTCGATCGAGATGTCGCCGGCGCTCTTGCGCCCGGGTGCTCCGAAGTCCTGCGTGCTGTTCTCGCGCTGGTCGCTCACGGTGTCCTGGGAGGGCTCGAAGGTCCAGCCGCCGAGCATCACGTAGTTCGAGATGTCGGTGCCTGCTTCCAGCTCGGCCATGGTCGGGCGCTTGATGTCGGCGATGGTCGGCACCCACAGTGTGGTGATGTTGCCCTCGGCGCTCGTGCCGGGGATCTCGGTGCCCAGTTTCAGGGTCATGATGTTCTCCTTCGATGGGAAAGGCCACCTCGTATGGGATGGCCTTGAAGACTTCTGGTAAATGATTGGTTGACTATGGTCGGGTCCACGTGAAGCGGAACCGCAGGACGCGCACCTGATAGCGGCGCGACGTGTCGTCGGCGGTCAGGCCGGCCGCGTACGCGCCGGAATCCGCGTCGAGGATCAGCTGCCCGACCGTGAACCCGGAGGTTTTCGCGGGCACCCGGTATTTCATCGCGGGGATGATCCGGTCATCGCAGATGACGTTGACCGCGTCGGCCGTCAGGTCCACGACCCGGATCTCCAGCCGTCCCACGTGGGCCGTGTACCGTGCCGCCTCGGTCGACCGGTGGCCGTCCGTGGTGCAGGTGGCGATGACCCACGGCGGCATCTCGGATTCGTCCGGCTCCTGGTTGAGGTACACGGGTTGGTCGAGTCCGGGGATCATGCCGAGCACGGCGGAGGTCATGTCCATGACGCTCATAATCCGATGGCTCCTATCAACATGTCGTCGGCGGCGTCGCCCACGTATTCGGCGAGCGTGGGCAACTCTTCTTCGGCGTAATGCTCGGGGGGCTTGTGCGTTCCGCCGCCTCGCGCGGTGCCGTAGAAGGCGATCGCGGCGACGGTGGGGCCCGTGTGCCCGTGTTCGCGGGTTTTGCCGGAATCTTCGGGGCCTATGTCCGCGTATATCTGCGAGCCGGTGGTCCCCAACTCGTATCTCACACGAACAACGTGCAATCCGCCGTTGCTGCTGGAATTCAGGTCGCTTTGGGTTTTCTCCTTGACGACCTGAGCCCCCTTCTTCACGGCCTTGGCGATACTGACCCCGGCCATCGCGTGAGCGGCGGCGACCCGGCGGCCGAACGCGGTCAGCTCGCCGGCGTCGATCGTGACGTCACTGCTCATTGCTGTTGCCTACTTCCTTGACGTTCCACCGGCATGCGGTGGCGTGCGTTTTCTCGGACTGCATGTTCAGCAGCCGGAACTTCCTGCCCTTGAGGTTCGGGTCCGTGGCCGCGGTGATCTCGGCCACGTCCCCGGGAGACAGGCCCGTGGTCCCGTAGGGCAGATGCAGGTAGAGCGACCACACGGGGGTGACCGCGCCCAAGGCCTGGACGATGCCGCCCTCCGTGTTCTCTGCGGCGAGGCCGCCGCTGGTCTGCACTTTGCACCGGCCCTCGTACCGGACCGTTTCGGGACTGGTCGCCTTCCCGGTGTGGGGGTCCGTGACGGGCCTGCCGTGACTGACGATCCGGCATTCGTCGGTCATGAGACCGGTCGCCCAGGAGCGCAGCCGTCTGAGGCTGGCCGGGCTGAATCCCGCGCTCATCCGGTCAGCCTCGCGTGCAGGAATCCGGGCCGGCCGTCGTCCTCCGACCAGTACGGGGACATGTCCTGGCTGGCATGTTCCCCGCGCGTGGTGGAGATGACGCCGACGCCCGCGATGAGTGGACTGGCGTCGGCCATGAGCTTGGCCAATGTGGCTTTTTCGCTGGCGGTCAGGCTCATGCCCGGCTCGTCGACCTTGCGGCTGCCGCCGTCCATCGCGTCGTCGATCTGCCTCGACCACTGCGTCTCCGCGTTCGGGTTGAGGTAGAACCGTGCGGCGCACGCGACGGTCACGTCCACCAGCTGTTCGGGCAGCGGGTTGTCCAGCGTCCCGTCGTCGTTGAGCCAGTCGCGGCCGGTCTGGGTGCGTACGAGGTTGGAGGCGGCGCGCAGCACGCGGCGGGCGCGTTTCCAGTCCGCCGAGGTCGCGTCGATGCCCTCGCCGATCCATTCGGCGAGCGCGTCCGGTTCGGCGAACGGTGGTTTTTCGGCCATGGGAGCGTCCCCTCTACTGTTGGGGCGTCACGATCGCCGCGGACTGGACTTCGGACGGCTGGTCGGCGGACGTGGGCGCGGCCATCGCGCCGGACGCGCGGAACGCGGCGAGCACGGCGTTGACCGTGGCGATGATGGCGGCGGTGTCCGCGGCGGATGCGAGGTCGGCGACGGCCGTGGCCTTCTTGACTCCGCCGATGGCGGTGCCGGCGGCGGGCAGCGCGTACGGCGTTCCGGCCCCGATAGCCGAGCGTGCCGCGGCGGCGTTCGTGGCCTTCATCACGGCCCGGCCGGTGTCGGTCGCGCCGTGGAGGGTGTCCACGGTCGGCGCGGATCCGCCGGTGATGGTCACGGGTTTGCCGGCCGCGTCGAACGCGGCCAGTTCGGCGACGTTCTGGTTGTCAAACGGTTCGTCGTTGGTGACGAACCTGACCTGTTTGGCGGTCATCACTCGCCCGCCTTCCTGGAGGCGGCGGGGGTGAGGAAGCCGGCCGGATACTGGCTTCCCTTGGCCGCGATGCGGGTGAGCGGGTTGGCGACGGCGAAGCCGACGCGCATGACCACGCGCATGGCCTGCGCGTCCTGCTGCATGAGGTTGTACACCACGTTGCCCGCGGTGTCGGAGATGACGCCCTGGTCGAAGACCTTGTAGGTGATGTCCTGACGCACGCCGACCACGAACTTCGTCCAGTCGGCCGCGAGCAGCATGGCCTTGGTGGTGTCCCACGCGCCGTTGGCGACCTCGTTGAGCGGGTAGCCGTACAGGCTGGCGGGGTTGCCGGCCGCGACGGACGGCGTGTAGATCGGCTGGCCGTTCGCGTCGCGCAGGCGGGCAAGCTGCCAGTTCAGGCCGGGCTGGGAGGCGAAGCCGTTGACCGCGAAGCCCTTCTCGCTGAGCTTCTGGCCGATCATGGCGATGTCGTCGGCGAGGTCGACTCCGGTGCCGGACGCGACGTTCGTGCCGGCGGCGGTGGCGCCGGCGAGGATGTCGTTGCCCCATGTGGACGGCTTGTCCACGCCGAAGATGCCCGCCTGGTCGATCTTCTTGCCCATGGCCTCGGCGATGAGCGGCTTGACCGTATCCCACAGGTTGATCTTCGCGTCGTCCACGACCGAATCGGGGATCGGGACGATCACCGCGAGCTCCTCGGCCGTGATCTGCACGTCCTCCCATCCGGTCTTTGACGTCTGCTTGAGTCCGCCTTCGGACACCCAGTACGCTTCGGGAAGCGAGGCGAGCACCGGCTGCGTCTTCTTCTTGCTGCTCATCGGCACCCGGCGCGCGCGGGTAAGCAGCACGCTGGACTGCGGAAGCGTCTGGATGATCTCCTGGCTGATCTCGTCGGGGATGAGCGCGCCGCCCAAGTCGCCGCGCAGGATCTGCGAGCTGAAATTGTCTGCCATATCATGTCTCCTTTGATGTGTTGATGCCGCTATCTGGCCAGCGCCGAGCGCATCCAGTCGTCCGTCTTCTTCGAAGTCGGATCCGTGCCCCCGGTCGGGTCGGCCCGCAGCAGCGGGTTGATGTGGTTGGAGTCCGTCTTCGACACGGCCTGCGCGTCGAGACGCGCCGCGAGCTTCGCGGCCTTTTCCCTGACCTCCTGCGGCGAGCCTGCGCCGATGAGGTCGAAGTCCTCCTTGGTCAGGCACTGGTGTTCTGCCATCGCCTCGGCCCATGCCTTCTGCGTGCGGATCGCGTCGAGCTGCTCCCGCGCCTCCTTGAGGTCGCGGTCCGCCTTCTCCTTCTCGCTGAGGTTCGCGTCCTCGATCTCGCGCAGCTTCACGGCCTTCGCGTCGTCGCTTTCCTTGAGCTTGGCGTTGTCGGCCCTGAGGTTGCGGATGAGATTCCACGCCTTCTCCGGGCTGAACTCCTCACCGTCGCGCTCCCATGGCGGCTTTTGGCCCGAATCGCCTGTAGGCTGGTTCGGCTCGTTGCCGGCAGCGTCGGTATCGGGCTCCTTGACCTGGTCTTCGGTGTCGTCTGCCATGATGGTTTCCTTTCCGCCCGGCCTGCGGGCATAAGAAAAAGCCACCATGAACTTCACAGTGGCTTGGGAATTATGATTCGGAAAGGCGAAAGGCCGGGAACCTTCCACCAGACCAAAAGGTTTAAAGGGTGGAAGGCACCGGCCTTCTAACTCTTATTATACCCTTTGAGACGCCGTTCTATAGTCCCGTCTTTGTGCAGGATGATCTCCCTGATTCGACTGTTCGGCCTTTGGAGCTTGCTTTCGCAGTCGGACACGATCTGCTCGAATGGTGTTTGGGCATGAAAAAAGCCACCCGTGGTGCGGATGGCTTGGGTTTGGTTGACCGGTGTCGCGTTACGTCCGGTCGAACATGTATGCGAAGCGGTGGAGGTCTGGCCATTCGGGGTCTCTGGTCATGGCTTTGACCTCTTCGGGGAACTTCGGCCACAGGTCCTTGCGGTCGTGTGCCAGATCGAGTGCATCCATGATTGCCCCGTCCCATTCACCGCAGTCGATCTCCTCCATGGCGTCTTCCTCGATGTCCGGGTTGAGTCCTTCGACGACCTTCAGTGATTCGAGGGAGAGTCGCGTCATGCGCTCCGATGCGGCGCTCATGGTTGCCTCCACTTCTTCGACCGGCTTGCCTTCACGTCGATTCTACCGTTTTCGGTGTTTCTGGTCACGCCTTCGCCTCCGACCGGATATGCGCGGTCGATGACGTATTCGCCGTCCTGCAGGTACGCCTTGACTTCGATCTGGACCCCATCTATGGTTTTCCCGAATCGATGCAACGCCCTAGAATCGGGAGCGTCGATATGCCAGTCGGGTGTTTCGATGGTCCGGTTGATGGCCGTGGCGATTCGCCGTTCGTCCCATTGCCGCGGGAATTCGGTTTTCCCGGCGACTCCGGTGCCGTACAGGTGGCCGCCGCGTCTGCCGTCGCCTTCGCCTCGCAGGATGTGGTTCAGCGTCTTGTCTCGGAGCCCGGCGATCTTCCTGTCGTACCGTTCGGCCCGACGGGCGGCGAGCGCCGTTTTGGTTCCGCGTATCGATCGGGAGTCCCTGAACGCGCCGTTGCGGCGCATGATCGGCAGGATGTCCTGTGCGGTGCGCGGGGTTCGTTCGGGCAGGCTTTCGGCGGCCTTGTAGTATTCGTCGATCCACTGCTGTTCCTGCTGGGTGGGTTCCCAGTCGCCGTAGACGACCTCGACGGTGCACCCGCAGTGGGGGTGGTATTTCTTGCCGTCGCTGGCGCGCAGGCCGGCTTTCTTCGCGCTGGTGTAGACGGGGCCGCGCGTGACGAGCATTGCGCAGAACGCGCAGGGGTCGCCGTCGGACACGCGCCGCCATCCGATGGCGCGCGTGTCCTGTTGCGCCCAGTGTTCGATGGCGGAGCGGCCTCCGGTGAGCACGGCCTCGTGGAAGACGCCGAGGAACAGTTCGCGTGCCTTGCGGTAGGCGTCCTCGGGGGTGTCTCCGGAGGCGAGGTGCCATTTCACGTTCGTGGATCCGAGCCAGTCGAGTTTTTCGCCGGCACGCCGGCGGTCGAACTGCTGCACGCCGATCTCGATGCCCGGGCCTTCGCCGGTTTCCGCCTCGCGGTATTGCGGCAGGTATGCGAGCGCGGCCTGTTCGCTGATGCGCCACCATGTCTGTATGAGGTTGAGCATGGTGCGTTTCCAGATCGGCTGCGTGCCGGTGAGGTCGTTGAGGTCGAGGGTGGCGTCCCAGGCGCGTCGCGCCTGGCTGTCGGCGGTGATGGCGAGGCTGACTTGGCGTCGGCGGTGTTGGTCGGTCAGGAGCGCGCCTTTACCGGTCGAGGCCATCGTCGCCTCCGGTCGTGGCCGGCGCGAGCTGGCTGGCGTACGCCTGAACGGCCAGGGCGTCCGCGTCGGGATGGTTCTCCTTCCATGCGCGCCATGAGTCGGCTCGTGTCTTGGTGACGCCGGGGATCATGTCCCAGAGCTCCTCCTGCGGCACGCCGAGCATCTTGCTGGCCTTGCCGAGCGCGTCGACGGCCTGGCTGACGGTGCGCGTGTCGGTGTCCTCCCACAAGGGGGTCAGGTCGAAGTTGGCCGCGTCTTCGGTGCGGCCTTCGATGCCGGCGGCGAGGCGCAGCGCGTCGAGGTGGCCGACGCCGAACGACTTGCGGCGCTCGTTGCGTTTCGCGTAGAAGCCGGCGCGGGATTCCTCGATGCCCGCGTCGCCGACGTTGACCATCTTGCCGAACGCGGTGGTGGGGGTCTGGCTGACGGCGGCGAGTTCCTCCACGTCGGCCTGGCGCGCGTTGACGAGGTTGTCCAACGAGGTCTCCGGCAGGGTGCCGAACTTCACGTCCGGCCCGCCGGCGAGGATGTCCTCCTGCGCGAGTTTGGCCTTCCTGTCCTCGCGTTGCGCGTCGGACAGTTCGGTCATGTCCAGTCCGGTGGCGGTGCGCACGCGCCAGCTGTTGTAGTGCTGGGCGAGCATGCGGTCGTAGTTGTCCTTGTTCAAGCGGTTGGCGAGCGCGATGTAGGGTTCGACCTCGCCGGGGGTGCGTCCTTCGAGGTCGATCTGGTTGGTGAAGCGGATAGCTGGGCAGACGGGTTGTCCGTTCGGGTCGGTCGCGTTGTGCGGGGTGGCGTCGGAGAATGTCCACGCGCCGTCGGCGTGGATCCATGTCCAGATGTTGTATGCGTCCCACAGTTCGAGGCTTTCGCGTGTTTCGTTGAGGCGTCGGCGTCGCATGAACAGCTGGGGGTATGTGTCGCGGGCGGGGTCGTCGTACAGGGCGATGGCCTCGCGCGGGCTCCAGCATTCGATGCGCGCGCGGATCCCGTCGGGCCCGTCGGCGGCGCGTACGGTCTCGTAGGCGGTGCCGTAGGCGATGGCGGCCTGGTGCAGGGGTATCTGCCGGGCGGTCATGCGCGAGCGGTCCCATGGTTGCCAGAATTCGCGTGCGCGGGTGTGGTTGTCGTCGTCGCCGGGCACGTCCACGCCCTCCAGGTAGAGGGTCTGGGCGAGCGTGGTGACCACGAGGCGCAGCCATGGCGTGTGGCCCATGTCGCGCAGCATGCGGTGTTCGGCCGTGGCCTTCTTGAGCCGGATGGGCTTGGGGTTCCACCGCCACCAGCGGTCGATGCGGTCCAGCCGGGGCAGTTCCGCGTTCCATGCCGGCAGCGCTTGGCCGGTCAGGGCGGCGAGCGCTTGGGTTTCGTTTTCGTATGCGTTCACCATATCTGTCCGCCTCCTTGTTTTCTGGCGTTGAGGTATTCGCGGCGCATGCCGCGGGCGGCGATGGCGCAGAACGCGAGGTCGATCTTGCGTTTGGATTCGCGGCCTTCCTTGGCGATGCTCATGCCGGCGCGGGTGGGTTGGCGGCGCGCGTTGAGCATGTGCCGGCGCAGGCGCGCGTCGCCGTCGTGGGGGAAGTCCTTGTCGGCTATGGCGGTGTAGGCCTGGTCGACGTAGGCGACGAAGCGTTTCTGCACGTCGAGGCGGGCCATGTCGAACATGACGGCGTGCCGGTCCCGGCCTTCGGGGCGCGCCCAGAGTCTGAGCCTGCGCCCGTAGTCGCGGTGCCATGCGTCGAAAAGCGGGTCCCAGTAGTGCAGTCCGGTTTCGTCGTCGAGCACGTGGCTGGGGTCTCCCCAGAAGGCGACGACGTGGTAGCGTCGCATGGCTTCGCGTACGGTGTCGTCCACGCCTTCGCGCGGCACCTTCCATGCGTCGCCGCGTTTGCCGGGCGGGCGTTGCCACAGGCCCAGCGGCTTGGTGAACCCGTCGGAGATGCGGCATGCGACGAGCGCGGTGGCGTCGTCGGTCAGGGAGCAGTCGAGGAACATGGCGATGGTCTCGCCGTCCCCGAGTTCGAGTTCGGGGTGTTCGTTGGCGTCCCATTCCTGGCTGGTCACGTAGGCGTCCTCGGGGGCCTGGCATTGGTTGAACCATTTGCGCCGGGATTCGCTGACGGGGTTCTTCGGGTTGATGATCTCCTTGAGGATGCGTCGCGTGGACAGCCAGTCGCTGTCGCCGCGCACGTCGGCGATGACCTTGGGGATCGATTCCTCGGTCATGGGGGTGTCCGGGGCGGCTTCGATGGAATCGTAGAGCAGCCCGAAGTCCATGTATTTCGGCCTGAGCCCCTTGTCGGGGCTGTCGGGGTCGCCCTGCGTGCCCTCCCACGCCTCGCGCACCCTCTGCGCGACGCTGTCCTCGCCGTCCCGGTAGGCGTTGCAGATGTCGAGCATCTTCGCGTTCACGCCGTCGGCGCTTTTCGCCGCGTTGCCGGAGAGCACGCCGTCCATGTCGTGTCCGCCGTTCGACGAGTTCCAGTTCTGGGTCTCGTTGCGGATCAGGAACGTGGGCCGTCCGCCCTCCAGGGCGAGCGGCGAGCTGGTGACGGCCTCGATCTGGCGGCTGTCGCCCAGGGCGTACATGTTGAGCTTGCCGAGCTGGATGCCGTAGTGGCGTCTGGTCTCCATGGGGATCAGGCTTGGCAGCAGCTTCATGGTGTTCTTGGTCTGCTCCTGGCTGACGGCGCACACCTGCACCCACGCGTTCGGCTCCTCACGCCCCACCGGCTCGCCGGTGCGCGGATCCCAGTGGTCGAAGGTGAGCGGCGCGAAGCAGCTGGCGACCGCGCCGCCGGCGGCCATCGGGTCCTTGCCCCACCCCTTGAGCCGTTGGAGCACCGCGTTGTCGTGCAACGGTCGGCCCTCGTCGTCGAGCGCGTAGAACCACAGCCAGAAGCGCGCCTGCTCGAGCGTCCATTTCCATGGGGTGCGCGCCTTGGAATCGCGCAGCCAGTAGCCGCACCACGCGAGGAAATCCCATCCGAGCGTGTGCTCGGGCAGCAGCCAGCCGCCGTCCGCCCCGCGCTTCCACGTGGGGCCGATGAGCGTCGGGCCCGTGTTCCATCGGCGCGCCGGCTCGTCGGCGAGCGCGCGGCGGTACCAGTCGGCGATCTCGGCGAGTTCGCGTGTCCTGTCGGGGATCAGTGCGGCCGCGTTGTCGTTGCGCAGCCGTGCCATCAGCCGAACGCCTTGCTCCAGCGGGAGTCGGCGACGGCGCGCATCCGGGCGCTTCTCGTTCCGGGTGTGTCGGCGGCGGCCTGTTCTTCGGGTTCGGGCATGTCGAGCCGGTTGAGGAGGTTGGAGAGGTGGTTTTCGTCGGCGCGCAGCTGGGCGAGGAGCGGGTGGGCGACGATCTGGCCCTGGCTGCCTTCGACGGTGTAGTCGTCGCCGATGGCGCGGCGTTCCTTGACGATGCGGTCGGCGGTGTGGCAGGCGTTTTCGAGGTCGCGGTATTCGGCTTCGGTGAATTCCCATCTGTCGGTCAGGTCGCGCCATAGGCGTTGTCCGCGCCCGTCGCGGGTCAGGCCCGTGGGCATGCGGTGCTTGGTGGGTTTCGGCGTGGGCATGCCATTGTCTCCTTCCCGTCTATCGGAGTCTTTCGATCACGTCGAACAGGAACGTGAGGTCGGCGAGCGTGGCCGGCGCGTGGTGCCATGGGCGGCCGGTGACGGTCATGTAGCGGTCGCGGCTGTACGCCTCTGCGGTGACGAGCCCGCGCGCCCTGACGCCGGCGCGGGGCGCGCAGCGTCCCCAGATGTGCAGCCCGTCGCCGGAGGGGCTGGTCTCGATGTAGGTTCTGCCTTCCACGGGGGCGAGGAGCATTTTGGCCCAGTCCGTCAGGTGGTTGCGCCTGTCGTAGCAGTGGTCGAGGTCGATGCACGCGAACCCGCCGCCGAGTGCGAATCCGAGTCCGTCGCCCGCTGTGGAGCCGAGCGCGTCCCACCATGCGCACCATGTGGCCGGGTCGGTGCTGGACGCGGGACGGCCCGCGATGGTGATGGGCCGCTTGGTGGTGCCGTCGCCGCGTGTGACGCGCTTCCAGCGCAGCCACCGGTCGGCGTGCGTCATCTCGTACGGTATCGCGTTGCGCCCGGCCCGCCGCTCGCGCATGGCGGCGGTGCGGCAGCGGTCGGAGCAGTAGCGGCGCGGCCTGCCGCGTCCTGCCGCATCCATCGCGCTTCCACAGTATTCGCATGTCCCGTTCACACAATCCACTATATCGTGACATCGCTTAAAAAACAATATAACGGCCATATTCCAACGTTTTATTCATAACGTGACATGGCTTGAAGAGGTGAAAGACGGACGGCGAGGAAAGCGTCGCGCGAACGTGGAAGGCCCCAGCGAGCCGAGGAAACGGCCACGGGAGGGGCGAACGGGACAAGACCGGCGGAAAACGACGCAGGAGGAAAAACGGGGATTTCAGGCGCATGCACAACCGGAGGTGCTATCCGGCGGTTATACCGGTGTCGCCGGGGAGTCCCCTCCCACCCGGCGTGGCGTCCAGTCTAGCAGTCCGGGTTGTCTTTCGCTCGGATGCAGTCTCATGAGCTTGCGTCGTCGGTTGCGTTCGGCGTTCTCCCGCTCGGTCTTGGCTTTGTGGCATTCGTGCGACAGCCATTGAAGGTTGTCGAGGTCGTGGTCGTCGCCGGCGACGATGTGGTCGCACTCCGTACCCACCCCGTTGCATCCGGGGGCGTGGCTGGCGGCCTGGCATCTGCCGCGTGCGCGTGCTCGGACGGCGGCCTTGCGCCGCCCCCAGTCGGAGGGCAGCCGGTACCGCCTGTCGCTGGTGTACCAGCGCTCGCGTCGGCTCGCGGAGGGCATGGCATCCACCTCTCTCCACCGTCGTGGTCGGCGTGTCGTTGTGCTCCCGCCTTGCATATCTATAGTAATTATATTACTATAGATATATCGACCAAGGAAAGGAGGTGACATGGAACTCAGGGATTGGATGCAGCTCATCACCAGTTGGGTCGCCATAGCGGTGACCATCTGGATCGAGGTCCGCAGGGACAAGCCCGACAAGAAGGGCCGGTCCAAGCGGAAACGCAGGAAGAAGTAAAACGGGTTCCGGCTAGACCTATTAGCCGGAACCCCTCCGCCAATCCTATATTCCATGGGACATCATGAGCAAATCGAGAACATTGGGAATCATGAGCATGCTGTTCGCCGTCGTATCCGCCATGTTCGCGGCGTCGGGCCAGCCCTACGGGGCTGCGGGATTCGCCGTGGCCGCCGGGCTTGCCGGCCTGTTCGCGGGCTGGAGGAGCGACGATGGCGACTGAATACCTCGGCGTCAAGCAGGTCGCCGAACGCCTCGGCATCACCAGTGGCGGCCTGCTCAACCTCAAGCTCCCCGAACCCGACGCCATGATAGGCCGCACGCGCGGCTGGCTCCCGGAGAGCGCTTTGGCTGCTTCCCGTTGCGCGAAGCTCATCAGACGTGGGTCGTCGTATGCCTTGCAGGCGTCCAGATACAGTCTGATGTCTTCTTCGTTTTCGAGATGTTCGGCGGTGTGCCATTCGGTGAATTGCGGGGTGGGCATCTCAGGCGTTTTGGAGGTCGTTGTATCGGCGTTCGAGTCCTTCGCGCAGGACTTGGCTGTAGTTGATTCCGGCCTGTTCGCCGAACGTGTCGAGCCATGCGGGGATAGTGACGTTCTTGCGCACTGATTTTCTGCCGTATTTTTCGGCGTAGGAGTCCATGTCGAGGCTGATGAGGGTGACGATGCCGCCCGGTTCGTCGGGTTTCACGTCGGCGATGTTGGTGGCGTGCGGCTCGTGGCGTCCTTCCTCGAGTTCGCCGAGCACCCAACCGCTGGCGGCGTCCACTGCCATGTCGAGCGCTTCGGGCAGGTTCCGGCCTTCGGTGACGAGGCCGGGCATGTCGGGGCAGAGCACGGTGTACCCGCCGGGGACGCCGGATGGGTAGAGGACGACCGGGTAGACGAGTTTCATTTGATTCTTCTTTCGTTGATTCCGGCTTGTTTCCATATCGATCTGACGGTGAAGGGCGCGAGGTCTCCGCTGTGTTTGGGGACGGTGACCCTTCCGGGCTTGTCGGGGTGCGTGTACTGGCAGTGGCTTCCGCTCTGCGAGTAGAGTCGCCATCCGTCCTTGCGGAGTATCTTCTCGATTTCCTTGAACCTCACACCCCTTATCATACGCATTATGCGTATTACCGTCAAGCCTTGGACATGGCGAAAGCCACTATCTCGCGGATGCTGAACTCCCAATAGCCGCCTTCGACCGGCTTGCTGCCGGGCAGCTTCCCGCGTCGCAAAGCATCGGTTATCGTCTTGCGGCTGACCTCGTACCCGTAGTTTTCCCTGAGCCATTGGCTCATGCCTGCCGGGGTTTTGGTGATGTGCATTGCCTCGGCCTTGGCTCGGCTTTGCTCTCGCAGCTCGGTCACGTTGACGGGGTTGCCGCATCTGCAGAGCCTCAGCGTCTCGCCTTTCGCGGCGAGGACTTCGCGTCCGCATTCGGGGCACATGCCGACGATCCTACGCGAGCGTGGCACGCGGTCGACGATCCGCTCGATTCGCTCGCACGCCCGGGTGAGGCGCCGCATGTGCCATCCGGCGTTCGACGCCCTGCACAGGAGGGGCAGGATGACTGGCGCTCGTTTTGCGAGCCATTGCCACCTGCCGAGCCATGTTCCCGCGTCCGCGCATGCCTGTTCGATGGCCTGCTCGGTCTGGTCGAGCAGGTCGACGGCGTGCAGGTCGACGGGTGCGGGCGCGTCGCCTCCCTGCGGCCTGCCTCCGTTGCCGGGCTCCGTGAGACGGTATTCTCGGCGCGCGACCGACTGGAGCCGGTACAGGTTGACGCGCAGCCGGTGCAGGAGCCGCGCGTACCCGCGCCGGCACGCCTTGCACAACGTCCATGACTCCTCGACCGGCTTATCGCAGTTCTGGCAGTTCCGATCCATTTTTACGCTCCTTCAGTAGACGTATACTGGCGTATAAAGGCGCCTAGAACATGGGCGGTTCGATGAATTTCGGGCACATGCGCTCCACCCGCTCCCGACGCTCCCGCTCCGCGGCGTGCTGACGGATGATCGCGCTCGCCTCCTGCGGGGTGACGCCGAGCATCCTGCATGTTGTCTCGATGTCGACGCCGCGCTCGTGCCACGTGACGACCATCTCCGCCTTGCGTTTCGTGACGGCCATGATCAGTCCTCCACCTTGTCCGCACCGTCAGCGTGCGCCCAGTCGCAGGACATGGCCGCTTCGGTATAGCCGTTGTAGAAGACGCAGGTGACGCGCCTCGTGTCCGGCATCGTGACCGTGCACGTCTGGAATTTGCTGGAGTCTGAGCTGCACTGCGACCGGGTGGCGGATTCCGTGGTCGAATCCTCCGGCTCGTGAGGCGTGCTCCCGCATCCCGCGAGCGCGAGGAGGAATACCGGTGTGAGCAGGAACATGGTGATGGCGGTCAGGCCGATGCCGGCGAGCGCGAGTGGTTTGCGTTTTCTCATTTCGAGTGTTTCCTTCCTTGTCTGGTGGCTTCCTTGTTCCATGCGCGGATGGCTTCCTTGAGGTCGGTGTGGCGGGTGAGGATGAGGATGCCGTGGCGTTCGCAGGAGCATACCCAGAACTGTCGTATGGCGGATGTTTTCCGGTTGACGGCCCGGGCAAACGGGTCGAATCTGATGTTTCGGCTGCCGCAGGTCGGGCATGGCACTGGTTTGCGCCATTTGCGCGGTCGTGTCTCCTTGGATACGGTCTTCGTGGTTTTTCCCTTCGTTGTCATCACCGTGCTCCCTTCAGGAGTTTGCGGTATCGGATGTAGTCGTTGATGTCGCGTCGGATGCAGTCGCGCACCCTGTGCGTGCCGGCATGCGTCTTGTATGGGTCTTCGGGGCAGTCGATGAACCTCAAATACCGGCGGAGCGTGGTCAGGTCGAACTTGCGGTAGGACAGCCACCTGTCCGGGTTCAGGTCGAGACGTTTCAGGAAGTCGATGTCGAAGTCCACGTTCGTTCCGGCCGGAACCAAGGTGAAGCGTTGCGACAGGGATTCGAGATACTCCTCCACGGCGTTCGCGACCGCTCCCACGCAGTCGTTCCCGGCGGAACCGTTCGACAGTTCGAACAGGAGGCCGTTGTCCGTGTGCATGGAGAACACTATCGGGCTCATGTCCAACAGGTCGAGATAGTCCGGTCTGATGATGCGATGCAGGGATCCATACGAATGTTCGCCCAGCACGTCGGTGCATTCCATGCCGACCTCCAACGGCAGACTGCCATCCCTGTCCGTACCGGTCGTTTCGAAATCGAGCCAGAGCAGCGCCTCCGGCTTCACGTTCAGGTCTTTGTCTTGTTTCCTCATGATTGTTCCTTCCAATCGCTTTGCCATTCGATGATTTCGATTTGCGTGAGCCGTTGTGCCGTGCCGTCAGACAGCAGCCACCACCAGTCGCCGTTCCAGTCGCGTATCGGCACGCTGAGCGGATCCCGCCAGCTCGGGATGATGTAGCCGAACCGTTCCGCTTCGGCCGGATGCGCGTGCGCCCAACCATGACAGCCGGTCGTGCCGGAACCGCACAGTTCGACGATGTTGCACGGCAGGTCACGCACGGCGGGATCGGCACGACGGCGCAACTGCCGGTGATGGCCACTGCGTCCAGGCCATAGTGACGGGTCGTGGATGTTCGTCCCGCAACGCATGCAATGCCAGCCCTGACGTTGCAAGGCGATGCGTTTTGATTCCTGGAATTGCCGGTCGCTCATCGTCGCTCCCTTCCGAGCTGGTTGAGCAGGTTGATGCAGGTCGAGCAGTCGCGTTTGATATCGCGGATGCGGTCAAGGCCCATATCGGCGAGCGCCGGGCTTTTGAGCGCGTCGAGTTCCAGTCGGTCGGCGGCTTGGATGGCCGATGTGAGGATGCCTGTCATGTGTGCGATGGTCATGTCGTTCATGCCGCCGCCTCCTGTTCGAACAATTGTTCGGCCAATACGTTGTCGGGCACGTTTGCGAGCTGACGGCGCAGCATGTTCGGGTCCAAGCCCTGGTTGAGCAGGTCGGCGACCTTGCATGCGAGCTCCATGTACGTGTCCGTGCCTTCGCAGGAGATCGGGCCGAGCACGCGTTTGACCTCTTCGCTGCCCCACGTGAACCGTCGGCGAGCGTTGGAATCCTTTGGCGTGGCGAATCCGCGTTCCTTGCCTTTGACGAGCCAGTTGCGGTATTTCGCGTTCCAGTCGGCCGAGCGGGCTCCCGAGTCGAGTGCGCGGTCGCGGAATTTGTCGGCTTCGATGTCGCAGTCGATGCCGAGCCGGTCGGCGAGCGCCCGGTGTTCTTCAGAGGGTTTCCAGTCGGCCGGTATTGGGATTGGTTTTCTCGCGCGCGCGTTACTCTCTCTAGGTTCTATATATGGTTCTTCCTTAGATATGGTTCTTGTGCAATCATGTTGCACCCCTGTTTGCACACCTGTCCGTGTTTTTTGCACCCCTGTTTGCACTGCTGGTGTGCAGTCTGTTTGCACTGCTGGTGTGCAGTCGTGTTGCACTGGTGTTTCGGCGTTTTTGAGAGGTGCAGTTTTTGCACCTCTGCTCATGTTGAGGTTCCAGACGGTCGGCTTGTATCCGCCGAGGTTGGACACGATGCGCTGGTCTCCCCTGCTGATCAGCCCGGAGGATTCGAGACTCTTCAACGCGTAGGAGACCGTACGCACGCTGTATCCGGTCAACCGGCTTATCGTGCTCCTGCTCGGATACGCTCCCATGCCTTGAGGGTCGGCATGGTCGGCCAGCACGAGAAGCGTGCGGAAATCCGCGTGCTTGATGTCCGACGCTACACCGTAGATAACCCATGTCAACGCTTGGATACTCATGATTCGTCATCTCCTCCACCGAGGTACGCGCCCTTGAGCGCCTTCCTCTCGTCCTCGCTGACCCGATATCCGATACGTTCCAGCACGTCGTACCAGCAACACATATCGTCCACGCCATGCCGCGAGCGCCAGTAGTTCCAGCCGATGTTCGACTCCCATCTGGCGGCCAGGACATCGAGAATCCGAAGCGGCCTGTCCTTCAGCACCATGCGGATCGAGTCGAGGTTCTCCTTGCATTCCAGCGACCAGTGCTCGTCGTCATGCTCGGTGATCGGCAGGCTCCAGCCGAACGCGATCAGCTCCCTGATGACTTCCTCGCCCTTGTATGACTGGTACGGGAACACGCTCCTCCAGCCGACAGTGTCCGCGAGCGCGAGCCGGCATATTCCCGTTTCCGCGTGTTCGTGGGTGAGGGTGCGGAGGTTGTCTTTCAGCCATGCGGTGCGGTTGGCTTTGGCGATGGCTTCGAATTCGCGGGCCTGTCGGTTGAGTTCCCTGCCTCGCGCCTTGATGGCATTGTCCTTGTCGGTCTTGGCCTTGTCTTTCTGGAGTTCGTCGGCTGGTATGGGCGTGTATGTGCAGAACCAGTATTCATACGAGTACACTCTGGCTTCCGGCCAGTCGGATTCCCCGGTGAACGAGGTCCAGAAGTCCGAGTTGATGTCGGAGAACGAGTGGGCGGCCTTGTAGCCGTGCGGATGCCAGTTCCAGAAGTTTTTCCCGTCGGGGAAGCTTTCGACTTTGATTCCGGCTTTGGCGAGCGCCTTCAGCGCCTTGTCGTGCCATTTCGTCTTGTCGCGTTCGCTGACGAGCGTTCGGTACGTCCATTCGAAGTCTGTGGACCGTGCGAGCTCGCGTTGCATGTCGGGGTCGGATTCGAATTCGGCGAGCTTGTCCAACTGGTCGAGCGACAGTTGGCTGAAATCGGCGGACATGTCGCGCGTCTCCTGCGGGATTCTGGCTATCTTCAACCGTCTGCGTACGAACCTGTCGCTGCGGCCCGTCTTCTCGGCCATCTCCTTGACGCCCACGCCCAGATCGAGGAGTCCCTGATAGCCGTCGGCCTCCTCTATCGGCGTCAGGTCGCTGCGTTGCGTGTTCTCCACGAGCATGATCTCGCGTTCGCGGCGCGCGTCCATCTCCTCGACGATCGCGGGCACGGTCGAGAGTCCCGACTGTCTGGCCGCGGCGAGCCTGCGGTGGCCGATGACGACGCGGTACTGTTTGTGGCCGAAGATGTCCGTCTCGCCGTTCGGCGTGACCAATAAAGGCTGTTTGATGCCCTGGCTTCGGATGCTCGACGCCAGTTCGTCGACGTCGCCGACCTGCTTGCGCGGATTGTTTGGATTGGCGTGCAGGTCGTCGACCTGCAGATTCTCTATCGTGATGCCCATGATTCATCCTTTGGTTTTCTAAAATTCCGGTTCGGCAGGCTGTCCGAACGAGCCGAACGACGAGGAAGACGTGGCCTGGTCGGTGCCCCACGGGTCGGACGGCGGCAACGAATCCGCAGCGGCCGCCCCGCCCGTATAGCCGGCCGGAGCGGAGTACGGATTCCCATACGCTCCAGCCGTACCCCGCTGCGCCTTGGCCACCTGCGCCGTCGCATACCGCAGGGAAGGGCCGATCTCATCCACCTGCAATTCCACGGAGGAACGCTGCTGATGCTGCTCGTCCTCCCACGAATGCTGCGTCAGCCTGCCCTGGGCGACCACACGCATGCCCTTCGCGAGACTATTGGCGCAATGCTCGGCCAGATCACCCCACACCGTGCAGCGAAGGAACAACGCGTCCCCGTCGACCCACTGCTGCGACTGCCGGTCGAACGTGCGAGGAGTGGACGCGATCGTGAAACCAGCCACGCTCCTGCCGTTCTTCGTCGACCTCAATTCCGGATCCGCGGTCAGATTGCCCACCACCGTGATGATCGTCTCACCAGCCATCAGAGCCTACCTTTCACGGCGAGAGTCTTGATGATGCGGATGGTCTCGCCACCATCCCTGGTCTTCACCATGTGCGTCAACTGCGCGGCCGCTCCCTGATGGAAAGCGTCGCCAGGCATCGCCTCCAACACGGGAGACGCGACCTCGGACACGAACCGGCCCACCAGTTCGGTGAAGCGCACGCCCAACGATTCCAAGATCACCAGCTCCTTCCACGTCTCGCTCTCCATCGCCCGACGGCACGCCTCCGCCACGGCCCGGTCGCCACGCGTCATTCTCTCCATGTCGGCGTCCTTGACCGGAGAGTTCGGACCGAAACGCCAATGCGGCAGAATCTCCTTCATCGGTTCCTCCCTTGACCTTGATTGATATGAGATTGATTGATATGAGCCGGACCGCTGGGCGCCATGACAGCAAATAATCGCGCCCATCGTTCCCACACCCCAGGAAAGCTGAACGAAACGGGGATGCGGGCGGCGTTGACGGTCCGGCCAAGCGCCGGCGGCGGGATTCGAACCCGCAGCGGACGGCGGAAGACGTGAGAGTGAAATGCAATGTGAGATGAAAGGACACACGCCTCCGCCATCCGTCCGCGTCCTTGTACGCCGGCGGATACGGTCAGACGTCGCCATCCACGTCATCGCGCGGAGCGAACCTGACCGTCAGCCACAGGGCCGTGGCCAGATACACGCCCTCCACCACAAGCGCGCCCGTCAGGCCGCCGCCATGCCAGGTGAGCATGAGCGTCACGCTCACGACCAGGCCGACCACGGCGGCCGCGAACTTCACACGACGCAGCGTGTAGTTCGGCCTCCCCTTTTCGGACCCGTCCTCGATGCGATAGTCGATGTCGGTCATCTTGCGCCTCCTATGCTTTGAATGAATGTCCTTGCCTGGTCTTTTCCGATGCTCGCCAGCTCGCGGCTTCCGTCGACGTCGAGCTCCATGAGGCTGGCGCCCTTGCCCGTGACGCGAATCGCATAGCCGGTCAAACCGAACATGATCACCGTGTCCCTCGGCGGTGCTGGTGGTGTCAGCAGCGTTTCCGCGTCGATTCTCCTGAGTGCCATCACAGCCCCTTGCGAATGTCGTTCATGCTTACTCCTCCAACGATTTGACGTATCGGTCCATTTCCTCGCGCCTGATGTGACGGCGGGAAGGCGTTCCTCGTTTGCTTGGCGGACGAAACGTGTCTATGTCGCCCTGGTTGACAGCCTGCCGCAGACCGTCGTAGTCGATCCCGTACAGGCTTGCGGCCTGCGGGATGGTCCATGCGAGCCTGTCCTTCAACGGGATACGGCTCGCATCCTTGAGCTCGTTCTGCAAGACCATCACGCGCCTCCTTTGCGTGTGTGATGCCGGGCGGCGTTAGGAGAACCGCCCGGCCCTCTCCTAAAATCGGTGTCACGGTCGTTACCGTCAAAGGATCCGTCAAGGGCACCAGCTCGGACACCATCCACATCAACCCGTCCAACGCGCTGTGGTGGGCGATCGACGACGCCCCCAAACAGAGCGTTGGACGCATTTACTGACATCGTCATCTCGTGGTCAAGCTGCGCATCGATACGCGGCTTGACCGCTTTCATGTCGTGTTCCGGGAACAACAGAAGATACGCCGCGACACCGTCGCCATCCTCGTAGCGGAATAACTTGACGCATTCCTCGTCGGGAATCTCGATGCTGAGGATTCCCATCACGCGCCTCCTTTGCGTGTGTGATGCCGGGCGGCGTTAGGAGAACCGCCCGGCCCTCTCCTAAAATCGGTGTCAAAGATCGTCAATGTGGGCAACGGAGCCGCCACCGACGTGCATGCAACGGCCACCCACAGTCCCGAAACCCCTTATGGATCACGGCGGAAAGGCTTCAACTCTCTTGTCGCCACTGGCGGCTGCGTGTACGCGCGAATCAAGGTGAAGGAATCGGAGACCGAGGAAAATGGCCATAAGTACCTGCATTACACACCTCCCGAAGGCGCTTCGGTGACGATCACCTGGCGGCAGCAGCCGTTCATCGGCCACGGGAAAACAAAGACCTGGCCCTTGTCCAAAATTCCCCACGATTTCTCGCAAGGGGACTAAGTTCGATCTGCGTCTGGGCTGAACGAATCGCACAGAGAATGTCATGAAGCACCTTGACCACGGTCAGAAGTTTCAAGAGAATCGCGCAAAGCAACACGACCACGCACAGCAGCTGACCCGATAGGCACGCGAATTGACTGACGCTCATCACGCACCCGCTTCCAACGACGGCTGAGCGCGACCCCAGTACCGGTCGATGAAATAGCGCTGCCCCTTGCCCGTGACCTTCGGAGTGCGGCTGACCGTGGTGTGCCCGTCCGCATGGGTGACGGTGGTCTCCTTGATGCGGAACAGGCCGAGATCCATCGCACGCTGTGTCGGCACGTTGCGGTTCGAACCGGACTTGCCGAGATACCCGTCAGCCTGAAGAAGACGGAACAGTCTGTTCTGGCCGATGTCCATCCCGTTCTGCCGGAGCATCTTCGCGAGCTCGCCGACCAGGCACGTGCCATCGGACGCGGCCACGGCGTCCGCGAACCGCGCTTTCGGCTCCAGTTCCACGATGCGCGTCTGCTGTTCGGCGATCTTCCGCTTCTGCGCTTCCATGGTGCGCTGGCCGATCATCACGGCCTTCGCGAGGATGGTCATGTCATCATCCGCGTCTGTGGTGGGAATGTAGCCGCCGGTTTTGCGAATGGCCGGAAGGACCTCGTGAGTTACCCAACGCTGGAATTCCTTGGCCTCCGGCTTCCGCGAGCGCATGACCAGACGATACAGGCCAGGCTCACTGATGATGTACGCCTGCTGCCGACGTCCAATCGAATCGATGACTTCAGCAGTACTGAACTCGTCTTCATCAAACATTTTGACAGTCTCGGTTGGATTACCGAGGTCAAGGATGCTCATGCAATCCTTGAGTACGAACCAAGGCTCCCCCGCCTCATCGGTCAAAGTGCGCAATGATGCGCCCTTGAAATCGAATTGCTGGATTTCATTGTTCACTGGATTCTCCTTAGAATCGTTTTCATGATTGATTGGTTTTCAGAGCACGGCGTCGAGCTGGCCGGTTTTGTCTTCACACTCGTTGTGACGGTCGTTGGCTGGGCCATCGAGCATAGAAGCTCGAAGGAGCAGAACAAGGAGCGCGAGGATGACATCAGGTTTCTGCGCGAGCAGCTGGACAGCCTACGGAGACAGGCGACCACGCTGGAGGAGCAGACCGCCATGCAGCGCGCCGATCATGACAAGCCGCCGTTCTCCGACGCAGAATGGATTTGCGGATCGCTACGCCGTATCCGCATCGAGGGATCACGCGACGTGCATGTGGAGTCAGTCACGCCTCCGACGGATACCTATATGTTTCATTTGAACACGCATCTGCCTGACGATTTCGCGCCATCCGAGACCATCGAATACGTCATCAGTGATCCAGGTCCCGTTGAACTGTTTTGGCGGTGGGCCGACGAGCCAAACATGTCTTTGAGAAGGCTTCGAAGGGTCTCGTACAAGCCTGTATGATGTCCCTTTCGCGCGAGATGCCATCCCGCATCAACGCCAGCGAGATAAATCCACGCATCACCGAAGCTGCATGGGCCGTAGCTTAATCCGTCGGTGGCCACATCGAAATAATCGCCCTGCTTAACATCGTCAATCCAATATTCGGATGGAAGCACATCAAGGCATGGACCTCCGTCCGCTTCGATAGCGCGGCATTTCCAGATGAGCCGCTTGAAATCGCCAGCGCTTCCCGGCTCTCTGGGAATGCTCTTATCCATTCCGGTGCAGCCGTTGCCGAAGTCGACCCGTTCGATAGGTTCGCCTGGTGTCCATTCGCGGACATCGGATCTCTTCATTTTCCTCATTTCGTGTTCTCCTTTCGATTCATTCGTCGGCGAGCGCTGCTCACGGCTTGATCTGTTTGATGCCGTCGATTGGTTGCAGGAGCTTGATCATGAGCTGGTAGAGGCTCATGCCGAGCATCGTCGCCGTCTTCTCGAGTTGCTCGGTGTTAAACGACCCCTTGCCTCCCAGACGTTCGCTGACGGTTTTCTCGCTCATGCCGAGTTCCTTGGCGAGTGCGGCCTGTGTCTTGCGATGCCGTGCGAGCTCGCCGCTGAGATTCCTTGCGATGGTTTCCGTCTCACTCATCTGTCTTGCCGCTCCTTTCTTTGTTCATTGCGATGCCTTGCGGTAATTCTTACCGTACTTAATTGAGTAAGTTTATTGTTACTCAATTAAGTATTCTTTACAAATCCTTCTCAATTGGGTACCATGTTGGGCATGGGAAGCATTGCCAAAAATGAAGTCACCGAAGACAGCAAGAGAATCATCGACATATGTCGAGATCTCGTTAAACGAAGCGGAATAACAAATGCCGAGTTCTACAAAAAGAGCGGTATGAGAAACAACTATTGGCACGTAAGGCTCCGATATGAAGCGCCGCTCACGACGTCCGACGTGGAGCACATCGCCTCCACATTCGGACTCACCAGCCTCGACATCTACACACGAGCACTCGGCAGCGACGCCGCCCGCGCCTACGAAGCCCGCGAGCGCCAAAACCAGATCACCGACGATCTGGTCGAACCGAGATTCGAGGACCTGCCACCTCAGGAGCTTGCTGCCAGCAGGGACAGGAACCGTGACATGGAGTCCGAAACCCCGGACGAGTGACGGTCTATAGAGTTGGGTGAACCGAAAGGAAAGGAATCAAAGTCATGAGCGAGGAATTCGACCCTGATAACAGAGGGCAGGTGATCCTCTACCGCGCCAATGGGGTGAACGTGCCGGTCGAGGTCACGTACTGGCGGCGGACGTTCTGGATGCCGCAGAAGAACATCGCGCGACTATTCGGCGTGAACGTGCCCGCGGTATCCAAACATCTGGCGAACATCTACGCTGAAGGCGAGTTGGCCGAATCGGCAACTATGTCGGAAATGGAAATAGTTCGAAACGAAGGCGGCAGAACGGTTCGCCGCACCATCCGCTTCTACAGCCTGGACGCGATCATCGCCGTCGGATACAGGGTCAGCAGCCCGCAGGCCACGGCCTTCCGCCAATGGGCGACCAGCGTGCTGCACGAATACATGATCAAGGGCTTCGCTCTCAACGACGACATGCTCAAGAACGGCAACACGTTCGGCGAGGACTACTTCAAGGAGCTCCTCGCCCGAGTACGGGAGATCCGCACCAGCGAGAAACGCCTCTACCAGCAGGTGCTCGCCATATTCCAGGAGATCTGCACCGACTACGACAAGGACAGCGGCATCGCGCGCGAGTTCTACCAGAACATGCAGAACAGGTTCCACTACGCCGCCCACGGGCACACCGCGCCGGAGATCATCACCCAACGCGTCGACGCCACGAAACCGCACATGGGACTGACCACATGGCATGGCTCCCCCAACGGGCGAATCCACAAATCCGATGTGACCGTCGCCAAGAACTACCTGGACGAGAACGAGCTGACGCGACTCAACCGTCTCACCAGCGGCTTCCTCGACATGATCGAGAACAGGGTCGCGGCGCGACTGACCACCACCATGCCGGAATTCATCCAACTCGTAAGCCAATACATCCAGCTTTCGGGAGGCGCGACGCTCACCGGCAAAGGCACCGTGACCCGCAAGCAGGCGGACAGGAAGGCCGCCGAGGAATATGCGAAGTTCAACGCGGCGCAACCATACGACTTCGAGGAATTCGCCAAGGGCATCGACGGAGGCCGCCACGACGGAATCGGCAGATGAGACAGCCGGCGAGGAGGCAAGTCCGGCCCCAGGGGCAAAGGAATTCTCGACCCGAAGTCTTACTCCCATTCGGGAACCCAGCCGTCATCCACATAGGACGGCCCTGCGCACAACAGCCTACGCCATGCAAAAGGGGTCACGGCAAACGGGTAGTCTGAGCATCGGCAGTACCCAGCACGCGAGCGCCTTCGGCGCGGCGAACCAGGCTGGGTCGTTTCATATCACCGGCGGATGCAGCCTGGATTCCTTCCTCGACCGTGCAGGGAGGGAGCATATCCGCGTCATCGAGCAGCCGCTGCCGAATGGGCTGTGCGGCGCATGGCATGAGGCGAGCCGCACGATATTCCTCCACGACAGGCTCAGCCAACGCCAGCGCCGCTGCACATTGTGCCACGAGCTCATCCATGCCAGACACCACGACCCCGGATGCGGCAGCCAATACGGAATCAAATGCGAGCGCCGTTGCCGTAGGGAGACCGCGCGGGCGTTGATCAGTCCGGTGGATTACGGCATGGCCGAGGAGATCTACGACGGTGATGCGTGGATGATGGCCGTGGAATTGGGAGTCACCATCCAGGTGTTGGAGGACTACCGGCAGTTATTGTACGATTCCGGCGTGTGCGTGCAATGAAAAAGGCCCGGCGTCCGCATGGCCGCGAGCGCCGGGGTTTGGTTTATTTGGCCTGAAGTGTTTACGACTTGTGTTTTTCGCCTTTAGTGTCGCGGTGTCTGTCGTGGAACGGGAAGAGGCTGCGTGCGATGACCCAGAGGATGCCGATGATCTCCACGATCGTCGATGACAGCCATGTAATCAGCACTTCGGTCGGCACGTACTGTTTCAGCACAAGCATGGTGACAATGTACGCGACGATGGTCGTATTCGTTATCACGAGCTGTGTCAGCACGAACCATAGTGACCAGGTCGCCACTTCCTTGCGCAGCTGGTTCTCTTGTTCGCGTCTCGTGTTTTTCGCATCGAGTTTGCGGAGAGCGGCGTTCTCTCTCCGTCGGGCGTTGAATGATGGGCTGTACCTGTGGCCTCATCTGCGGAACCATCGACTCCTTCCCCGCCGTCGGGTGCGGAACCGTGCGCGACCGGCACATGCGAGGTGGCGGCCGACGCCCTGTTGAACATGGCCAGCGCCTCATCGGTTTCGCTGGATGCCTGTTCGGTTTGGCTCATTGCAACCCCAGGGTGGCTATTCTCACGTCCATGGATCGTCGGGAGACACCGAACATCTCGGCCAGCTCGTCGCGGGTGCGCCCTTCACCCCAATGGCGTCTGACTATCGCGGCAGGCATCAGGAGCGCGGCGGCAAAACGATTCGCCCAGATCTCCTCGGGATCGATTCCCTTGAACGAAGTGTCGTCGCGGCTCTCCACCCTTCCGAGCACGGCATCGTCCGGCGTGTTCTGGTATTTATGGACCCAGTGACCTATCTCATGGGCTGTGGTGAACCGCTGACGCTGCGGCGAAGCATACGCATCGGAGACCGCCTTGAACGGCTCGCCGGACTTGTCTTTGACGAGCAGGCCGTCAACGTTTGGATCCAGCATGAGCTTCTGCGGCTGGATGCCCAGTAGCTCTGCCACGCGTGACGGATCCACGGGAAGGTTGAGGTAACCGTTAGGCGCGACTGTCTTCAGTAGCATCTCCGTCGCCGCTGCAGCCGGCGTGGACAGATTATCGATGGTAATCTTCGACATCGGCACCTCCTCGCTTCAGTCTTCAATCTACCGATGAGCGCGGGGTGTGTCAATACTCTTTCGTGTTGCGGAAAAGCCGTCGCCGTCCGTCACTGGCCGTCGCGGAGGTCTGGCAGGGCGGCGTCGAGCGTTTCGGCGAGTCGCCGTTCCCTCCAATGCGTGTAGACGCTGGTGGTGTGGATGTCGGTGTGGCCCATGATGGCGGTGCGCTCCTCGTCGCTCGCGCCGGCGGCGGCGAGTTCGGTGGCGAGCCAGTGCCGCGCGCTGTAGATGTCGACGTACGGCAGTCCCGCCATCTTCAGGGCGCGGCGCCAACGCTTCTCCTCGTTGTCCCGTCTGATGGGATGGCCGTAAAGATTGGTGAACACCAGTCCATGCGATGGCACGCCCCATTTGACGATATGCGCCCAAAGCCGGTCCCAAAGCCCCTGCGGAATGGGAACCGTCCGCACGCCTTTGGCGGTCTTCGGTTTGGTCAGCCAGATCGCCCCATCCAGATGCTCGGCTTCCATCCAATCCGGGATCGTGGCGCCGGCTGGTATCGGCTTGGCCTGCTGGCACACGTTGATGACGGGAATCCCATGATGCAGTTCCAGCTGGTAGGGCATCAGGCCATACCTCTCCCCCGGCCGCATGCCCGTGGTGAAGGCGAGTTCGAACATGAGTGCCCACTTCTCACGCTCGTCCGGGCTGTCGAACACGGCGACCGCCGGATCGGGCTCGGCGAGCGCGGCCTCGATGACCTTCGCTGGGTCGGCGACGTCGAGGATGGGGCGTTCGTACCGGTCCTCCGGCATTCGTCCGACGTTTTCCATCGGGTCGTCGGCGATGAGTCCGTCCCGTTTCGCGGTTCGGAGCATGGCGCCGAGGACTGCGAGATAGGTGTTGACGGTCTTGCTTTTGCGTGTGCGGCGCAGTCTCCTGCACATTCCGTTGATGTCGTTGGCGGTGAGCCGGTTGAGGCGTATGTCGCCGATGATCGCGTTCATGGTGCGCATCCAGCTGGATTCGTTGCGCCAGGTGGTGGGATTGATGGCCGCGCGGTGCTCCTCCATCCACCGTTCGAAGTAGTCAGCGGTCTTGGGGCCGTCCTTGCTGGGGAGTCTTCCGTCCCGTTCCCATTCGGTGATCTTCGCCTGGAAGCGGGCGCGTGCCTCGCTTTTCACCATGCCCGTGGCTTCGATCGGCGGGCGTCTGCGTCCGGTCGCCGGGTCGGTTCCCATGTCCTTGCGGAAGTGCCATCGTCCTTTGGAGTCCTGGAACACGCTTCCGGATCCCCCGGTCCTCCTGTTTTTCGTCTTGCCCGCCATGACTGTCCTCCCGTGTCAGGGAGTCCACTCTAAATCACACTCTAAGTGGGCGTAAAACGACGTTTCCAGCCGGAAAACTAGTATCAGCGTCACGCGCGCACGACGCCATACAAGCCTTACTGCCGTCTTCGTTTCCGTAGTATTCCAACGGTTCAGCGCCACTCCTGCGCAAGGTGGAGCGTATCAACGGTGGTTATAACACAAGCCGGCTGCCACCGTTCGCGAGAGAGACCGGCCGGCAAAAAGGCGTCATCCCTAGTCGAAGTCCTTGGGACTGAGCACGGCGAGCAGCTCGGCGTCGTGTACCTGCCAGCGGCTGAACGGCTGATCGGAGCCGAACACCACCACGGAGGCGGTGGACATGCCCAGGTTGAGCAGATCCAGCTTGACCATGTCCGAATCCGAGGAGGCGAGCCACTGGCAGCTCACCGAAACGGTCGGCTCATGGCCGAGGACCATCAGGACCCGGGTCTTGTCCTTGGCGTTGGCGAGCTCGTCGAACACGGCCTGCATGCCGCCGTCGTACAGGGCCTGGCGGTATTCGACCTTGGGATGGTCGCCGAATACCTTGAGCATTCTCTCCAGCGTCTGCCGGGCGCGGACCGCGCCAGAGCACGCGACGCGGTCGGGCAGCAGTTTCATGCCGACGAGCCCCTTGGCGACGATCTTCGCCTGCTTCTCGCCCTTGTCGGTTATCTCGCGATCATGGTCGCCCTTGTCGTTGAACGGTTCCGCCTTCGCGTGCCGCATGACCAGCAGCACGTGGGAATAGTTCTTCGCCTTTTTCTCGACCTTGCTGAGATTCACGCCCATTCTTCAGGACCTTTCCGTACGACGTCACTGCCTCCATTGTGGCAGACGAGGGGCGCTCGACTTCCCGTCATCACCAAATCATTGCCTGCCGTTAAGATTCGCCGCGCCTGATTGGGCTGTCAGATCGCCGTCGCCTCCCCTTGCTCGCAGGCCTGGTCGTCCTGCGACAGTCGGGACGTCTGCAGGTCGAGGTCACGCAGCACCTTGCGCAGCTTGTGGTCCGAAATGTCGCGCAGCTCCAGATCGTCCAGCTGGGCCTCGCGCTGTTCGGGGGTGAGCGAATCGATGTCAGTGGTCGTATCCTTGGTGGCGCGGTCGCGTTTGCGCAGGGCCGCGAACCCCTCCGCCATCGCGCGGGAGACCACGAGGAAGCCGGTGTGGCCGATCATCGCATGGTCCGGCCGCACGGCGAGCCCCTGCGCCTTCCACGTGCGTTCCAGCGTCTCCTGGATGGCGGGATCGGTCCAATGGCCGGCTTCGCGCAGAGCCTCGACGAGTCGGCTCATTTGCGTGGTGGTGGTGATGTAGGCGATGAGGACGCCGCCGGGCGCGATGACCCGGTACGCCTGTTCGAGCCTGTTCCACGGGTCGAGCATGTCGAGCACGATGCGGTCGAAGGAGTGCTCCGGCAGGCTGGCCGCGACCGAGTCGAAGTCGCCGGTCTTGAGGTCCCACCACCGCGGGCGTTCGCCGTAATACAGCGTGGCGTTCGCGTCGGCCACACGGGCGAATTCGGGTCGCAGCTCGATGGTGGTCAGGTGGCCGGACTCCCCCACCGCATCCAGCAGGTTGACGCTCATCGCGCCCGATCCGGCACCAGATTCGAGCACGTTGAGGCCGCTTCGGATGTCGCCGAGCTGGATGACCTGCGCGATGTCCTTCGGGTACATGATCTGGGCGCCGCGCGGCATGGAGAGCACGTAGTCGGCGAGACGGGGGCGCATGACCGCATACTGCCAGCCGCCGATCGCACGGGTCGCCTTCCAAGGCTTGTTCCGGTCGCGTTCGGGATGGTCCGCATTGACCTGAGCCTCGCGCTTGGCGGTGACGGTGGTGACGACCACGCCCTCGGTGCGGCCTATCACGTCGTCGTGCAGAATGATCCCGTGCTCGGTCTGGGTGACGCCACCGGCGGTCAGCTGGTCGGTGATCTTCTTGCCCTTGCGGTCGGTGAATTGGATCTTCTCGCCTGCGACGATCGGCCCGCGTCTCGGGTTCATGGCATCTCCTTGGGGTGAGTTTCTGAGCTGTACACAGTTTAGCGTACCCGCGCGCTGCGTTCCGGATGTAGCAGCGAATCGTTCTCAATAAGAAAAGTGCGAGGATTCCGAACATTTCCGCACAATCGAACATTTCAGAGACCGGCAAAATACCGGGCTTAGGAAGTAATCCGTGTTCGTTTCCTCACATAACGGACTCGCACCTTTCTTATTGAGAACCATTCGCTGTAACATTGCCTCATGCCGAATATCACGCCGTCAGAAGACCGAACCGTCGAAACCGTCCACGTACCGAATAATCCCACGCTCACCGGCCTGGCCCGGCTCACCCGCAATGTGGCGTATCGCACCGGGGCCGATGATCTGGTGATGGACATCATCGCGCCGCAATCCACCGGCGACGATGATGACCGCCGCTACCCCACCGTGGTGTTCGTGCAGGGTAGCGCGTGGACCACACCGGACCGTGATTACGAGATCCCGCAGCTATCCGAACTGGCGCGAGAGGGATTCGTGGTGGCGACGGTGAACCATCGCAACGCCTCGCGTGACGCCAGTGCCGTGTTCCCTGCCTATCTGAAGGATGTCAAGGCGGCGATCCGGTACCTGCGGGCGAACGCGCGGCAGTGGCACATCGACCCTGAGCGGCTGGGCATCTGGGGCACGTCGTCCGGCGGCAACACGTCTCTGCTGGTGGGGCTCACTGCCGACGACCCGCGGTATGAAGACGGCAGTTATGCCACCGAAAGCGACGCGGTGAGCTTCGTGGTCAGCTGCTTCCCGCCCACCGACATGATGGAGGCGATCGACGCGTTCGGCAACGAAGATGACCCGTTCCGGCTGTACTATTTCGGCCCGTTCGCCGCAGTGGTCGGGGCGACCCATGAAACCGGATTGAGCGACGACGTGCGCCGCCGGGCGGCCGACATGAGCCCGTACCTGCAGGTGCGTGACGGGGTGGCCTATCCGCCGACGATGCTGCTGCACGGCACCGCCGACACCGTGGTCCCCTACCGGCAGTCGGTCAAGATGCACAAGAGGCTTCACGAACACGGCGTGGACTCGCGGCTGGTGCTGGTCGACGGCGCAGAACACGAGCGCGACTTCTGGAGCCCGCAGGTGTTCGATATGATCTTCGATTTCATTCGGGAGCGGTGCTGAGATAATCGGACCGTATTGGGTCGGGGATAACTTGTATTCGATTCCCGGAAAAGCTTCTAACAAATGCCGTGTGAGCACACGCACGGCAGTGACACATCAGGCACTATGGTGGCGGGTATGACTTCGGTTCGTGCTGTCGAGCAACCGCGGATGGGGATTGCCGCGCTGCTCGTTTCCAATATCGGCTGGGGCGTGCTGCCGCTGTACTGGCACGCGCTGTCCGGCATGAATGCCATCAGCGTGCTGGCGTATCGGCTGATCGCCACGCTGGTGGTCATGATTGCGCTGCTGATGGCGTTCCGCCGCTATCGCGCATATCATCGCGCGATCGCCGCGCTTTGACGCGCACAGCGGAGCAAAAGGCTGTTCGCGCTGGAACTTGCCGCCGCCACGGCTATCAGCGTGAATTGGTTGCTGTACATATATCTGGTGGTCAACGGCCAGGCGCTGCAGACCTCAATCGCGTACCTGACTACGCCTCTGCTCAACGTGGCGCTGGGCGTGGGCATGTTCACTGCGCAGTCACCGACGTTCCCGTGGATGGCAATCGTGCTCGCCGCCAGTTTCTCCGTCTACGGTCTGCTCAAACGCTACGTGCCGTTGGACGCCATTGCACAGGCCGAGAACGACAAGGACATGCGGCAATGGGAACCACTGAACAGCATGCTGTTGATTTCCAGCACACTCGCTTTCGCTCGATATGATGACAAACGCATGTGGGCCTATGACGTGATCGAGAATGCGATGACGCGCAATCTGGGATACTCGTTCAGCGAAGAATACGACGAAAGTGCCGAGGATAACGAGGATACGAACGAAGTCGGTGGACAGCCCGGCCCGCGTCTGAACTACGGCCCGACCTACTACGCCGCCTTCGTGCACGATCCGGAAGGCAACAACATCGAGGCCATGCTCGTCTGAGCGCTGCCAGCTAAGCAATAACGGAAAAGACAGATCCCGCCATGCGCAATGTTCGCATGGCGGGATCTGTCATATTCCCAGAGAATCAAACATCTCAGCAGCCGTATGGAAACGCGGGCCGTTCTCCGCTGAATATTCATGGACTTCCCGCAAGGCAGAAAACGTATCAGTAGGAACGGCGCTCTGTTAAGGAAGGTCTAATGAAAGTCGGAACTCGTACGTGTCTGGATTGGAACACATGTGATTTCCCCCTTTAGCCCTGGTTACTTGAACAGGTCGAACAGGCTGAACGTGGTCTTCTTGTAGATGGTGTTGTACAGCTTGCGCTTGGTGTGCAGCCAGCCCATGCCCTTCTTGCCGTAGCCAGGGATCAACGCTTTCTTGACCGCGCGGGTGGTACGGCCTTTCGTGCGCGCGGACAGGCTCTTCTTCCAGCTGGGTTTCCTCATCCCGTATTTCATGACGGCCTCTTTTCGGTTGGCTATGCTCATTCTATACAGTGCTGAACACGTAGCAGATCGAGCAATCAGACAAGCAGATCGTACACGCTGCGCATGGCGAGCAACCCGTCCGTCATCCATTGGTAGGCTTCCGTCATACCGCCGGAGAAATCCACATCATGCCGTACCAAAAGGTGGCGGTTCTTCTTGTCGGCTTCCGGCTCGTCCCAAGTCGCCTCGCCCAAAGCAGACAGCATCCGTTCAACGGAATCCTTCATGCCGTAAAGTTTCGTGTACTGGAACGTGTCGATGAAATACAGGTCGACCGTAATGTAGCCGTCTCGAATATTCAACGCTCCATCCGGGTGGCAGAACCCCGAGCCTACGCCGAAGCTGATCCATGTGTCGCTGTTCGTCTTGCGACCGGATGGGTCGCCGTATACAGCAACAAAGTCGGGCCGCGTTGCAGCATATCTATACAGGCCATTCCAGAAGCTGCGCCGCAGTGAGATATTGTTGCTGACTTGCCGCAGTTCGTCCAAGGTTCTGCCGTCCGCGACTTTCCACACTGTCCAACCGTTGACCTGCTTGTCCTCGCCGGTTTCGAGCATTCTGGCACGGCGAAACGCGCCGGATGGGCTATCGAATATCTCGCCGTTGGACAGGCGAATGCGACGGTCTTCGGTTACGGTTGCCGTGGCGATTACGCCGGCATACCGACTTTCCAACATGTCACCGGCTGTAAGGATCCCTCTCTTGCATAAGTCGGCGAAATCGACGGCATTCTGTTCGCGCTCTCCTTGGCTCAAGTTCCTGCTGCGCAGAGTCTGCATAGCCTGTTCCCCCGCTGTGGGGCTTGTCCACACCTGCAATGCAAGATCGGCAAGTCGCGCGCCGCGCCGCGCGATCGCCTGTTCATCCCATTGCGTGGCGTCGTGCAGTTCGGCGGAAATGGACAGGTATTCGCTACTATACCCGCCGATCGCACGGTTCTTCTTCTGTTCGAATGTTCCGTCGGAAAGTTCCGAGTTGTATGCGGTCAATGTCAGATTGCCCAGACTGTTCACCAGCAGCGGGAATCGGCCGGGGGCGGAGAGCATATCGCGCCATTTGGCATGCGCCATGGCGTTCTGTGGCATGATGTGTTCGACGGTGTATTCGTCGAAGGACCGCGGGTCCTTGGGGTGGTTGTGGTTTTCCAATCCGGCGAGCAGATATTTGCAGCGCGAGGCCGGGCGGTACAGATTCTCGCCGAGCAGTGCCTGCCTGAATTCCTTATCCGTGGGCATGCGCGTGGCTTTGGCGGTTTCGGTGAGGAGCAGCGCGGCGAAGGTTTCGGCCGGATCGTCTTCCGCTGATTCGAGCTTGGCGATCAACGACGGGACGAGCTTGTTCAGTCCGTTGCTGGATACCGAGCAGACCATTCGGCGGAACAGATACGATTCGAGATCCGCGAGCATGCGCAGCAGCCCGTCCCGGGTTATGCGTTCATGCTTCCATGCCGCGAACATGTACAGGAGCATCGGATCCGTAACAGTGCTGTCCAGGGTTTGGATCGAGGCGAGACGGCGGTCCACGTTCGCGTCGCCGCTGCCGGCAGACGCGATGCCTTTGATGGCGGCATAATACCCGGCATATTCCAGCATGTTCTCCAGAAGCCCGCGTGTGCGTTCCATGCGCGGCAGGGAGCTGTCGGCTGCGAAACGTTTGAATTCCGAGTACATGTATCGGTTCTTGGACACGGGCCTCTTCAACGTGACGACCATCCAGTCATGCAGGAACGCGTCGAATGAGAGACTGCCGAGCACACGCTCCATGGGGGCAGCCAGTAGTCGGCGTACAGGGCGTTCTGCTCGGCTATGGGGCATCCCATGAGCATGTAGTTGCGTACCAGGTCGGAAGTCTCCAGATCAAGCCCGGTGGAATTCATCGACTCGAATACCAGTTGCGGTTCGTCGCGTCCCTGGTCCAGGGTGACGGACACGACTTCAAGGCGTTGCAGTCCGTTCCACACCGTGTTCACGTCATCGATTGCGGCGACCAGGGAACGGAACAGATCGAGGTTCGCTTCCAGCCGGGACGTTGTTCCGGCCTGGTTCCCATGATTCGGCCGGTCAAGGGCAAGCACATGGTCGCACATGCCGCGCAGCACGTCCCGGTCGTCGCCGGAAAGTGTCAGCTTGCAGCGGCCTTCTCCAGTCGCATACTTGTCGACAAGATAACCGCGGTCGATGATCATGTCTGTGGAGAAGCGCAGGTTCTCCGGGTGTTCGTGGGCGTATTCTGCCAAGGCGATGAGCAGCAGGGTCACCGAGGTGAGCCGCTGCTGACCGTCGATGAGCAGACAACGGCTGACGCCGTCCGGGCCGATGCCGCCCTCCTGCATCCATACGATCGACCCGGTGAAATGCGTTCTCTCAGGATGCCAGCCAGCCGTTACAATGTCGGCCCACAATTGCCGGCACTGCGCCTCACCCCATGAGTATCTGCGCTGATACACCGGAACCACGAACCGAAGCGAACCGGTCAATAAGTCCAGCAGGATTTTCTTTCCAGCGTCCATGGTGCTTTCCCCTCTCTTAAATGATTACTTGCTCGAAAAGAATTTTACTGGACTTTTTATTGGCCACAGTTGCCATCACCACACCATAAAGCTTTGGATACTTCAATTAGTTGTATCTATCCGATATAGATGCACGTCTCTCCAAAGCAAGAAGCCTGACTTGATGTCTGTAGAAGCATGCTACAAAGCAGCTTCTGACTCGGCACACTACCATGTAATAAACCGACTAACCCTCTTACCAATTTCATCAGAAGAGACACGTTCCTTCAACGTATTCCCGTCAGCACCTAATTGCAGACCTACCCACATTCGCGCAATGACCAATGATTGCATTGTCACGTCATACATTGTTTGGAAATCTACGCCTTCCGCATCGCCATGCTTATTTCCGACGAATGCCTTTTTCATATTCCTTCTCCAATCTTCTGGATCAGTAAATGGAAAGACATCTCCTAATTCCTCTTGTACAGCCTTAAGCATTTGGTAAAAACTGGATTGGCAACGGTGTGTTGGACAGGTTCTTAGAGGACGAGTCCCTGTTCGGTGAATTCCTTCGGACTCCGGTATCCGAGGGTGGAGTGGAGTCTTTGGTTGTCGGACCACCACACATAGTCGTTGAGGTCGGAGCGTAGTTGTTCCAGGCTGGTGTAGTGGTTCCGGTATATGAGCTCCTTCTTCAGGAGCCTGTCGGTGGATTC
>PPYF01525043.1_pt1 | contig 43995 bp, 52 predicted proteins | sample 1559871 | NCBI WGS metagenome assembly PPYF01 (sample SAMN08240021, study PRJNA423297) | Human gut metagenome, whole genome shotgun sequencing project.
GGAACGCCTTGGGGAATTGTTGCCGGGCATCAATGATAAGGTTCAGAAGCTTATACATCGAATTTGATATAGGAAGGTCCTGTGTAAGTGCCATGTTAATTTTTTAATATTTTAATGTATGTATTAGAGGACACAAAGTTAATAACTGTAAAGCAATTAACACAATTTTAGCACAAAAAAGTAAAACTAAAAAGCCCCTACCGGGGCTTTTATTTAGCTAACTCACTAAGGGATAAAGAATTAAAGGGATAAAGTGTTTATTGCGGCGAGGGGACGAACCCGGCCCGCGCGCTGGCGGTAGTACGTGCCGACGGTGCCGTAAGTGAAGCCCACGCTCCAACTGCTGGAAGCGTCATATTCGGTACTAGACCAATACCAATCAGTTGTAATAATATTTTGAGAACCAAACATAGAAGTCACAAGCTCGTTGATTTCTTTCTTATACTTGGCTATAAGCATAAGTTCGCCCAATGCAGGCAGGTTCCACACGGTTGTATCTTCGATACCGTCGTTTGCAAGCGTACAAGCTTTATAGGCTCTAGCAGCTTCGGCGGCAGGAGCGCCGACAATTCCTTGAGAATCTTTAACGCCTGCAAGGGCTTCGATGATTATATCCGTATTCTCCTTGCCATCGAAAGTGTCATAGAGTCCCTGATTACCGTTGCCATAGTTTTTCAGACCCCGTATGTCCGTGCCGTAGCCGCCCCATTTGAAGGTTTTATTACCACCCGTGTCAATACAGTCGCTCTTAGCAATTATTAGTTGCCGGCATTCAGCGCGAAGCCGGATGCCAATACGGATATATTTGGAGCGGTTATTCGCGCTCATGGAGTTCCATTCGGAAGCGGTAAAAAAGACTTGCCTGCCGTCTTCGATGCGGAGCGTGGCAAGGGAAAGGTCAAGCAGACCGCCAGCCCAGCGCATATACTTGGCGATATCGCTGGCGGGAGTATTTTCATTGACGGTTGTAAAACCTATTGACTGTAGGGATTCGATTTGGGATTGTTTATTGATGCGTAGAAGCATCGCACTGGCATTATTTTTATCCATTATTTTATAAAAGATTAAGTTAACACTATTCGGAAGTGACAGCTCTCACGTGGAACTGACTACCGTTTTTAATATACAAGTACACACGTCCGGTATTCGGTTCAACGGCCCAAGCGTTGGAAGCATCATAGATAGTGCTTGACCAGTAGTACTTATCAGTCAGCAGACAGGAATCGCTGCTCCAAAACGCACGCATCATTTCGTCGATGCGGTCACGGTAGCGATAAAAGAGGAGCAGTTGAGCCAAAGAAGGAAGATACCAGTTGGAGTCATCCTCGATACCGTCACTCTCCAAAGTGAACGCTTTATAGGCTTTGGCGGCTTCAGCGGCAGGGGCGCCGACAACGCCACCGTTATTTTGCCCTTTTAAAGCGGCGATGATAAGGTCCGTATCCTCTTCACCTGTACGGCAGCCGTAGGCGGCTCCCAAAGATTTATTAGAAAGGCCGTCGATGGCTTTACCCTGTCCGCCCCAGGAAAAAAGGGTGGTCATTGTATCGCTGTAACATTCCTGGGCAGCGATGACAAAGGAAAGACCATGCGCACGGATACGAAGACCACGTTTGATGTAAAGTTGTTTATTGGCGAGCGTGAGGGAGTTCCATTCGGCAGAGGTAAAGTATGCCTTGGAGTTATCAGAGATGCGGTTACAGGCAAGAGTAAGGTCAAGCAGGCCGCCCGCCCATTTAATTCGTTGCCCAAATTCAGATGCACGGGAATTCTCGGTAATATCCGAGAATCCTACTGCGTTCAGAGCCGCCACTTGTGCCTGCTTGTTCAAGCGCAGCAGGGTTGCGCTTTGTTCATTAGTCATAGTTACTTTTAATTAAATCATTAATATCCATATTGTCTTCAGCAAACCGTTCGAGATATTCCTCGTAGGTTTCGCCGTTATAATAATCCATTATTTCACCCACATTATCCAATGTGACTTCAGGGTAGTAAGGTTCACCGCCATAGGCTTCCGAATTGAAATTGTCGATTTCGTTGATGAAGGCAGAAAGTGACATGATGATTTTCAAGCCGTCAAAATAAGCCTTCAAAGCTTCCAGTTCATCGTTTTCTATCACAATATTCAAGTGGTATTCACCCAACAGGCAGCAACGGGCGGTATTTGCACCATTTTCATCGACACCGCCATATTTTTGGAATCCGGAAAGGAATAAATAGTCTCCTTCCATATCAATACCGGTTACACGAAGATATCTAGTGGCTGTACACTTTTTTACCAAGCTGTACCATGAGATTAACACACAGTCCTCTATTATCAGACGCGTAAGGTTAGAGACGCCTTCAAGAGTTATTCCACTATTGGAAAGCTTGTTAAGGTTACGCAATTCAAGCGCCTGGAGAGAGGAAGGAAGCACCAGGCGGGAAAGAGGAGCGCCCGAAGCGAAAGCCACACCGGCAATTGAAGTCCTGCTGGCGATGAATGTCTCCAGGCGGCCGTTACCGGACAAGTCCAAATTCGTGAAATTCGGTGATTTCAGACCGGACATAGCCAGGTAGCGCAGGTTCTTGCAACTATTGACCAGGATTGCGTTCAAGGTGGTCTGTGTTTTGGAACAGCTGACATCCAGCCATTGAAGTCCACGGCAAGCATTAAGGTTCAATGTTTGCAGGATAGCATGGGAGACATCCGTCAAATCCAGTTTCTTTATCTTGCTCGCGCCATAAATATATTGCGGGTCATTCACTATCAAATCCTGTTGGAACGTCAATTCCACAACTGAATCTTCATCTTCAGCCAATACAGCCGATTGGGTCGGAGTACCCGATGTATAGCCATAACCGAAATAATACCGCTCCAAAGCCGTGATGAGGAGCTTCCGGTTATCGGTGGAGAATTTATAGCCGAAGTAACACGCGAAAGAATCCTGTCGGTATGTTCCGGCGACATACTGCGCATCAAGCAGGGCAAAACGGTTCTTTATCATAAAGGTCCTGTGGGCGTAGCGGCTTCCCTGCATAGCATACAGATAATCATAGAACTTCGTACCCTCAAGCGTTTCAACTCCTTCAATAAGGGGTTTGATATACTTGAACTCCCCGTCTTTATTATAGATACGTTCACACCAGTTGCCCATCATCTTGACATTGAACATATCCAGGACTTCTTCAGTGCTCATGTTACTACGGATTACTCCGGCAACCTCTATCAGTTTTTCTTTCAATCCGGTACGGACCAAATCCCAAAGGAGACTGTCATGTCCGGCAAAAGCATAAGAGCCGATAGAGTCATCAAACGTTTCATGGGTGATGGTGTAGCCGTATTTCAGTACGGAATCATTCCGGACGCCCAGCAAGGTATCCATATCATATGGCAAAATGTACCAATGAATACCGTCCCAGGTACAGAACATCATGTTCTTTGCCCGGCTGTCGACAGCCATGAAGTAATCGGTAATCAAATACCATCCACACAGGAAGTTCACATCAAAGTAATCGGCAACCTCCGCTGCAAATTTTGCAGGATTATCCTTGCAGGATTGCACCCATTCCCACAAACGTTTTACAGCCGCCTTGTCTTCCTCATCAGCATTATCCCATGTCTTGTCCGGTTTGAAACGAAATTCCAGACCGTCAGCAAAGTTTTCGGCAGTTATATTGGAAGTACCGAATAGACATAACGGATGGGAATTGTTCAGGAACTCAAGACAGATACATTTATTACGATTTTCGCCCAAAGTGGCAGCATCGTTGAAACCCTCGATACCCTCGAACCCATAGACTATATGAGAGTCCGATTTCTCATTGTTAAAGTTATATTTTCCGTAGTAGGCTTCATTGCAGAACAAGTCGAACGGTTCGCCATCCACACCGATACGGACGTCATACGGTCCGGTATATGCAGCCTGGGGCGGTGTAAGGAAGCCGCATTTGCGCCACACGTTGCAAACCAGGCGCACACCTCCGGTATTATGGGTGGATGAACTGTCGGAAAAGTCGGCCTTGAAACAGAATATGCTGACAGGACGCGCGCCCGGTTTGAAGGAGTACGTCAAATCAGGAACGTCAACACCGTTGACTTCAAGGGTAGTGCCGTATTTCTCGGAACGTTCGAAGTAAAGCCTGTAATTCTTACGGGGATAGGTGGTGGACGATGTACCCTGGATACGAAGCCCGGCATTGCGAAGAATGAAGTCATACTCCTTTCCGTACTTGGAATAGAAATAGACATCGACGGGGACTTCAAATTTCTTGTTGTTCGTAGCGTTAACCAGGTCAACATCCCCCACGATACGCATCACGCTCTTGCCTTGGGCGCGTAGTTTTTCAATGTCAACATCCGTGCCTTCATCGTTCATCACATCGTTCTTCTGGAACAATGTGACCATTTCTTCAGCAGTCGGGCGGTCTACAAAATAGTTAATCAGCTCTTCGTCATCAGTCAGACCACGTTTGTAAACGCGCAGGTTCTTCAAGTCCACGTCAGCAGCTTCCGAATGGACGGTTATTGTGGCGGCTTCTTCCTGGCGGAAACTTTCAGTAGCAGCATACTGTTTGCCACCGCATCTTATCCCGTTGACATACAATTCAAGAAGGCGGTTCTTTGATTTGGGATTAATGACGAAAGCTATTTTCAAATCCAAATCCGAAGCAAACAAGGTGCTCACTTCGGAGCCGCCGGAAGCAAGCATTTTCGCTTCCTGGGTTGTAACCTGGAACCCAATGCCGCCCGCCATGCAGGAGAGGATGACACCATTACGGTCTGTTACGTTTGAACACTTCAGTTCAAATTCATAAGTTGCACCGTTGGTCGTGGCATCGGCGGAGAACGGTTTGTAATTGATGTCAATGGATGCACCATTGGTCAACTTCAACGTATCTCCGGTCCAGCCGTTCGATTTCCAGTCAAAGCCCGTGAAACTCGTTTCGACATCCTCATAACTCCATGATGCAGGGTTCCCTTCAGTATTACTACGCCCTGAAGCTATCAGCTTCAAGGTCAGGTCAGCCGTTGTTTCTTCGATGTCAATGGATGACTTGGTGATGTCAATACGGAAAGGGTATTCCGTTTCACCACACACGAAATTCATTTCAACCTGTTCCTGCTCTGTGAAACGGTTAGTGTACACTTGTACGGTACGGGGGACACTGACGGTCTGGCTTAACTTGCCATTCCGGTACACGGTCAGTTCAACAGGTGTCCGCTCCTCATCGTAAGCTATGAAATCAAATTGCAGTTTCTCATACTGTCCCACCCCGATACGCGGAGTCAAGTGTTCCGTTTCATCAAAGATACGTCCGTCAGGGAAGCGGAATCTGGCTCCCACATGCGGTTTACCCGAACCAGCCTTAAATATATCAAAGTAGATGCTTTCCGATTGGATTGTCAGTTCACTGGACGCCTGAAGTTCAGCAATCATCTGCACCGTATGCCGACCGGGAAGAAGCCCGGTCATTGATATACTGAAGCTCCCGTTGGTCTGACCGGATTTAGTTATAGTTTTACTCTCCTTCTCAACTCCGTCCAGGTACATGGTAACAACCTTGTTTCCTGTTCCGGACACGGTAAAAGGAATAGATGCGGTAGAACCGGATTCATAACCGGATATGGGGGAAGCGATGTTATAACTGGAAGTAAGGGACAGGGTAATGACCTTTACGGAAGTAAAGGATTGCTTGGTTTGTTTTTTCCCTTCAAGGTCAGTAACGACAGCACGCACATAAATTTCAGTAGTACCCAACATCAAGTACTTGGACAAGTCGAGGGAGTATGTACCGGATGAGACGTCATTGACTGTTTGGGAATAGACTGTTTGGGAACCACGGTTCATCGTAATCGTGATGTCAGCCTTTTGCCCGGTAGACATTCCTTTATCGTCTCCGGAAGCATATTGGTGGTCGTATGAATAAGAAAGGACAGCAGAACCGCCTTCTTTTATGATAGGATTGTCAACGGATGAGGTCAGGGCGATTTTTGTGGTAATGCCCGTCTCTTCACCACCACCGCCTTTTCCAGCAGGTATGGTAAATTCGGTCACGTTCTCACCAGATTTGTTTTTCAATGCAACGGTGACAGTATTGTCATCATTTTCTGTCACATCACTGGAAAACAGCGAGCTACCTTCAATCTCCTTGAATTTGGCTGCAACCGGGGCGTTTTGAATGGCGTTTGTAGATTCTTCGTCCAATGTGGCGTCAGTTTCCTGTTGTTCTATCTCGAGGCTCACTTTGCCCGTTTCATCCGGCACTAGGGTTTCACCATTGACGGACACTCCCTTTATTGCGTCTCCGCCGCCATGCCGTACCCAACTGGCAGGAGTAAGGAAATTTAAAATGTCGGTTCCGGAGAAGCGGTAGTCTTCCCAAGTCCCGGCTGAAGTCTCAAAAGTGATGATAAGGCCCGCCTTCATGCCGTCAGGGATTTCCGCGGTTGCCAAAGCTGCGACAGCAGTTGCCAATGTATAGAAGCCGTTTTCTAGAGGATGCTGTTTAGTCACGTCATAGAAGCCGCTACCGGAACCACCGCCACCGCTATTCTTTAGTTTGTCAAGTGTTACTTTATCTTCAGCCGACATGATACCGGCTTTTTCCTGAGTGACCATTGGCAAGATAAGCCGTCCGGTTTCTTCCTTGCCCGTATCTTTGTCCTTAACCTGGTATTCTATCAGGAAATCAGAAGCCGACACATTTGTAGACAAAGAACCTGGAAGGATGAGAGGCGAAGGAATATTATCCATAACCTCTTCCAGTGCCGCACCTCTGTTACCAGGAAAGGCTTCGGTTTCCAAATCACCCAGTCCCAAGGGTACAGGTAAGTTCTCCGATGGCACTTTACCGTCCTTATCCAGTGGAGCAATACCACTATTTTTCCCTACCTTTTGATTGATCTCATTAATACTGTTCTGCAATCTAGCATCAGCATCCCCCCGGTCTTTTTGCTCTGTGATAACTGCTTTCAAAGCATTGTTGACTGATGTCTGCATCTCCGTAAGCAATTCCGGTGACATCACACCCGCTTTTTGAAGAGTAGCAACCGGAATAGACAATTCTTTGTTTACCCGGTTGCCATTTCCATCCAAAGCAGAGAATACTAGCTTTACCGACTTCGCATCAGCCGTAAATTGGAGCGAATCACCGTCTATTGATTCAGACGGGACTATCAGCCCCATCTTTTCAATAATGTCAATAAACAACGTACCGACACGCTCCGCTGTGTTTTTAGATTCATCCGTTTCGTCACGAATGACAGCAGCTTGTTTTAATAGTTCCTCCATAATCTTTTTTTAAAATTATCAGCGAAGGAACTACTATGTAATTATAGATAAAAAGACACTACCGCTTTCGGCTTCCCCATAGCCTAGAACGCATGGAAGTGCTACGTTTGTGGTTTGCTTCCTCAATCTTATCGACAAGCATACCACAAAATTCCTCTCCATACATATAAGCCATCTGCTCTTTCAATACCATGACCGAAGCAAAATAAGCACGAGAAAACCATTCACGAGGTTTACGAGGTTCTCCCAGGGTCACTTTCCCGGATTTTTGTTTACGTGTATACTCCTTACCTCTCAAACGTGGATCAAGAAATGACAGATTACCTCCATTCCCTTTAGAGTATCCACGCCCGGTTCCGCAGTCCTGAAAAATCCCATATTGCATGAATTTATGTTGAATAGTTGCCAAATCCGTCCCAGAAGAAAGCGTATTACCTGTGATCTCTCTATGAAGAGAAGTCGTATCAACGACATGAAGCCGCATAATTTTCTCTCTCCAAATCGTGACCATCATCTTTTCCCACTCTTTCTGATACTTCAAACGATCTTCAGCCGTGGCAGCCGGACGATTATCATTCTTCCCACTCCCCCTCATCATACATTAAATTAATCGGTTCAGAAACATCAATCATAAAATAAAGTCCTGTACAACCACTTATGAAGTACTCTCCCAGTTCGCGAGAATAAACATTGTCTGTATTCAGATAGATTAATTCATTATCCATATTTTCTCTATCTTTCAGCAGTTTACTATGTACCTGACGATATAATTGCCGGCACACCTCCAAGGCAGACTGACGATCTGCCATATTATCGAACTCGTAACGCTTCATCAAAAAGATGGTAAAGGTACGTTTTTTGAAAAAACCACCGGAACGCCGTTCCGTAACTCCATCGTTTGTATCATCTACCGCAAAAAATGCCGATTGTTTCCGGAATCCAGCAAGAACTTCCTCCAGAGAGTTCATGCCGGAGCATGTGCATGGATGAAAGTTGTGCGCCTTAGCAAGCTTGTTTTTATTGCACATCCTTTTAAAATAGCCGATAGCGTCAAACAAATTATTTGTGTCCATATTTCTCTTTAAATTCCTGTGTCTCACGTGCCTTTTCATTTAATTCCGTCAAGGCACGCCAACAATCCATATTTAATACCTGGTTCTCTTTTGTGATATCCCCTCCGGTTAATGCCCTAATCTCTGCGTTCATAACCGATATCATGTCCGGAGCCTCCCCTTCCCCGCCCGAAGATTTAAAAAAGCAAGGAAAACAAATAGAAAAATGATTCTTCAATGAAGCAAACCACAGAAAGACAGATAGTAGTTCACTCTCCGAGAACAGGGAAAGTTCCGGATGTCTGTCTTTCGTGTCTACATAGAAAATTTGTGCCATCTTCTTCAGTAGCTCTGAATTGTTTGTTTGCAAATACCCCTGATACAAATTTTCCAGGCTTATATATGTCCTAAACGGAATACCATGTAGTAAGATATCCACCGCATGAAATTTCCCTATTCTAGCTATACAGATGGGAAAAGTAGATGGCTTATCAATAAAATTGAGTATCTGCAAAAATGACACGATTTGCCAATCTTCCAGGAAAAAACGTATTCTATTCCGGTCTATTTTGACAGAACACACCCATCCATTTTTAACCTTGCTTATCACGCGAATACCCAGCAACCGAATAAAGATGTATGTCTTTGCAGTAATTCCCTCAAAATTAACCATCACATAACATATGTATCTTAGTTGCTCCTGACTTAATTTTTCCCATGCGTCCGGCAGGGAAAAGTTAAGTACGTTACCCGAAAAAGTAACAGGAATCGTCTTTTTCATTTTTGTAATATTCAAAGTGTTTCACTTTATAAGCTTCGCTGTTCCGATACACTGGAAACTTATCAATATCATTCTCCAACAGATTAGAAACATTTGCCAACTCCTTTTTAAAGGCCGGAAGCTGCTTATTAATAAAGAATCCGACGGCTTTCCGCAACGTCCACACCAAGAGCGTTTCATAATCCGATAGACTATTCTTCCGAATCTGCGAAATCAAGTAAGTAAAAAACTCCGCAGAAATGGTTCGGAAAATCAGTTCTTCAGCTTCCGAAATGGCAGGCCGAAGAGCATGCAGGTCCGTCCGGTGTGCATCGGGCTTACCTGCATAATCCCTCAACTGGTCAGCAGTATAAAAGAGAGAATCAACCATAAGTCGGGCGTTAGCCGAATCCATCCAATCTTTGTTCCCAATGAGAGCAGTTATGATGCGGTCTAAAGCATCATCCGCACATTGCCTAACCAAATTTCGAAGAGCTTCCACGCGGTCACGTGAAGCAGGAGAAACATTTTGATTGTTCACTACCCCGAAACCTGTTGCGGTCAGAACCAAGTCCAATTGAGGAATAGTACAATGAAATGCATCCATACAGATGAAGCGTTCCGCATCGAGCGTCAAGGCTTCCGGCAAATTATTAATATCCATTGCTCCAAAAACTGTACGTTGCAGTTTTTGCGTTGAGATGGAAAATGAATCTTCCAATGATTCAAAAACAACTGCCGTAGAATTTGTTCCGGCCAACACAATTTTTTCAAATTTATCTTTATCAATCTTGATCATCTGTGTTCTTATTAGAAATGTTAGCACTCTTTTCCTTTGCATCCGTATTCTGATCCAGTGTAGTCAATAAAATCATCGGAACATCCGGATATACTTTATCACCCCATTTATTATAATGTATTACGACATTATGAGGCATATACATCAAGTCGTGAAAAGCTATTTCGAGTGATTGCTTGAGCGTGAACAGTTCGCGTTTGTCAGACCCCGAATTATTAGACTGGCTTTTGCCCGGCGTTGCTCCTACCAAATTCGGATGTATGTTATCACCATAGCAAGTAATATTCGAAGCTTCCTGAATATCTTCCGACCAGTCTCCACCCTCTTTTTCTGTATCGATAAGCGTTATTCGTACCATACGATTCTCCCGACCATTCAGGTCAATGTAATATCCAGTTATCCAAACTTTACCAGAGTTCTCGATTCCGGAGACAAAATTTTTAATATTTTCCTTCTCCTTTTTGATTCGTTCAAGCTGCTTCACCGGATCAGTTATCTTTTCCTCTTCACAGATATTCATCCAATAATCTTTATGAACTTCTACCTGGTACTTAACTTGAGCATGATTCTTCAGCTTCGCTTTCTTACCTTTACCAATCAGGCGTTTAATGTCAAACCAATCACCGCGAAAAATTGCAGTATAGTATGGAACCGGATAATATTGGAATCCCGGAGTAGGAAACCTGACCAAGATAGCAAACTTTCTCTGATTAGTCCGGATTCTCTTTCTACCATCCGGACCGGGTTCACGTCCCATCAGTATCTCAAGATCACCAAGCGGGTCTTTTTCATCGAGAAGCTGAATACACTCCATGTCTTTCTCCTGGAGTGCCGATTTCCGGAAATTAGCATAAAACACATGACGTATTTTCCCTTTTTCGTCCGCTTTTTCAAAACGACAGTAACAAGCCTCTTTGTGCCGGAGTTTAACAATCTTATCCCCTTTTTTGGATAGTATAATCACCGACACACAATAAAAGAAGTATTTCATGTCTGTCGATTGTTCAAGCATAAAAGAAGGAATACTGTTGTGTAACAGCCATTTTTTTATTTCCGGGTCAGTGGTAGGTTTATCAGTTTCGATATCCATATACTTTTGTCCTGCACCATAACAGGTGAGTACATTAAACAATTTGTTTTGGCTCATAACCTCATCTACCCCTATCAGCTTAATAATTTCAAAAGGTAGTTTATCATCCGGGCCAAACGAAACATATTTGAATTTCCGGGGACCAACTACGGGGATAACATTCACGTTCTCTCCATCTTCATCAAATATATCAGCGCTGTCCTCTACTGTTGCCATCGACGCCTGTACATTCGAGTCTGCGAGTGTAAAAATCTCACTTGGCATATAATCTGCCTCACTTACATTCATCATAAATATATTGTCATTGAATTGATCTCAAACATGGTTATATCTCTAAATTCCCGAATCAGCTTCGAATTAGGAAGCATGATCCGATGTGTGCCGCCTCTCCAATGGGAGCCGACACACCGTACACCTTTATACTCTATAATATCTCCGGTAGAAAGTTTCCACACACGGATATTACAAGGTTGTCCGGATTCAAGCAGCCGGATTGCATCTTTTCTGTGAATTGCTCTTATCATACTATTCAAAAGTTTTATCAAAGGTTTTATCAAAAGTCCTAGTAGCACGAAATACATTTAGAATATTCTGATTCCGTTTGGCGATACGATAAGTTATCTGAAAGCTGAACAGAGAGTCCAGATCATTGGTACGTTTAGATTCTGATTCGGTTATAGTGATCTGACGGCCTATTTCCCCTTTCTCTATCAAATAGGCTTCCGTAGATCGTACCAATTCATCAACCAGGCAGACCATTGTTTCTGGTATTATTCCAGTGTTCGCTTTCACAATCCTATTTTCCTCTATATGATAGTTACGGTATTCTCCATTTATGTAAGCTGCACTTCGCGATATTTCCGGAGCATCCTCTTTAGTTCCTGTAAAATAGAGAGTTTCAAACAGTCCGAACGAATTTTTAAAAGCGATATCCGGATCAGAATCGACATGTTGACTGACACAAAACATCTGTGTTCTGCCGCCTACCACAACTTTATAGGAAATCAAGGTCATTCTTTTTTTTACGAATTTGAGAGGAGACACATCAATCGTTATGATTTGCATTTCAGCAGTATTTATCGGCACAGTCCATTCAAACACATTAGATGTTTTCTTCATTTCACTATCCACATAGTCAGCATATATTTGAACTGCAACCAAATCACCTTCGTCTCCGGAGACAAAATCTTCATCAGTTGTTACAAAATGTAGATATTCTTTTTGTCCTAAAGTTGTAACCTTATCCCCCATCAGCGTTGAGAGAAAGAAATGATTGATAAAATCATCTGCCATTATATTCACGTCTGCTTTGCAATACAAAGCCGTAAAAGACATTTTAGATTGTTTCAGGATGTTATTATCTGACGAAAGGGCTGTTATCTCAATTTCAAAATTAGAGATTAATTTATCCTGCAAATAAGGCTCTATTAATGAGGATAGTTCATAAATTACTATCTCTTTATTGGCATCCGGAACATAGTTTTCGGATAATATAATGTCTACTCCATGTCGGAGTTCAAACTTTGCTGAATATTCCGATCTAGTCCCAACCATAGAAAAGGATATACGGTTTAAAGCAGATGAGAAAGAAAATTTTTTTATTCCTTCCTTTATTACAAGATCAGGCGTTACATAATCGACTCTGAACGTTCGAGTAAAAGCTCCAGTAGTCGTTGATGTAATATCCAAAAACCACTCCCGCTTTCCTGATTTCACAAAAGGTTCAAGAAGATATCCTATGTCTTCAATCTTTGCCGGATGTTCAGTGAATGCCCACCTATACGTTTCCACTTTTTCACCGTCTGTATCCAAATAACTTATTACGGCTGTAGAAGTCGGCGCTACGGACAAAGTAATAGAATATACCAAATCATACCTTTCATAAGAATAGAAAAAATCCGGTATATCCTGTGTCACTACTATTTTTGGCCATGCAATAGTCATAATCCTTTTTTGATTTCAAAAATATCGCTAGAGCCTGGATCATAAAAAGACAGAGGCGCAACGTCTCACGACGTTACACCTCTTACATATCTAACCAAAAAAAATGTAGAAATATTCTATTTACGGAGCATCATCCATTTAGGCAATAAATCTTCGTCTACTTTGACCTTATATCCCGTATCACGCATCACGGATGATATTTGGTTTAAACTGATTTCCACCATATCCGCCAAATCATCCTGAATGTTTTGAGTAGACTTCAACATTATATTTTCCTCATTGCCATCAGCAGGAAGAAAGGACATTAAGTATTGAATCAATATATCTTCCTCGATGCTTACCTGGTTATCTTTATTCTTTTTCATGTTCTACCTCCTTTCTGTCATTCAATGCCATCGTTATCTGTCTTTGTAACTCTTCCAGTTCCTCACGTGATGCACAGAAAGATCCTTGTCCCATTTTAAGTACAGTAAAGTCCTCAAATTCTCGTTTGTCACCTGTATAACAGACAACCTTTTCCACACGAAATACCGGGGTTCTCATTGCAGTACTCCTTTCACACTCTCACCATATTGGTAGATAGAACGTATTTTCACAATATCCAAAGCAAAAACAGTATCCGGACATCCACATTTATCCACTGAAGCACTGACACGAAAACTAGTATTATCCAGGTTCCCGGCACTGAAACGAATTGGTTTCAACTTCGGATGTTGTGCATTGATTTCCTCTATTTTCAAACGAAGCTCTTCTACAAGTGCGTCCCGTGATATTTCATCAGGGATGAGCACTCTTTCAAATTTCGTAACGTAATCAGTAACTTTCTTCCATGCTCGGTTTTTCGGAGCATAGGTGCTCAAATGCCGCACAAAGAATCTCATTTCTGACCTCCTTTCTTAGCAAGAATAACACAAACCATTGCAACGATAAACAACAATGGAAACAAGAAACCAGCACTACATAAAGCAATAGCTGTTACATAATAGAAGTCTGAACGACTGCGAACCTTACATTCTTCCGGAAAGAAGTAATTGATAAACGAATTGATTTTACCATCGATTGTGTGATGGGCGTGCACGTACTGGGTGCCGGTGATTTGTTTTTTCATACTGTGATTTGTTTTAGCATTTTAGGCAGATTTCTAAAAAAGAACGGTTGCCATTTCCCGAGTTCGCTAAAACAAATCACAGATTTCGCTCGCAGAGCAAAAATGTAATGGGAAAGGCAACCGCCTATATCAAATATCAGGGCATAAAAAAAGCCCATCAAATATCATGAGCATTAACCGCGCCCAGCGACACGAATATTCGTGATTTGTTTTAGCACTGCAAATATGAGAATAATATTTGAAAGTGCAAAAAGAATAGAGTCCTATTTTCTTAATGGAGCTAAAAATGCTTCTTCAACATACTTTTTCCAATCAACGACATTTTGTAATCCCATAATATCAATAAACTCTGTTTCTGACAAGAGTTCTATTTCTACTCCTTCTTCTTTATATTTAATAGCTTTCTTTTGTTTGCTACTTAGCCCATCAGGACCAACTTGTGCTGGATTCTGTACACCTACCACAAGATAGTTGGTTGTTTTGCTTAATCCACTCGGACAATGCCCACCTATTCGTTCTACATATTCTTGCGCTTTTGCACGTTCGAAGTATTGCAATGTTCCAGTAAACACAATATTCTGAGCATAAAACGGGTGTTCTTCTTCAAAATTTGATTCATCCAGTTCTATATTCTCACGCTTTCTCGGTTTATAAGTACGTTTAATATAGCATTTACTATAAGATTCAGAAGAAATACTACCAATGATTATTTTATTATTATCTACAAAAGCCAACAAGTCTTGAGCTTCATTATCTTTTAATGCAGCAATTAACAAGTCACACCAATTGGATGCCAAATCAAGTGGCATGCAACTGTCTGTTACAGACACATTCAATAAATCACAAAGAAAATCAAAACGATAAGAATAAGTAGAGACACTACGACGTAAAACAGCCTTTGCCGTCAGATAAAGAATGGAAGCACAATCTACATGATAACGGGAAATTGCATTGAATAATACATCCGCATCGTAACCGTCAGCAGTAACAACTAAAAGGGGGTACTCTCTAATAAAAGATTGTATATCCTCCCAATGCTCTACAAAACTGCCTTTCCCACGCAAATCAGCCAACTGTATTCCGGATATCATAAATTCAAAAAAAGAATCTTCCGGATCAATCATAAATTCTCTTTGCTTTTCTATCCGAGAATCTTTTACTCCAACCAATGCCACACGACACGGAGTATCTTTGTAGTGATTACAACACTCAATACGCATCAATACAAAATTCAAGTCCATCTTTTACTATTTTTATGATAAATAATATCACAAAAGTACGTAAAATATTATACAATGTACACTTTAAGATACAAAAAAGGCTTCCACGGGTTGGAAGCCTAATCAAACAATTCACACAAATGAATTGAAATATGTTTTATACTAGATGCACCAAGCTCATATCCTTAATAAACCCACGTAGCGCATTTTCAATTTTCTCCACCTGTGCCCGTCTAGGTTTCTTCAGTCCTGAAGCATAGTGTCCCAACTGTTTTTGATTAATACCTGTAATTCTTTCCAAAGCGGCTTTAGTAAAAATCCCGCTATAATATTGCAAGAAGGATTGTACATCAAAAACCCATTCTATATCCATATCCCCCTGTAACTCTACAGGAACCTCATCGTTATACTTTTTGTACAACTCAATGGCTTCCCAAATACTATCCTTAGTCTCTTGTACGGTGCTACCTTCACCGTAAATTCCTGGGATATTCTCAGCCCATGCACCGAATAAATCAGTACCTTTTTCAATAGTAACTTTAATCTTTCCCATGTTTACAAAATTCATTCGTATCTAATTCAATCAATCACATATATGGCAGGGAAAGGGGGAGCTTTATTCAAGCTCCATATCCCTAATAATCTTCTTTCTTAACCCTTCTCCCATCTCTTTAGCACTGTGATAAGGAACCGGGTATCTGATACCATTGTTGTCTTCGTAAATCCGGTGGCTGCCTTCTGAAACTCCTGTCCATCTCCAACCTCTTTTTTTACCTTTCTTTGGTATCTGCCGATGAAATTCGGATGACTTTACCATATCAATTATTTTTTCAACGCCACAAAGGTAGTAAAAATTCTACCACCCACAAATAAATAGTAGATTTTTTACTACCTTTTAACAATTCGCAATTCTATTGCGTCAAACAACCGCCGATTTTAGGCGTAAAAAAATCCCGCCCGCCCTCGTAAGAGATAGACAATGTGGGCGGACACCGCTTTTCCCCCGAAGCGCAGCGTAGGGGGCGACCGCAAAAGCATCCTCCCCCCTATTTAAAGGGTTCTAGGCTGCTTCTGCCGCCATCCTAGCGACTTTCTCGCTCATTCCGATACATTATCTATCTTAGAAATAACTATCTTATTTTCGCTTATTTCGACTTTTGCTTTATCTCCCTGTTTAAAACCAAACTTTTTCAAATATTCACCTTTGAGATTAAAACCTATCGTTCCTTTTTTCCCTTGTGGAAGTCTAACACATTGCAAAATTCTCTCCATATAATTAGGCTTTAGCAGTATAGCGAACAAAGGAAATAGCCGGAACACTCTTCACAGGCTGTATCAGCCCCTTAACCGGCTGCGGCTTCAATTCCACCGCACTACTTGGGGTCTGATTCAATTTTTCCGGATTAACCTCATACACGGTCGGAATTTTCGTAAAACTATCAACTATAATGCACCAACGATGCCAACATTTCATAGAAATTGTATTCATGTGCAATACTTCCCCGTTAAGCGAATTTAGACAAAGGTTTATAATAGTCATTAAACAGCAAGTATATGAAATATCCGCACCTATAAAAAACTGCTGCCTATCCTGTTTTGCAGCAGACAACAAAAGCCGACCACTACCACAGGCGGGGTCATGTACACGCATATCCCCGTTCCTTCGTTCTTCTCCCGGCTTTGCAGCACTCGTTAACTGTACCATCAAATCACAAATAGGGATGGGGGTAAAAAACTGCCCGTTTTTTGAATTACTTAAAAATTCCTCGAAATAGTCTCCGAAAGGGTCTGTTAAAGGTTCATTATCCATCTGTACAATCAGAGCGGCAAAGGCTTGAGAAAACAAATTTAATTCTTCTTTAGAATAGGGCTTGATAGTCTTGAAATAAAGTTCCTCTTTGCGTCCCATCGACAGACAGCAAACTATTATCTGCAAAAAATCATCAAACACTTTTGCACGCCCGTGTTTTCGGGAAATACCTTCAAGATATCTCCCGAATGGTTCAAACTTATTGTTTTTCATGTACCTGCAAATTTGAGAATACAAAACAAATGGGATAAAAATCTGTCGGGTCATTTTCCCCGTCTTGATTATCTTCCTGCTGTTGCCTGTCTATTTGTTTAGGTGCTCCCCACAAACAAAGAGCGTGAGAGCCTTTTACAACCCGTTTCCCGTCCTTGTTCCACTGCTGCAATGTTTTCAATTCAGTGTGTCCAGATTGGGCGTATATTCCTTTCAGACCATCATTCACCGAACTAATAGCCCCCTCTTTAACAAGTAACTGAAGAGGTTTAGACAATCCCTTTAAAATTTCTCTTTTTTCCTGTATAGTCTTTGCAGAATCAAAAATATTTTCCATCTTTGTATCATGTTAAAAAATTAAACTTCGGTTTGATTATTGCCCCCTCTGACAGTGCGAATGTCAAAGGGGGATTTTTTCTAATTACGTGCTTCAAGTTCCGCCCGTATTTCATCTTCCGTTTTTTTCAGATGTTCGTTTAAATCATTCATCCAATCAGCCAAAAGCTTACCTATAGAAACGGGGTTTGAGGTAGAAATAGTTAATCCTTTTGCGTCTACTAATGTCAACTGTGCATTATTTTTATCATGGGAAATCGTAAACGCTTCCAACTGCTTGCGCTTTTCTCTAATTTCTTGGTATTTCTGACGTTGCAAATAAAGTTTATCTGCTTTATCCATTAACGCATCAATACTCATTGGAACGAGTAATTTTCTAATTGCTTCCTGCTTGGTTGCTTCCTGCTTGGTTGCTTCCTGCTTGGTTGCTTCCTGCTTGGTTGCTTCCTGCTTGGTTGCTTCCTGCTTGGGCTTCTCTTGAATCGGGGCTGACGGAAGTAACAACAAAGGTGCTTCCTCTTTTTTCTTGTTAGTCACTGCATTGCCTAAAACTGCGGCTTTAGCCTGTGCGCCTTTTGCGCTTGATACATTTGTTTTCATTTTCGGAATATGTTAAAAAATTAAACATTATAGGGAGAGGGTGCGAACCTCATTCCCTTTGATTACATTACAAATATAGCAAATTTCTAGTTGTCATCAAAATACAAAAACCTGATTATCAACAAAATAGCAATATACACAACATAAATAGGCATAAAAACATAAAAATTTCGTCCTATATAGGAAGAAAAAAACTTTTCTTGAAAAAAAGTATCTAAACAAAAAAACGCCCAACAGAAGCCAATAGAAAAAGGAAAAGTCTTTCATTTATCAAACAGACGTTAAAAAGAGCAAACATAAACAGCTAAAAAACAGCTAATTACCTAAAAAACGCCCTAAAATTGCAGCAGAAAATTTCATTTTTCCAGCCCTCAAAAAGTTATAAATCTGATACACAAGGTACTAACATTGCGCAGCCCGCACTTTCGTGCGGAACTGGCGAAGCCTACCCCCCACCGCCCTATCCAAAAAATCTCATTACTGCCTTCTTTTTCAGCGGAATATGTAATAAATCCTTACTTTTTACGGGCGGTACGCGGCAATCGTGCGAAAAAATAAAAACCGCCATCCGCTTTTCACGAATGACGGCAATAGAAAAAGTAATTACCGAATTAACCGGCTTAGGGATAGCAGAGGAAATCAGAAATCGGTCGGGCCGCTCCCCGGCCTATTTCTGATTGCAACGAATAGCCCGGCCCGTAGGGAAAGCCCCAAAGCAATTACATAGAAGAAGTTACAAAGAAATTAAAATGCTGCTTAGGGAACTTCTCACAACCAATACACAACGTATCGAAAGCATCCGATCCATCCGTTCTCCCCTCCAGTTTATCATCTTCCGTTTCAGCCAGCTTCTCCCCCCGCTTATCCTTACCACCATTATATACGCCTGCCGTTTGAATAGAAATAAGCAGATCCTCATTATTCTGTTCATTAAACATAGGTGTCAAAGTCGCACGACCGGAGAACATACGATTAATTAACAGATGTTTCTCAAGATGATTCATAGGCTTACCGATATACACTTCCTGCACATCCCAGCCCCGCTTTTTAAACTCATGTACAATCACCCACCGGAAGTCCTGATCATTGACCGCATAATTACTTCCCAGGGCCGTACTATCATAATAGAATACCACTTTCTTACGCTTATGGTGCCGATAGTACTTACAGAAGTCATCAACCAACTCCGGGAGCTTACGTTCATACTTTACAAAGAAAGACTTTAATATTTTGAGCTTATTCCCTTGAGGTTGCCCGGCTACTAACCAGTTGATATTCGCATTATAATCAAATGCAATGCAGATAGGTGCACCCGCTTCTATATCCGCATCAGCCAAAGAGGTTGGCTCTTGCAGCTTATCAAACTTATATTCAAGGCTATCCAAGTATGAAAAATTAGATGCAGCATATTTATGGAATGGACGCATAGAGGAATAAAACCCATCACGAGTGATGCCTATCCTCTTGCAAAGAATAGAGGTTAGAAAAGTAAGAGGCGGTAGGTCACGTTTCATGTCATTCACCCATTTCTCACCCAATACCTGCATATTCCATATACTTGAGTATTCTTTATACATCACGGCAACAGAACGCATCCTGCACAAGTCACGATACAAAGTACGCAGATAAGAACGCAGATAGGCAGGCACAGTCTTTCCCGCTCCCACCATGTCTTTAACTTTCCGCTTCGTTTTCCAAATCTCAAAAATCGTTCCCTGAATAACCTCAATAAGTTCCGGATCACACCTCTTTTCATAATCCAAGAACCAAGAGCCTTTCTTCGTTACAGGCATGTCCGATGTAATCAACTTCGAATGATGAAAAAAATGGTGCCCGAAATACTGCTTATTTCCACGATTAGCTGGAAGAGTTTCATCTTTCAGTTGCTCAAAGTCTATAAACTTCGCTTCATCAACGTCCAGTGCATCGTATGAATGTGAATTTGATGTACCGCTTCTATCTTGAGAGATAATATATCCAATTGAACCATTATACAGGCTGATTATATTCTCCCAGTTGTCCGGTTCAAAGATCGGTTCTCCCCATCCCCATGACTTCGGAGGCTTTTTACCTACACACCAATGAAGGTCACGTTTAAACCCCCAATTTTCCCAATGTATCAACATAGAGGGAAGCGTGTTTGTAAGTACCCGTTTACAATTAGCTCCAACAAAACCTGTTATAGAACCAGGCATACGCTGCATATTACGAAGATTCCAAGCAGCATGAATCAATCCCTTACCAATACCGCGACCACCAACAACAACCGTGTCTTTCGCAGCCGTGTACATTACTTCCTGCTGCGGATCATTAAAGTATTGTTTCATCTTTCTTTAGCTTTGTATTGAAAATCTCGTCCTCATTAAATTCCACCTCTTCAAACTCGACATCCTCGATGTCTTCAGACCAATACTGCTGTATCTTGGATTTTATCTTTTCCCGGATATTAGGAATTGCTTTTATTCCCAATACACTTGGGTCATCTGTCGGCTCGAATGGCTGAACCACAATCTTATCATATCCTTTATCCAAGATATCTTCTTTATCAAGCTGTGTGTATTTACCATAATAATTGGCAGCAGCACCCATCGCACGTGCGTCTTTGATACGTTTAGCCATTTCATACGTCTCGTCTATCATCTGGCAGAATTTATACCGGTGATAATCCTTTGTTGTCTTGGCAAGATCACCCAGGAGACGTTTTATAATCCGGATATCCTCATAGGCCGTAGACTTACTAACTTTATAACGCAGCTCCAGTTCCGCAACTATTTCCAAATCCTTTTTACGAGGGAACTGTAACCAAAAGTTATACATATCACGCAACCGGAGCAATCTCTGTTGAATCACTTCCGGCAATCCGTCAGCCGACATCTCATCAAGATCGGCAAACAGATATTTTTGACATACATCAATAGTAGCAGGAACAGGCATATTATAAATCTTCGTCAGAATCCATATTTAAGAGATAGGAATTTGTGAGCTGCACCGCCAACGGGCTTCCCACGTTGGCCAACTCAATTTCCTGTTTACGCAATTTTAGTGCGGTAGACGCTTTGGCATGATGATACGCACGAGAAATGGGAGTTGCCCGATTGCGAATATCAACACGCAGTTGATCTACATCAACATCAAGCAATACAGCCATATCACTAATAGGAGTCAAACATTCAGCAAGCTCCTTTATCTGCTCAAGTTGCAGGGTTGAATAATCCATCTAATTGAATAGCATTAGTATTAACAATCTCCGCAAACCTGTCCTGCAAATCAAGGAAAACGCGCGGATCAGTAGTTATCATTCCGGATTCAGTCCGGTTTCCCCTTGTCTGATTTTGTGAGGTACATATTGATACCATCCATTTTGAATTTCGAATAAGAATAACCTTGGAATGATTCTCGGTCAGGAAAACATCATCAAAAACATTGGAAATGAATGTATACAAATTAACCGTTTTCCGGGATGCTTTCAAATCAATCAACATGGTTGCTCTCGTGAGCAATCCCTTTTGACGAAGCTTAAAAATTCTACGTAGAAATTCCTCAGAAGTAGAGAATGTAGATATGTAGATTTCAGCCGGGCCAGTCTCGGAAAGAATTTTCTCTATGATATCAAACAATTGTATCCGATTATCCAGGTACGCTTGTAAAGGCGTACCGGATATCGGTTTTATTATCTGATTGACAAGTTTCATTTCACTTTCAATCCTAAAAGAGCCAATTCTTTAACCTGATCAGTCTCAACAGCGTTTCCAGTAGATATCAGATAATCATAACGTTCTTGTACCTTAGCCAACAATATCAAATACTTCTTCGCATCCGAATCTTTTAAATCAGCAAGTTTCTTTTTATTGTCTGAAAGATATTTGCGTGCCGCACCCACTTTCTTGGCTATCGTTGCCGGATCATCTACTGCCTTATCATTTTCACTTTCACCGGCAGAGTCATCACCAAGTACAAAAGAATCATAAGCCTGCATATTGGCACGATATTTCTTTTCCGATTCGTCCAACTGCTTGAGGTATTCATAGCGGTCACAAGCCGTCGCGTGTTCCATCGCTTTCAACTGCTCAAACAAGTCTTTGATTTTAAACCAAAGTTCTGCACTTTCCTCCCATAAAAGTCTGATTTCTTCAGGTAGAGTATCGTGATCCACACGCTTCCCCTTTACTTTCTTACCTTCCTGGGGTGCATCATCATCGGTGGAGATTACCGGAACACCTTCATCCAATACGATTTGTGCTGCTGGCAGTACGGTTTGATTCATACGCACCACATCCTTAACAGTCTGGCGGTCCAGTCGGATTTGCAGGTACTTACGAAGTTCATACGCTACCTTATCGGCAAAGGAATCCGGTTTCCGAAGCACCCTTTGAAAAAAAAGTTGATTTCGGTTGAGGGAAAGAAGCATTGTCGCACCTTCCACAACATTACGTTCACCAGGCGACTGATTCAGATAAGCCTGTATTTTTTCTGTCAATTTTTCATCCATAATCTTACTAAATAAAAAGTGGTGGCACAGACCAGCCACGCCACCACCAACCAACTAACTAATTAAAAAGTAAAAATCAAACTTCCGGATCAACCCAAACCGAACCGTCAGCACCCGAAATGTCCCCATCCTCCGTTTCGATTTTACCCGGATAGAATGGAGCCGGGCAAACGTCCGGCGCTTCAATTTCAAGCGTTGTGCCCGCTTCTCCTGTATATCCTTCACCTAAAGCCTGGGACACTTTTGTATCAACATCGAACTCATCAGAACCAATCACCCGGAATTTCTTGTTACGCTGTTGAACCAGGAATACAAGATTGTCGATATTCGCCTGACGTGCGAAACCTGTCGCTTCTTCATCAGTTCCAGCGTGTTTCAACGTTGATTTATTCAATGATATCCTACTAGGCTTATCCCCCTGAGATTCAGAGGTAACATTGGATTTTGTGTCCAACGCATCCAAACTCTGCCACTTTTTATCGGCAGCCAACACAAAATTCCCGTTATAAGTGGCCAGCTCCCCCATTGTTTTCGCTTCTTTGGCAGTCGGCAATGTCGGCCATGAAAGAATATCCATTTTGGGAATAAAATACACTCTCTGACGAATTCCCGGAAGTGTCGTCATGCCACTGCACCAGTTCAAAGACTGATAAAGACTTGAATTATCGCATTTATCCATATTTCTCCTCCTTTCTTAGACAGCAGCCACACCATCAATGCCGGCAACAAACAAACGTTCTTTTGAAATAGATTCGAACTCAACACCGAAAAACATGGTAGCAATGAATTGCAATACAAACGCTTTGAAACGTGCGATTTCAATGTTTTCTTCTTCTCCCATCTGGTTCACTCCAACCAACAGATTACGTTTCGGAGTCAGGTGAATGAACGGACTGTTCTTCTTATTCGACATCGGAATGATGTGCACATTATCAAAGCCCTCAACGGTCAATTTCTTGAATTGCGTATTGTAGGGAATAGAACCTACCGTCAACTGATAATCGTCACAATAATCATAATACACGTGCTTCGGTACGATCAATTGCAAAGTTTCCTCATCCGTCAATAATTCATCAGCCTGGCGACAGATTTCCTTCAAAGTATCAACAGCATTGGTTTTATCAATGGCGTCAATCGTCATGAAGTTACCCAATTCAGCAGACAGCTTATTCGCATCAAGTTCTCTTTTTGTAATGGTATCAAAGCCGTTGAACAGGTCCTTACTCTTTTCTCCCGCATCATTTCTGACTGCGTTCCAAAGCACCTTATTAATGTTCTTTCCCAACTGTGCAGAAAGGTAAGCAACAACAGCACGGGTAATCTCGGTATTCTTCAATCCCTCACCTTTGGTAATGTCCGATCCCCAAATTGATTGGTAGATTTTATTCGGAGAGAAGTTACGAACTACCGAACCAAAATACGTGTACAAGGTTCTAGGATTAACGATTACCTCGTCATTGTCCTCGCGCGTTTCAGAATAAGGTCCAAATTCGATATCACCGGAAAGTTCCCCTACCGTTTCAGCATAACGAATCCCCGGCCTTAAACTCATGTACTGCAAAGAACTTGACAATGCCAATACAGGCATTTTCAAGAACTCTTTGCGCAATTTGCGAGCACTCTTTTGCAGTTCCTCGCCACTTAAATTTACTCCTGATGGTAAAATAGCCATATTATACAAAATCTTTAATAAAGTTATACATGTCTTGAGCAGACTCACCGGATTTTCCCGGCTCACCTTCTTCTCCTTCAATATGACGAGTATCATCACCTGCATTATCTTGCAGATTTTGAATTTCTTCATCCTTTTCATCAATAAGAGTCTGCTTATTGGAAACATCCTGCTCCAAAGCGTTCATTCTGTCATTGATTAGTTTCACCTGGTCCTCTGTAAGTGATACCTTACCGGAACCATCAAATGACAATCCTTCCACATTCAGGACTGCATTAATTTTCAAATAGTCTTTTTTCATTGTTGTTACATTGTTATTATCTGAATTAGAAGGAGATGACACATTTCCTTTGAAAGAGGAAATGAGACGATCAATTTTATTAGCTAAATTATGGAGCAAATTCCCGGTAGAATCTTCCCGGTCATCGCACTGTTGTGAAGGAAGTGCAGGAAAGCCAAGCATGTTCAATTTTTCCGTAACCGTTGAAAAATCAAACTTCTCTTCATCCTCTTCAATGATTTCATCTATAAAACCATATTCCAGGGCCTCTTTTGCTGTCAGCCACCGACCAGCCTTCAGAATATCAAGTATGTCCTCCACATTTTTCTTACACCGATCAGCATACATACTAGCCAGAACCAAATCATACTTGTCATTCTCAAGCTTGTTCTCTTTCAACTGTTCTATTAAAGCCTGAATCTGATCCGCATTGTATTGTCCCCAAGCATCAATATAATTGCTTACTTTATGAACCATAAACATGGAATATTTAGAAGCACACACTTTTTTAGCACCAAGCGCAACAATGGTAGCAGCAGAAGCAACACAACCATAGAGATATGCAGTCACATCCCCATGATCAATAAACTGCTGACGAATATCCAAACCGTCGGCAACCGAACCTCCTAAACTTGAAATACGAACATTGACAGGTTTACCTTTCAAGCCTGCCAACTGACTCCGGATATATTGTTGGGAATATCCCCAACGCCCGATAATATCGTCAATGTTGAGATTATACGTCATATCGCAATATTTTTTATTGCAATATTACGCCTATACATTATTTAATAAAAAGACCTTAATCCAACTGCAAAAGCATAGGAATCGTATTAGAATAAGTTACGGTCATGGTAGAACCGCATCTGGTAGATGTAGAATTAGGATAATTTTCACTGAAAGTAACAATCGGGAACGGTCGTTTATCAGTACCGATTAAAAATCGTTCTCCAGAAACGGTAGTCACCCGAAAACACAACTTTTTATTTCCCACTTCAAATCTTTCCGGAAGAAGTGCAGTCAACTTGTACGTATGAATACGTACCTTATTCTCTATTTTTTCACCAGTCTCAACAGAAGAAAGCCCGACAGTACCTAAAATAGAAAAAGGTCGATAAATTTGAAGAAGAACCGAATTATTATTGATAATTGTAGAGTTAACCAAGTGCTTTGCCTCTATGATTTCCACTCTCTTTATATATTTTAGAACACTACTCATATTTGTTCGCTGTTGTTCGGAGTTGTTTAAAATAACTGTCCTTATCCTCTTTTTTTCGTGTTAAAGAGTTTAAAAACACACCTCTTTTATTGTATGAATTACGCATACGGTAATATTTCTGCCTTACAGTCTCTACATAATCATCATCAATGCCATGAAGTTCACACCAGGCGGCAATCGTTTTATTCAGTCCAACAGTTCCATCAAACATACCATCCAGTTCAGCCCACATATTCCTCCTGAACAAATCCTCTATTGCTTCGGTAACAGCTTCCTTTGCACGTGGACCTAGATAATTAAAAACAGCCGGGTCCTTTGCTTTAGAATCCGGAATAATGATTGCCGTAGCTCCCTCAAATGGCATCTCCGGTTGTGCTCCATCCGGCAATTTTTGCAAGAAACGACGAATTACAGAGTTCTCATTACTTTGCGCAGGGAAACGGACAGGATTCCCAAGAGCATTTATTAGCCATTGAGACAAGTACTTTTCAAGTTTAATGTAGAAAACAAAGTTGCTCATAATCAATAATATTTCGGGCACAAAAGTAATATATATACCTCAAAAGTAATATTTATATCTCATAAAAATAATACATATACCACATACCTATTTTGACTTCTACACTTACTACAACTTCTACAAAAAAGTAAATACCTATAATACAGAAGATTAAATACTTTCAAACATTCTATAAAGTGTAGAAAAGTAGTAAAATTGTAGGTGAATTGTAGTAGAATTAAGGAAAGCACTCATTTTGTAGAGAAATGTAGTAGATATGTAGAAATTGTATTTATTATTAAGTTATTGATTATTAACATTGTAGAAGTTGTAGTAAGTGTAGAAGCTATTTTCTCCGCTAAATAAATAAAGCTCTTTTCTTTCTATACCCAATAAAAAAAGGGTGTAAACCTACTGTCTACACCCTTTCTACAACTTATACATGAATCAAAATTCCTTTTCATCTTCATCATCTTCTACATATACATTAATGTCTATACCATACATAGCCTTTATCTTCGCATAATCAAAGCAAAGAGCCTGATCAACGTCTGAAGTGCTTTTCCTTTCTTTACCCCCTATTGAGTTCTCAACCTCCCTGGTGGCTTCATACCCACCTTTCATCATCCTTTTAAACCGTACCGATGGTTTCAGACCGCAATACTCTTTCGACGCCTTAAGATAACTTTCCAACGTCCGTTCCGGAATGGCCACATCACCCACCTGGCGAGCATATTTTTTATAGAGCATAAATAACCGGTTTTTCCGAAGCTGCAAGACCTCGGTAGGATGTTGAAATTCGATCTTCCCTTCTTTGGTCTGAAGTTTATCCAGGATATCAATACGGTAATCTCCATCCAATTGTATTTCGCCCTCCTGATGCAAGAATGAAACCATATTCCAAAAAGTGGAAAGCTCATTACTTGACTTACATGACTTATTCTGCTCGACAATCAATTCTACGAAAATAGGAAGTATTTCCTTATAAGAGAAAGGAAAATCAATATATGCTTCAAGTGTCTTGAAAGCCGCTAACAACGTCTGCCAGTTCCGGAGAATACGATCTTCTACTACTTGCTGCTTGAGATGATCTAAGATATCATCACCGCATTGTTTATAGTTGGTAACAAATCCCTGCTGCATCTTTGCCCGATGAGAAAGAAGCTGCAAAGTTAAATGTGTCAATCCCATACTTTGAACACGAGTTAAATCCATAAAGCGTGCTTTTTCTTCCTTAGTATATTCCGTCTTTTGAAACTGAAGAAAAACAAAACGGCTGAACAAAGCGATATCAGCAGTTGCCATTTCTTGTCCGGACACGATAACCGCCGAATCTACAGAAGTAATTTCCCGCTTCTTATCACGGTCCATATTCATTCGGGATCGTCCGGTTCCATCCCATAGTCCCTTTAGAAATTCCCGCTTCTCCAGGTCTATATCATTTTTAAACTCATCCAGGTGCACAATGGCATTACTACATTGTGCTATCGTATCATTTAAGGCCGCAATAGTGGCATTACTAATGTTAGGCGGGGTATTACGAATGATAAAGAAACTCATTAAGGTATTTCCTAATTCCGATTTACCTGCACCTTTCTGACCGAATAAATTAAGAATTGGAAAACTTTTGGTATGTGCCACAATGATATCTCTAAATAGTGCGGCCAACAGAAAACACAGTCCGACTTTACCATTGTCACCATACACTACCACAATCTTCTCTGCAATTTCCCGCATCGATATCGAATTATAGTTCAGGTGAACAAACTTTCGTTCAAACTGGAATAACTTATCATCATTCACATAAATCTTGCTACTTGCCGGTAAGTAATAATTCTCTCCTTTACTAAGACGAACTATCCCATATTCATCGACAGGTTTCCACTGACCATCCCAATACACACCATTTCCAAACGCATAGAAACCCTGTCGCTGCCATCCCATCTGCGTGATCTCCATCGCAGTCTCCGTCTGCTCATATAAAAACTTTTTCAATTTAATCAATTCTTTCTCCGAAGCTTCAAAAATAAAGTTACCTAACCCCTCCACCCGTTGACGAAATTTAGAAAGTGAAGCTAGATCTTCCTGTTTCATCTCTATGATTTCTTCTTGCTTATTCTCGTTTTTAATACGATACATACGCTTTGGATTCAGGGAATCACGAATATGGAACATAGGTATCATTACAAAATTTGACCACTGTATATCTTCCCCGCCTTTAGGATTCATCATATAATACCCACCATATTTTTCGAAGAAGCCGTATTTCATATACAGTTCCCGGTCAAATGATTTCCCCTTTTCTAAAACCTGCCTGGCTTTACGTTGGGTTCGAGCAAATTTGATAGCCTTATTCCATAGGTTCTTATCCTTATAAAATTCCCGTACCTGGCCTAGATACATCTCCTCTTTCATTTCATCATCCAGGAGTACAATCAGATTACAGACCTCTGTAACGATTGTATGAACAGCTTCCGTACCCGTCCGATTATGAAAAAGTTTATCCGCATACCAAACGATAAAGTCCTCCTCCTTTAAATCTTCAAATTTATTTTTTGAGGTACAATAACTATCCGGATCATTTTTCGTGTTTCCTTCTCCTGGTGGCAGTTCTCTCACCCGTATATTAAAGCCTAACTTTAATGCAGCTTTCCCGTTTTCCATCACTGATTTTACCCCTACCGGATATTCTTCATCATTTCTTTTAATATCAGCGTCCGGAATAAAACAGATATTGGCAGTCATTTTCTTAAGTTGGCCAAACTGATTTTCAGTCCATGACGATCCAAGCGAAGCAACGGTATTAGATATTCCAATCATGTGCAACCGAAGCACGTCCGGTCCGCCCTCAACACAATATACCCTATCTTTTTTTATCGCTTCCCGGAAAGCATAACTAATACCAAATATACTTGTGTCCTTATTGTATATCAAGGAATTGGAAGAATTAAAGTATTTGGCAACACCATCCTCTCCAGAGATATCACGGCAAGTAAACCCAATGATCCGGGCTGCCTTATCATAAATAGGAATAACAATCCTATCACGATAAAAATCGTAAATGCGATCTTTCTCCTCGTTCTTCTTTAAAAGCCCCAACTCCAAAAGGAGATCAATATTCAAAACATTATCCTGGGCATACTTATACAATCCATCCCATTTAGGCAGTGCATATCCCATACCAATAGCCCCGGCAAAATCCATGTTCCAACGTCTTTCAATATAAACTTTTGCCTTATGTTGCTTGAGATTACTTTGATAATACTTGGCTACTTCTTCATTGAGAATATAAAGGGCTTCCTTTTTTAATTGTTTCTGCCGATCAGCGTCAGACAATGGAGCATCGTCCGGTAGAGGAACGTTATTATGCTGTGCTAACTGTCTAACAGCTTCCCGGAAATCTATATTGTCATATTTCATTAAGAACTTGATGGCGTTTCCTCCCTCATGGCACCCCTGACAATACCAAAAGTTCAAAGCCGTATTGACTTGAAAACTGGGAGTTTTCTCTGAATGAAACGGACACAACCCCACATACCTGGTTCCCTTTTTTTTTAGTTCGACCTTTTGGCTTATTAATTCCACCAAGTCGGTTGCATCCAACACCTGTTCTATGATTTGTTCACTGATCATTAAAATCTATATTTAAAGATTATAGTATGGTGACGGCTCAAAGCAATATCATCTTTATGAACTCCTTCCCGGTAATTTCTCTGATACCATCCCGCCACTTTTATAAATAGTTCCCAATTTTCCTTTTTGACTTTTTGCTCTATATAAAACAACTCACCAACTTGAAGCTGATCAAGCCGGAGAAAGACTTTCCTGATATATTCTTCCAGTTGTTCTTCACCCATAATCTCCGCATACCGGTCATACCAACTCCAGTCGTCTGTGAATTTATAATGTGACAGATCAATCATTTTAAAGGAATATCATATTTTCTTTTGCGCATGGAGTGCGTTCCTACATAACATCTTCCAAAGCCATCCCACTGAACTTTTTTCGTTCCTGGGACCGTTTTCCTTTTTCCATTCTGAAAAACCTTTTTCATCACGGTAATAGTACCTTTCACTTTCCGCACCTCTTGTGATTTCTTTGTATAATAAACATGGGTAAATTCAATACCATCAGGTTTTGCTTGTTCCCAAGTTTCGATATTAAACAACTGATAATTATTCATATTTATTCTGTTTAGAGGTATTTTTTCAGTTCTTCTCGATCTATAAAAAAAGCACATGCCATATATTTACCGGGTAATCCCATTGTCTGTGCTTTTGCATCATCCCCGCAGACTTTTTCAGTCCCAAAACCAACGATTGAGCCGCGTGGATCATCTTTAACATCGACTATGGTAGTAGTCATTCTCAAACCTCTATTGTCATCTGCTGCCATTCTCTTAATAGCATCCAGAATTTTATTACCATCATTATTCATTTCTATTCTTGTTACGAGCCATCCACTGACAAAGAAGATGGCTCTAATTTGTTACTCTGTGATAATAGAAAGCTGACCGCAAGCAGCACCATTTTCTACTTCACTTTTTGTCGCAACAGCAACAGCATATTCATATCCTGCTGCCTCTAGTTCAAGTTTCATTTTTTCTGTCATAATGAAATTTTAAAGGGTTTATACTAAATTGACTCCCTCGACAACACCTTTGCCGAGATTGTTTTTTTCTGATACCGTGTTTGGGTTAATCGGACTAAGTTTTATAAAGAAGTCTTTTGGTGGAAAATTCTCTTTCAACTTCTCTATATCAAAGTCTTTTTCATCAACCAAAGTTAGGTTCAATGTGGTTTTCAGATTGCTTCGAGTTGCTATCATTCCAAGCTCTGGGATAGTCATTTTCTTCTTATATGGTATAAGCCAGTTCCGGTGCTCTTCATCCAAGCTATGCAAGCTAATTTGAAGCGTGATATTATCTTTTATCCAAGAGAAATCACTATCCTTAATTCCAATCGTTGAAACATAATGGTGAGCATCAGGATAAATCTCCGAAATACGCTCGATAGCTTCTTTTACTGCTTCAATATTCAAGAATGGCTCTCCCATCCGAGTATAGTTTATCTTAAACTCCTTTGAATACAAGGGATTAAATCCAGCTTTTGTAACAGCAAACCAAACTTGATTTACGATTTCATCTGCGGTCAGGTTGCGGTAGCCTTTCATTTGGCCTGTTGCACAAAACTTGCAACCAACCGGACAACCACTCATAACAGACACGCCTATCATCCATCTTTCAGACCTATCACCAAGCCTATCATTATCTAACATATTCTGTTTTCTACCGATAGCATCCTTTGTGTAATACGGTAGAAAAGTGTCAGTCGTTTCAATTAACTTACCATCTTCCAACTGGAGACAGTAAACAGTGCCATTGGCAAAGTTCTTTTGTTTCTTAATATTCATTTCTTTATTATTTTACATGATTCAACCAGTTCAAAGCTTCTTGCAAATCAGTTGTATAATCAGCATTATAAATATATGATACCTCATCCCCTCTATTATACTCCCGATCATTATTAGTCTCTCCTATAATAAATTCCATATTGGGAGTACCTAATCTAAACACACCGATACAATAGGTTGTATCTAAACGCTTCTTACTTTTTTTAATGGCTAAAAGAAAAATACCTTCCATATAATTACTCCTTTCTTATTTCGATTCTCTTAAAAAAGTACTGGGAATCATCCCGGTACCAAACCCTAACCTAGGACTTAAGCACAACGACTGTCCTTACAGCCTGTTCATTTACTTACCTGAGCAGGATAATTACTCAATTTCTTCACTTGCACAAATTAAAGCATCTCCAGTTATACATCGGAAGACATTATTCTGAAGTGCAATATCTGTGGCTCTCTTATTGAATGTTAGATGTTTCAATTCACAATCCTTATGGATAATCATCACACTATCAATTTCAATCACCAATATCTCGACATCCCCTCCAATTACTTCTTGTGTTTCTCTTAACTTGAAAATACCTTCGTTTTCTGGAAACACTGGTATTTCTTTTCCGTTGGATTTGATAAGTATTGCCATTGTATTGCTGCTTTTGTTGCCATCTCCACCTACGATATAAGATACTGTCATGGATACGGTCAAACTCCGTTCGTATTCTCATTGATTATGTGATTTATACCAGGTTGCAATTTGAGCTATTGTTTTTAACTGCAATCGAATTTTAATAGCCTGGATATGATTGTACACTGTTCGAATTGATAACTTAAGTTCTGCGGCTATTTCTTCCGGTGACATGTGTGCCAATAATCGAGCTACCTCCATCTCACGTCCAGATAAAATTGTTCTCATTTTGGGATTACATATCACACCTTCATCCGCACATTCCCCACGCATCGGACATGACACCTGCTCGAAATGCCATTCTCCATACTCATCTACATCCCAGCTCATTGTGTCATATAAACCAAAATTACATCTACAAAAACGTCGTACCATTCGGTATTCAAAATAAGTCCTATTCAATGATGACACTGAATATAATTCACTTAATCTTTTGAAAGCTTCCGGCCAGAACTCCTGGATTTCCAACAACATTTCTTGTATGATTTCTTTCCGGCTCTCGTCAAGAACATACACACCTCCATCGGCAGGTTTTACATAAACCTGCCCATCCGGTGCATTGTAGAATTCAGTTTTTGTTAGCATGGCTTTCTTCTATTATTTTTTCAACAGCTTCACGCTCTAACTTAGTCCATCCATTGTTGTGGACTTTTAACTGAAAAGTAGGATAACTGATATCACATTTTTCCATTACTTTCTTTCGAAATTCCTGCTTTCCCTTATACCCAGGTAGGCTTTTGTAGTAGTCAAAAATACCCATAGATGTAATTTTTATGTGTTATAATTCTATTTATGATAATATTTATCATTATTTTTACTACACAAAAGTATAATAAATACTCCAAAAAGAGTAATATATAACTCTTTTTGGATAGTTAAATAACACTAATAACTAATTTATATATGTATAATGGGCTGATTATAGAAGAGTTACTTGAATCAAGAAAGATACAAAAAAAAGTAATACTTGACTACCTTGAAATACCAAGAGAGGGGGGGGGGACTGCACTCCGACAGATAATGACAGGTAACCCAACTGTTAAGAGGCTTGAGCCGGTTGCTGATTTTTTTCAAGTTAGCATGGACATTTTCTTCAATAGGAAAGTACCATATACTCCATTAGGCAGCAATGTTGTTGGTAATGGAAATGCAGTTGGAAATGGAAATACAATAATGACCCCTACCGCATGTGAATTTCAGGCAAAGTTAGAGCACATGGAACAACTTTTGGTAGAAAAAGACAAAAGAATAGAAACCCTTGAAACCTTAGTGAAATTACTCCAAAACCCTAAATAGTCCTCGGACATATTTCGGACAAATAAACTTAATAAACATTCGATTTTAAACCGTAACTATTTGATACTCAACATCGGGATTTGACTCATTTTAAAGCAAAGAGTTCGAGCCTCTCCTCCCGTGCAAGGTCAAACAGCTGTAAGTTAATAACTTACGGCTGTTTATCGTTTACAGGTCGGACATAATTCGGACACCAATAAACAAAAAATTAGGCTCCCATTTCATGGGAGCCTCTACTTTATCAAATTTTGCTTCACGCCAATGAAGCAGTAAAAGAAGGAGTATCGGCTTCCTTCTAGCTGTGTTACTTTACTTGATGTTTAATATGGTTTCCGATAACTTATTCTTTATATCATTAAGTGCAAACTTCAATATTTCCAATTCACTTTCAGTAAAAGCACTTGGTTTTCCATTCACTATATTCCCGTTTACACGCTGTGCAAGCCAACTACGATCCTTTTGAAAATAGTGTCGCGCTATATAGGACAAGGAAAGAACATCACATAGTTCACCCATGTCAGTACGAACATTAACGTCTACACGCTTTCTTCGTTCTCGTACTTTCCGCATTTCATCACTTAGTATCCGCCCCGCCTCTCTTCGTTCGTCAAGAGGAATCTCCGCATTTAAATCTTTCCAGATCTTATCAAACTCCTCACTACCCTCTTTAGTACGTAACAGGCTAAATTTAGAAACTAAGTTTCTAATTTTGTTCTCTACTTCCTTATTCATATCTCACTTTTATAATAAAAACAAAGAAGATGTTGATAAGGTTGATGAAAGGGAACCTATAATAAGGTTCCCTAACTTTCATTCTTCTTTGAGATCATCAGCAATCATAATGATTATACTAAATAACTCATCATAGAATTCCGATTCTGAGAAAATCAACCCATCATTAAGGATTTCTTCTTCGTATCGGATGAGGAATCTCAAATGATCAAGCATTTCCTCACGGTCATTTAGACCTTCAACCTTATCAAACATCTCTGTGTCGTAACACGCTACAAAGTTAATAACGTTTTCGTTATTACCCAACAAATAAGGTATTATTTCCAGTAATAACCATCTTTTTAACACCAATGATTACCTGCGGTTTTTCTTTTATACTTTATTTACTCATTCCTTTAGCAGTCTCAACCAAACGGATAAATTCTCTTCTATATCCTTTATCATCATTGTTCAGTCCTTGTTTTGCCAGGTTTATCACTTTGTCATAACTGGCATTTCCTTTGAAGTCAGAGTCCCGGAGCAACTGTCCGAACATCGCTACGGCAGAAGCAAAACGAAAATCGGAAGATACATTATTTCCTTTGTTATCAACGAATGGAAGTTCCATTCTCTTGCTGATATCTTTATCCGGGGCTTTGTAGCGCAGCTTCACAGTCAGGAGCTCATTAGAGCCTGTTGGCTTCACTGTTACTTTCCCTTTCTTCTGATATTTCAAATCATCCACTCTCCCTACATAGTTATTCTTCACCCCTGTGGGAATTACTTCGTAGAAAGCAGTGACTGTATGTCCTGCACCCATATCCCCGGCGTCCTTCGCGTCGTTATTGAAGTCTTCATCTTTCAGCAGGCGACTTTCGTAACCTATTAAACGGTATGCCTGTACTTGTGAAGGATTAAACTCTACCTGTAATTTTACATCTTTCGCAACTGTATGGAGAGTAGCACCAAATTCACCGACCAAGACACGGTTGGCTTCTTGTAAATTATCTATATAAGCATAGTTTCCATTACCCTTTTCTGCCAAAACCTGCATCTTTTTATCTTTATAATTTCCCATTCCATAGCCCAATACGGTAAGGAACACTCCATTCTTCCGTTCTTTCTCTATCAGTTGTTCCAGTCCTTCTGACGAAGAAACACCTACATTGAAATCACCGTCGGAGCAAAGAATGATACGGTTATTGCCATTAGAGATAAAATTTTTCTTTGCTATTTTGTATGCCAGCAAAATACCGGCACCACCTGCGGTAGAACCGCCTGCCGTCAGTTCGTCTATCGCTTCGCGAATCTTCTGTTTGTCGCTGCCCGGAGTTGCTTCCAGTTTCACACCTGCACTGCCTGCATAAGTCACGATAGCTACTTTATCTTTATCACGTAAGTTATTGACCAATAATTTGAGAGATGACTTCACCAATTCCAAGCGATTGGCTCCCCACATAGAACCGGAGACATCAATAAGAAAAACTAAATTGGATGCAGGCAGATTATCCGTAGGAATTTCTCTCGCTTTCAATCCGATACGTACCAGGCGGTGAGAATCATTCCAGGGACATTCTCCGGATTCCATGGTAATCTTCACAGGGTCACTGCCGGTCGGTTTCGGGTAATCGTATGAGAAGTAATTCACTAGTTCTTCCGTGCGGATAGCATCAGCAGGCGGCAGTTCCCCTTTATTGATAAAACGGCGCATATTACTGTAAGAAGCGGCATCCACATCAATGGAGAAAGTTGAAAGGGCGGCATCCGATACATTCTTGAAGCCGTTCTCCTGAATCTGACCGTATTCCTCCGTATTTGCATTATCATACATGACTGCCGGGGTTGGACAAATTGCCATATAAGAGCCGGTCATTGCTTTAGTTTTCATTGTGCCATAACCCACTACCATACATTCTTCCAATACAACATTATCCGCTTTCAACTTCACATTCAGTTGTGCTGATTTAACTACTCTTTGTTCCTGTTGGTATCCGATGTAATTGAACAACAGCGTTTCCCCTTTTTTAGCCTGAATAGAATACTGACCATCCATATTGGTTATTACACCATTGGTAGTTCCCTTAACCAGGACTGAACAACCAATAACCGGATTTCCGGTTTCCGCTTCCGTCACCGTGCCCGTCACTGTAATAGCTTGTGCACTCACTGTACCTAAAGAAACAACTGCCATTAGCAGTACGAGCATCATCGCTCTGAATTGATTTACTTTCATAACTTTATCGTTTTAAAATGTTACAATTAACTCGCTTTTACTATAGAGATGCAGATTTCACACAGATTCCACAAACCAATCAAACTTTTTTTTATCTTATCGCAAACAGGCGTATTTCAAAATTCTTCCTCATTCCTTTGCAACTCTTAATATGATGTGTATATTTGCGAACAATAAACATCCACAAAGAATGAAAGACGAAGTAGATGGACGGCGGGAAATAGCCTCACGAAACACTGCCTGGGCTAATATTATTGCCCGCAAACTCACTCGATGGGGTATCACCCCCAATCAAATTTCCATGATGAGTGTATTTTTTGCTCTGATGGGTTGCGTTCTGCTTATCAGCACAGTTATCTATCCCGATTTTAATAAATATGTAGCCTATATTCTGTTTATTGTTTGTATGCAATCACGGTTGCTATGCAATTTGTTTGATGGAATGGTGGCTATCGAAGGGGGAAAGAAAAGTGCTAACGGCGACCTTTACAATGATATGCCCGACCGCTTTGCCGACGCCCTGTTCATCATTCCTGTGGGTTATGTCGCAGGTGGATTCGGGATAGAATTGGGATGGCTGGCTGCCCTGCTTGCCGTGATGACTGCTTATTTCCGTTGGATAGGAGCTTATAAAACACAACAGCATTTCTTTAACGGCCCGATGGCAAAGCAACACCGCATGGCGTTACTGACATTTGCCTTTGTAGTCGCCACTTGTACCCTGCATTGGGGATATGAACAAATGGTATGTCTGATTATTCTCATAGTTATGAATATCGGCCTTATCGCCACTCTTATATATCGACTATACCTCATGTCACACACATCAAATCATAAAATAAGATGAAAGATCTACTCGACAAAATCTTCCCTACGCTAAACGATGAACTGATCATCGTCATCTCTCTTATCATCGGATTACTTGCCACGGCAAGCATCCTTCTTTTTCTTGTAAAGAAGCTATCTCCGAAAACTAACATCAGCGAACTCACCGCCCGCACCCGTTCCTGGTGGATTATGGCGGCAATGTTTATCGGTGCCGTATTTATCAGCTATGATATTTCTTATTTCTTCCTCGCTTTCCTCTCTTTTATAGCCTTCAGAGAACTTTATTCTGTATTGGGATTCAGAGAAGCAGACCGCGGGGCACTGTTTTGGGGAATACTGGCTATTCCTATCCAATATTATCTTGCCTATATAGCCTGGTATGGAGCATATATCATCTTCATTCCGGTAGTTATGTTCCTCGTACTCCCTTTCCGGCTCGTCCTGAAAGGAGAGACACATGGCATCACCAAGTCGATGGCTCTGCTGCAATGGATACTGATGCTTTCCGTATTCGGTATCAGTCACCTTGCCTATCTCCTATCGCTTCCCGAACTGCCGGGCTTCAATGCGGGCGGACGCGGATTATTGCTATTCCTTGTATTCCTTACGGAAATCAATGACATTATGCAGTTCGTATGGGGAAAACTTTTCGGACGACATAAGATTCTGCCTAAAGTAAGTCCCAACAAGACGTGGGAAGGTTTCCTGGGCGGTGTAATCAGCACTACCATTATCGGTTATTTCCTAGGATTCCTCACTCCGCTTTCCGGTCCTAATGTAATCCTGGTTAGTGCCCTCATTGCCATTGCCGGATTCTCGGGAGATGTTGTTATCTCAGCCATCAAGCGGGACAAAGGAATCAAGGACATGGGAAACAGTATCCCCGGACACGGTGGCGTATTCGACCGCATAGACTCCCTGTCCTACACCGCTCCTGTATTCTTTCACTTAGTGTATTACATTGCTTATTAGGCGGAAACGATGAAAAAGAGATTCATGCAATCTGCCGTTATGCAGATTATATATAAAGGTATTTGCCACTGGTTCCTGAAGTTAATCGTAGGAGTCCAGTTCACTGACTGCCGGTTTCTCAGAAAGGAAAAGCAATTTATTATCCTTGCCAACCACAACAGTCACCTGGATACCTTGAGCCTGTTATCTTCCCTGCCCGGCGATCTTTTGTGGAAGGTAAAGCCCGTAGCTGCAGAGGATTATTTCGGCAGAACCCGCTTTCAGGCTTCCATGAGCAATTATTTTATCAATACGCTTTTAATCAGAAGAAAAGGAGAGAAAGATTCGGAACACGACCCTATCCGCAAAATGCTTGAAGCCATTGATGCCGGATACTCACTCATCCTTTTTCCCGAAGGAACAAGAGGGAAACCGGAACAAATGGGAAAGCTAAAATCGGGTATAGCCCGCATCCTTTCCCTGCGCCCTGAACTGAAATATGTCCCTGTATTTATGACGGGGATGGGGCGTTCCTTACCTAAAGGCGAACTGATACTGTTACCTTATAAAGCATCCATCCATTATGGTATGCCATCATTGGTCAAGAGTACGGATACGTACGAAATTCTGGACCAAATAACAGAGGATTTTGAAGAAATGAAAGAAAAATATCAGGTTATTATAGAAGAAGACGAAGAATAGATGCTGTTTTTCAAAAGAAACATATCGAAGCTATCGGACGAAGAGTTACTTATACATTATATTAAGTCCGGAGATACGGAATATTTCGGTGAATTATACAACCGATATATCCCGTTATTGTATGGACTTTGCCTGAAATATCTGCAAGATGAAGACCGTGCGCAGGAAGCTGTGATGCAGTTGTTTGAAGACTTATTGCCTAAAATGGGTAATTATGAGATAAAGGTCTTCAAGCCATGGCTCTACCGCGTAGGCAAGAATCATTGCTTGCAGCTTCTACGGAAAGAAAACAAGGAAATTCCGTTAGATTATAGCATTAATGTTATGGAATCCGACGAATTTCTGCATCTATTAAGTGAGGAGGAAAGTTCGGAAGAGCAATTGAAGGCATTGCATCACTGCCTCGAAAAGTTGCCCGAAGAACAACGGCTCAGCATTACGCGTTTCTTTCTGGAAGAGATGTCCTATGCAGACGTTGCCGAGCAGACCGGATTTACTCTGAACAATGTGAAAAGCTATATCCAAAACGGAAAGCGAAATTTAAAAAATTGTATCAAGAAACAAACCCTATGAAACTATTGGACTACATACGAGGACTCCGCAAAGGAAAAGAGGCACACCGGCTGGAAAAAGAGTCGATGAAAGACCCTTTTCTGGCTGATGCTATGGATGGATACAGCCAGGTGGAAGGGAATCACGAAGAACAGATAGAGAAACTGCGGATGCAGGTTTCAGCTCATACAGCAAGGCATACGGACTCTTCAAAGAAAAAGAATTCGTATGCCATCACTTGGAGCATTGCTGCGTGCCTGGTGATTGGAATCGGCATCAGCACTTATTTCCTGTTCCTTAAAAAGAGTATGGCAGATGATGTGTTTATTGCTAAAGAAGATATTCCTTCGGCAGTGTTCGAGCCTGTCAGTCCGAAAGAGGAGACTTCCTCTCTGGCTGAAGCGAAGATGAAGCAAGATTCTACTCATGAAGTTATCGTAAAGCAAGCGGATAAAAAGAATATAGTAGCCAAAAGCAAAACGACTCCCAAACCGCAAAGTGCACCGATAGCAGCAACACCGGTTATAGAAGAAGCTACCGGAGAGGAAACTGCCGGACAAGCGATAATGCTGGAAGAAACAATAGTAGCGGACACAGATACTTCTCTCTCCAAGGTTCATCAGATGAAAGTGGCAAAAGCAGCCATTCCCAACCGGAATCTGATTAAGGGCAAAGTGACAGATGAAAAGGGACAACCAATCATTGGAGCCAGTGTAGCATATACCGGAACGAATACAGGTACAATCACAGACCTCAACGGCGAGTTTGCATTGAAGAAAGAAGAAGGCAACAAAGAACTGACAGCACAGTTTATCGGTTACGAACCGGTGGAAATACCGGTAGATACCAGCCGGACAATGTTGATTGCCATGAATGAGGATAAGCAAACGCTTGACGAAGTGGTGGTAGTGGGATATGGCAGTAGTAAGAAATCCACTGTCACCGGCGCTTCGGTAAAAGTTTCTTCAAAGACAAAAGATAAATACCAGACTCCGCAGCCGGTAATAGGCAAACGTAAATATAAGAAGTATTTGGAAGAAAATCTTATTCGCCCGAATGATGAAAAGTGCAAGGATGTGAAAGGCGAGGTAGTTATTGCTTTCTTTGTTGACAAAGAAGGAAAGCCACAGAATATCACTGTCGTTCATGGTTTATGCGAATCTGCCGATAAGGAAGCAATCCGGCTTGTCAAAGAAGGTCCGAAGTGGACGTTCGGAAACCTTCCGACAAGGGTAACGGTACAGTTCTGATTTCCTATATCAGTTCATAACTTGCCATTTGTATCGGCATATCCAGATTATGAAGTACTTTCTCCAACAGGATACCTTCGCGGTTGTCATATTCATAACCGAAAGTGGCGCGGATACCTTGCAGGATAAACTGCGTAGCACGGTCTAATGCCATAGGAAGGCTGTCTCCCTGCATCAAAGAGCCGGTGATGACACTGGTAAAGGTATCTCCCGTGCCCGGATAATGGGCAGGCAGATAAGGGCAGGTCACTTTCCAATAACGGTTTCCTTGGCGGTTATAGGCATAAACCGAAGTTTTATGTGGTTCATCATGTACGGGGACACTGGTAATGATAACGACTTCCGGACCCTTATCGGATAAAAGCCGGAGATATTCTTTCAATTCCTCATCCGTATTATCTGCCTTATAAGGTCTGTCCAGCAAATAGAACAGCTCCGTCAGATTAGGAGTAATCACATCCGCCTTAGTTATCAGATGACGCATCTCTTTTACCATCTCCATATCGAAGTTGGTATATAAACGACCGTTATCCCCTAATACCGGATCGGCTACTATCAGGCTATCCGGCTGGCGGAAGTCTTTGATAAAATCGGAAACTATCTGAATCTGTTTCGGAGAGCCGAGGTAGCCGGTGTAAATAGCATCGAACTGCACTTCCAGCTTCTTCCATCCAGCTATAATCTTCGGCATTTCATCCGTCAGGTCCAAAAAAGAGAAACCGGGATACTGTGTATGGTTGGACAATACTGCCGTAGGAAGCGGACAGACTTGAAAACCCATTGATGAAAGGATAGGAATAACGACCGTCAGAGATACGCGCCCCATCCCCGAAAGGTCATGGACAGCAGCTATTTTCTTTACTTTATTGGCATACATATTATTTATATTTAAACAGTTTATTCTTCTTCTGAATCAATGAGCTAAAACAGAGGCTCTATTTACACCAAACGGAGCCTCTATTTGTGGTAAACAGAGGCTCCGTTTTATTGTAACAGAGCCTCTGTTTTGTTTGTGCTAACAAAAATAAAGCTCCATTGTTTTAAAACCAAATTTATTTTAGAATAATAAACAGGATACTACATTAATATTACTAATACATCCCGCGCACCATGCGCTCCCATCACCAATGCCTGCTCGATGTCGGCTGTCTTGGAAGGACCGGAGATGAACGTACCGAATTTATATTCCTGTCCATCCAGTTCACGGTAAGCATCATACATGGTATTCACTATTTTATTCCGGTCGAGCAGGATAACCAACTTCTCCGAGATAAAATAAATAGCTTTATACTTCACAGTCTGCGGAATCCAGATGGCTCCGTTCTCGGCTACGCCGATTTCCCCTTTCACCACTGCCACGTCCGTACCGTCCAATTCTTTCGGGTCGTCCAGGTTATCGGGATTGAAAGTAGCGCAAGAGATGTCCGGCAATACGGAAGCAATGCGCATAGCATCGGGATATGTCCTGCGTATCACGGCATTCACATCTTCCCCTTCGCCTAGTATGACCGCTGTGCCGCCAACCGCACGGCTGATAGCACAAAACTGTTCTATCTTATCCGAATATGACAATCGTTTCATATCCGCTATATCCGGTTTATCATAACGTACTTGCGTATTCTTGCGAATACTGGCTAATATTTCTTCTCTACTGCTCATTTGGATTCCTCCTTTCCCTGTACCTTGTTTTTCTTCCACATTTCATTGAATGACTCTTTTGCAAATTCCGGCAGTTCGCGCCCTTTGCCCCAATCATCGAAATCATTGTATTTCATAAAACGGGGCAGACCGTTTATCACCGGAGCAGCCCACAAGGCAGCATTGAACAACGCCGGACGTTCCATCAGGAACTTCATACCGCCGGACATTATCTTCTTTCCTGTATTTGCCTTTCCAAGCCCGTCCAAATCCTGACGCCATTTATAAATCTGTTCGGCCAAATCGACTTTCACCGGACAGACGTCGGAACAGGACATACACAATGAACAGGCAGAAAGATTATCATAATACTTCTCCGGATTATGCGCCATTCCCAAATTAATTCCGATAGGACCGGGAATGAAATAAGTATAAGAGTATCCGCCGCTCCGGCGATATACAGGACAGGTATTCATGCAGGCACCACAGCGGATGCAGTTCAGTGTCTTGATATGGTCGGGCTTGGAAAGCAAAGAACTCCGCCCATTGTCTACAATGATGATATGGTATTCGCCACCTTCACGCGGACGACGGTAATGAGAAGTATATGTCGTCACCGGCTGTCCGGTAGCCGAACGCGCCAACAAGCGGGTAAACACACCCAGCGCATCCAAGTCCGGTACAATCTTTTCCATACCGAAAGCGGCAATATTCAGTTTCGGATACGAAGTGCCCATATCGGCATTGCCTTCATTTGTACAGACAACGATGTCTCCGGTAGAAGCCACGGCGAAATTGGCTCCTGTCATGGCAGCTTCGGCATTGAGGAAGAGATGGCGCAGATTCTTGCGGGCAGCATGAGTCAGGTATGTCGGGTCAAAGTTTCCTTTTTCCGTCCCCATTTCTTTCTCAAAAAGTTCTCCTACCTGCTCCCGTTTGATGTGGATGGCAGGCAGTACGATATGGCTGGGTTCGAGATGCATCAGTTGCAGGATACGTTCGCCCAAATCGGACTCCACGACGTCAATGCCACGCTCCATCAAGAAAGGATTCAGTCCACATTCTTCGGCAAGCATCGATTTGCTCTTGATGAAATGGTGCACGTTATGTTCGTTCAGTATCTCGTAGACGATAGCACAGTATTCATCGGCATCCTTTGCCCAATGAACGATGGCACCGTTGGCGGTAGCATTCTTCTCGAATTCCAGCAAGAGTTCTTCGAGGTGGCTGTTGGAATACAGCTTCAGTTCACAAGCCTTGTTGCGCAACTCTTCCCATTCGGGAACTTCCTTACTCATCTTATCCCTTTTGGCACGGACCATCCAAAGGGTTTCGTTATGCCATGCTGCCATCTTGCTGTCCTGCAAGAACTTTTCGGCAG
>PPYF01102592.1_pt1 | contig 43980 bp, 40 predicted proteins | sample 1559871 | NCBI WGS metagenome assembly PPYF01 (sample SAMN08240021, study PRJNA423297) | Human gut metagenome, whole genome shotgun sequencing project.
CAGCGACAATTGCAACAATAATTGTTGTTGTCACAGGAGCACCTCCTTATTTAGTTTTCATTGTACAAATACAACAATACAAGTTTATCTTTTTTTCATACTTATGTCAAGTTTTTCAGGATAATTGTTTGAATATTTTTCCTATATTTAATTACTGTTCGTTCTGTTCTCAGTAATATATTTTGCAATATACATACAATGGAGTATACTATGATTCATCCGAATATGTATGTACAAGTCTGATATTCATATTCTCAAGAGTATCTGCAATGTCTGAATATCCAAATCCTCTTCTCACAAGATAACCATAGAGCCGACGCATTTTTTTCTCATCCAGCTCAGTATCCGGCGGATATTTCTTTTCTATGGTTCGATAGAGGATTTCTTTTTCATCAGGCATATTTAAGGCAGCCTCTTCCTCCCATGCATTTATCGCTGTTTTCCTGTCTATTCCCTTTCCCATAAGTTCCTGGATGATCTTCTGCCGGCTCTTTGTATCCATTCTGTATGCAATATAAGTTCTGGCATATCGTTCATCATCTATATATCCATAGGCTTCAACATATGTCAGAGCATGATCAACCGCCTGACTGGTAAATCCCGCCTGGCGCAATTTCTCTCTCAATCCCTTCTCCGTCCGATCCATATGTTCTAAGAGACGCATGGCTTTACGCCTTGCGTCTCTGTATTCTTCAGGTTCTTCCGTTAAATTTTTCTGTTGTTTCTGTACAGTCTGTCTCTTTAAAGCCTCTGCATTCCTGAGAAATTCTCTCAGATCTCCGGATGAATTCCCCATGATCACTCCTCAGAAGCATCCAGTGCATCACCTATTGCCGACACCGGCTCTTTGGCCTGTCCTTCTTCATCCGGAAGAAGATGATAATGGATTCTGACTTGCTTCTCAATCTCATCACAGATATCTGCATGCTCTTTCAGGAAAATCTTCGCATTTTCACGTCCCTGTCCAATCTTATCTCCGTTATATGCGTACCATGCACCGCTCTTATTTACAATTCCGCATTCCGCTGCCAGATCAAGAATATCTCCCTCTTTGGAAATGCCGGTTCCGAACATGATATCAAATTCTGCCTGTTTAAACGGCGGAGCCACCTTATTCTTCACAACTTTGATTCTGGTGTGGTTTCCCACCATCTCACCGCCCTGTTTCAATGTCTCTACTCTGCGGACATCCATGCGGATAGAGGAATAAAATTTCAGAGCACGCCCACCTGTCGTTGTCTCAGGGTTTCCAAACATAACTCCAACCTTCTCACGTAGCTGATTGATAAAGATAACTACACAATTAGATTTACTGATCACTGCTGTAAGTTTACGGAGAGCCTGTGACATCAGTCTGGCCTGAAGACCTACATGGCTGTCACCCATATCTCCATCAATCTCCGCCTTCGGTACAAGTGCGGCAACCGAGTCAACGATCACAATATCCACAGCTCCGGAACGCACCATCGTCTCTGTGATCTCAAGTGCCTGTTCTCCATTGTCCGGTTGTGATATGTACAGGTTATCGATATCTACACCGATATTCTTTGCATAGACAGGATCCAGAGCATGTTCTGCATCAATAAATCCGGCAATCCCGCCTCGTTTCTGCACTTCCGCAACCATGTGAAGTGCAACGGTTGTCTTACCGCTGGATTCCGGTCCGTAAATCTCGATGATACGTCCCTTGGGAACACCGCCTACTCCAAGTGCAATATCAAGACTTAAAGATCCGGTAGGGACTGTCTCCACCTGCATATTTGCTCCGGATTCCCCGAGTTTCATGACTGATCCTTTCCCGTAATGTTTCTCAATCTGTCCAAGCGCTGCTTCCAGTGCTTTCTGCTTTTCTTCATTTATCATTTATTTTAATCTCCTTCAGCCCTTTAAGAACTTATGTTCGTTTTCTATTCATTATAGTATTATACTTCCTGTCAAATGTCAAGCTTTTTATTCTGCCTGAATAACCTTTTCATGTTACTGTTCACTCCGTTCTCAGTAACGTTTCCAAAATTCATTTCAGATTGCCTGCGGCAATGGAATTTCTGCTTGTATGTCTCGGGATTTTGGCATATTCATGCCAAAACACCTCGCGGGATAATGGTGTGTAAACAGTAACAACATAACAGTAAAAGCAGGGAATGTGCTTTTTTTACATTCCCTGCTCTTTCGTAGTTTGTAATATTTCTCTCTGTTTCTATTTATCACCAATCATCCAGTTGTACATTTCTTCATACTGACGTGCGGAATTACCCCATGAGAAATCAGCTGCCATAGCACGATCAACCATTTTATTCCATTCACGTTTCTTATCATAATAGATTCTTTCTGCATTGCGCACTGTTGCAAGCATCTCATGCGCATTGTAGTTTCTGAAAGAAAATCCGTTTCCAGTTCCCTCATATTCATTATAAGGTACGACCGTATCCTTCAGTCCACCTGTTTCTCTGACGATCGGAATTGTTCCGTAACGGAGACTCATCAGCTGACTCAAACCACATGGCTCAAATAAGGACGGCATCAGGAACGCATCTGCTGATGCATAGATACGGTGAGACATTTTCTCATCATAATAGATCTGAGCAGATACCTTTCCATGATATTTCCAGTCAAAGTGACGGAACATATTCTCATAACGTTCATCACCGGTTCCAAGAATTACAAACTGGATAGCATCCTGGCAAAGCTCATCCATCACATATGCGATCAGATCAAATCCTTTCTGATCTGTCAGTCGTGATACAATACCTATCATCATCGTCTTCGGATCTTCCTGCAATCCAAGATCTCTCTGCAGCTGAAGTTTGTTCTTAACTTTCTCTTTTCTGAAAGTTGTTGCATTATAAGTCTTTGTGATATATGGATCTGTTTCAGGATTGAATTCATTGTAATCAATACCATTTACAATTCCACGCAAGCTGTTTGCACGCGCACACATCAGACCGTCCAGTTTTTCTCCATAGAACGGTGTCTTGATTTCCTCTGCATAAGTATTGCTTACAGTAGTGACTGCATCTGCAAACACAATACCGCCCTTCAGATAGTTGGCATCTTTATATGCTTCCAGTTTGTCTGCTGTAAAGTAATAATCGGACAGTCCTGTGATATTCTTGATTGTCTGTACATCCCATACACCCTGGAATTTAAGGTTATGTATTGTCATGATCGTCTTGATATTCCAGAAAAATTCATTCTGCTGGAAGCTGTCGTGCAGATATACGGGAACAAGTCCGGTCTGCCAGTCATGACAGTGTATAATATCCGGTCTGAATCCGATAACCGGAAGAACTGACAGTACAGCTTTGGAGAAGAATGCAAATTTCTCCAGATCCCATGTTCCTCCATCATACGGTTTGGGTCCGCTGAAATAGTATTCATTGTCAATAAAATAAAACTGAATTCCTTCGTACTCCATGTGCATGATTCCTACATAGCAGTTCTTATATCCAAGATCCATGTAGAAATGTGTGATATAGTTCATTTTATCTTTCCATTCCTGTTTCATACAGGCATATTTCGGTAAGATCACACGAATATCAAAATATCGTTTATCAAAATATTTCGGCAATGAGCCAGCTACATCTGCCAGACCTCCCGTTTTGATAAATGGTACAGCTTCAGATGTTGCAAATAAAATATTTTTCATGCGAAAAACCCTCCTTGGTAGCCTTTATTGAATAATTATACTCCAAAATATGACTATTGGAAAGAGCGATTTTTATATTCTAGTCTGATTTTATCTGCAATCAGAGCAATAAATTCTGAATTTGTGGGTTTTCCTTTTCCTGTACTGACTGTGTAACCGAATAATTCATCTATTGTGTCCATTTTTCCTCTGCTCCAGGCAACTTCAATGGCGTGTCTGATAGCCCGTTCCACTCTGCTGGCTGTTGTCTGATGTTTCTTTGCAATCGTAGGATACAGTATCTTGGTAATGGAATTGAGCATCTCCATGTCATTAACTGACAGGATGATGGCGTCACGCAGATACTGATATCCTTTAATATGTGCAGGCACTCCAATCTCATGAATGATATTTGTCACGTCTGTTTCCAGATTTCTCACAGGTACCGGATTGTCTTCTGCCCTTTCAGGCTGCCGCCCGATCTGACGTATTCTTCTCTCGCCGACTCTGCGCACATGTTTGATACGATTAAGCAGCATCTGATTATCGAAAGGCTTCAGGATATAATAATCTGCCCCTAAGTTAAATGCATTTTCTGTAATACGTTCCTGACCGACTGCCGAAACTACGATAAATGATGGGCTCTTTTTGAGACTTTTGTCATTGGCAAATTTCTCCATTACTGCCAGTCCGTCCATTTTCGGCATAATAATATCCAGAACCACAACGTCCGGTTCCTTTTCACGTATAATATTACAGATTTCTTCTCCGTTATGCGCTTTTCCCACAAGTTCCAGATCTTTGTCTTCTTCTATTATCTGACCAAGTACTTCCACCATTTTCTCATTATCATCTGCAATTGCCACATTTAATTTTTCCATAAATTTCACTTCTCCCCCATTTTTCAATAAATCTCTTTTCTTTTTCGGTTCATCACATATTATAGAGGAATGCTTACGGAAAAATCAAGACACAGAGGGAAATTTGTCCTATTTTATGTCGACAGCTTTGGTGATTCTTTTTTCTTTATTTTCATTTTTCACAGGCATCTGATATATTTCGACAATAATCAGATTTTTGTTTCATAATCCTGATCATCCATTAAAAGAGTCTTTCTGTATTTTTTAGCATATTTTCAATAAAGATTCCATATCCGCTGGAAGCATCCTGAACAAATACATGAGTTACCGCACCAATGATTTTTCCATTCTGGATAACCGGGCTTCCGCTGAGTCCCTGTACAATCCCTCCTGTAGCTTCCAGAAGTTCTTTATCTGTCACCTTTATCACAAAACTTTTGTTGGTATCTTCATGATTCAAATCTATTTTTCTGATCTCTGCATCATATTCTTTTACCTCGCCATCTGTACTGCAGAGAATTGTGGCTGTTCCAATCTCCACTTCTTGCTTATACGCAGCCGGCATTTTCTTTAAAGTGATCGCATCATCTGCAATCCCTGTGAACTGACCATAAATTCCGTTTCTGCTGTTTGCTTCGATAGTTCCAAGAATATTTCTGTCATCATAGCAGATGTATCCTGCAAGTTCGCCGGGATTGCCTTTACTTCCTTTGTTAATCGCAAGAATCCGGGCTTTATACAAAGCTCCGTTTCGGATATTCAGAAGCTGGGCAGTGTCTATATCACTGATTCCATGGCCAAGGGCACCATAATTACCATTCTGATCTACGTAGGTAAGCGTTCCTATCCCCTGCGTATCATCTCTTACCCAGATTCCAAGTTTATAGTCTCCTTTTTTGTCTTTTACAGGAGTTACAGATACAGGAATACTCTCTCCTTTGCGGCTTATCCCCAGTGTAACTTCGCTGCCATCAAGTTCTGAGATGTCATCGATCAGTTCTCTTTTTGTAGAGATTTTTTCTCCGTTAAATGAGATAATGTAATCTCCCTGTCTGATAATATTTCTCGCAGGCTCCTCTGTCTCACCATTCCGATTCTGAATTTCACCGGTGTCAATCACCAGAACACCTTCTGTTTGCATATAAATTCCTATGGTGCTTCCGCTGACATAAATTTCCTGATCATCTGCAGGTGTTACTTTTATTTCTTTAAATGGAATATAACCCAAAAGTTTACAGGGCAGAATATAGCCTCCATCCTGCGAAACAGTAACTGCTTCTTCAAATGTAACAAACGGTGTTGACAAAACTTCTGTGACATCTTCTGTTTTTTTGCCTCTGGAAATCTGAATTTCGTCAGGTATCTTTCTATCCAGATATCTGTAACCTGATATCAGCATCACCAACAGATCCAGCACAAGACAACAGATGACAAAAAGTCTGTATTTTCTTTTGTTCATTGTTATGCACATCCTTTCATTCTGTATTTATGAAATTCTGTAACTGTGAAATTGCCATAAAACACTTCCCATCACAGCAAATCCGAAAGGTACAAAAATAAGAGAGAACAATCCGTCACAAAGATTATCCTCTCTTAGTATGTGGTCAATTATTTTATTTAAATCTTGTATTTTTTTGTTTCTGTGCCAATTCTTTCATCTCTTTCGCATTCTCAAGAACTGCAGGTGTAATTTCTGCACCACCTAACAGTCTTGCCAGTTCGCGGATGGAATCATGTTCTTTAAGCACATGGATCTGGGTAATAGTCTCAGTTCCCTGCAGATGTTTTTCAATTTCAAAATGACTGTCTGCCATAGCTGCAATCTGCGGCAGATGCGTGATGCAGAGTACCTGATGATGCTGTCCGATCACTGCCATCTTTTCAGAGACTTTCTGTGCAGTTCTTCCACTGATACCAGTATCGATCTCATCGAAGATCAATGTCTCAATCTCATCTCTGTCTGCAAGGATTGCCTTTAATGCAAGCATGATTCGAGACAACTCACCGCCGGATACGATCTGTCCCAGTGGCTTCAGAGTTTCTCCGGGATTTGTAGAAATGAGATACTGGATATCATCGGTTCCATTATCTGTGTAGTTTTTCTTTTTCTGGAAATCAATGGCAAAATTCACATCCAGGAAATTTAAATCCTTCAATCCCTGAATAATCTTCTGCTCAAGCTGTTTACTGTATTCTTTACGGATTTCTGCTAATTCATCCGACTTTTTCTCAAGAATATTTTCCAGTTCTCTGAGACGCTCCTTTGATTCCTGTAAATTTTCTTCATATTTATGTAATTTTTCCAGTTTTTCTTCCTGAAGTTTGCGATATGTGAAAATTTCCTCAATGGTACGTCCATATTTCGCCTTCAGTCCATTGATCAGATCCAGCCTTCTCTCTGTCTCATAAAACTCTCCTTCATCAAAGGTCAGTTCGTCCAGATAAGCGGATAATTCTCTGTTAAAATCATTCAGAAGACCGTCTACAGAAGTAAGTGTCTCTGCAAGAGATGTAAGCTCCGGATCATACTGTGTTACATGAGAGAATTCCTTTAATGCCTCTCCGACAGTCTCTCCGGCGCCTTCCTTGCTTTCATAGCCTGTGAGATTATGTACAAGCTGCAGGGAGTCAACGATGAGTTTTGCATTGCTCATTTTTCTGTACCGGGCTTCCAGTTCCTCATCCTCTCCCGGCTGCAGGTTTGCTTTCTTGATTTCTTTGATCTCAAACTCCAGAAAAGCCAGCTCACGATTCCTCTGCTCCTCATTCATATTCATGGAACCAAGTTCTGTTTTGCATTTGCTGTATTCTTTGTATGCCAGAGATACTTTCTCCTTTGCAGGAAGGATTTTTTCTTTTCCATATGCATCCAAGATTGCAAGCTGCTTATCCTGATACAGAAGTGACTGATGCTCGTGCTGTCCATGGATATCCAAAAGGCATGCAGCAGCGGCCTTCATCTGACCTACAGTACTTGTTTCTCCATTAATCTTGTTGATGCTTCTTCCATCCATGATTTTTCTGGACAGAAGTACCTGTCCATCTTCCGGACAGATATCCAGTGCTTTCAGTGTCTCCAGCGCTTTCTCGTTTTCTACCTGAAAAAGCAGCTCCACAAGTGCATAGGATGCATTTTCCCTTATCATATTTTTAGAAGTTTTTGCACCCAGGATCAGCTGCATAGACCCCAGAAGGATAGATTTACCTGCTCCGGTCTCACCGGTCAGGATATTCAGTCCGGGACCAAATTCCACTTCTATTTCTTCTATCAGTGCAAGATTTTTCACATGCAGATGAGCTAACATTTATTGCCTCCATAATCAAGTCATTTGTAATGTTAAAAGTTCAGGATCGTAACTGCAAAGGTATTGAGCAGTTACTCGTGGGATCACTTATTCAATCTGACAAAACTTCTCAGTTTCTCTGCTGCTCCCAGTGCCATGTCTGCAGTCTTTGCAGCACACATAATAGTGTCATCACCTGCAATACATCCCAGTATTTCCGGCCATTTCAACGCATCCAGGGCTGCTGCCACGCCCATGGCCATTCCGGAAACGGTTTTGATCACAATGATATTCTGTCCCACATCAATAGAAAGCAGGGTATCTTCCAGTACTCTTGTATATTTTTCTCCAAGACTTCCTGATTCATTATTAATAATTGCATAACGGGACTTTCCGTCCTTTCCTGCCACTTTTGTCAGCTTGAGAGCACGAATATCTCTGGATACAGTCGCCTGTGTCACCTTAAATCCTGCCTCATTAAGTCTGGCGGCCAGCTCTTCCTGTGTATCAATATCATACTGATGAATCAGTTCAATAATTTTCTCATGTCTCGCAACTTTCACCTTATTTCCTCCTGCTGATCAGCTGTCTCTCATCTTCCGGCGCAATACCTCAACAAAACTTAAATGGTTCAGCTTCAGAATCTTTGTCTTTACATCTGCCCGCCGGATCTGAATGCAGTCACCGGTGACCATGGGGATAAATGTATCTCCGTCAAAAGATGCGATTCCCTTTTCACAGTCACAGTGTCTTCCTTTTCCTATCTCTACAGTGATCACATCCTGCGCAGGAAAAATAATGCTTCTTGTATTCAGCGTGTGTGGTGCTATGGGAGTCATGATCGTCATGGCGGCATTGGGCGATACAATAGGTCCTCCCGCTGACAGACTGTATCCGGTAGATCCGGTAGGTGTTGAAATAATAATTCCATCAGCATTATAAGAGTTGAGATAAACATCATTTACATAATTCTTAAACCGGACCACGCGGAGATGACCGTCTCTGCCAATCACAATGTCATTCAATGCAATATCCTGTCCGATCAGTTTCCTGCCGCGGTACACCCTTCCTTCCAGCATCATGCGTTCTTCTACCTCGTAATCATCCGCCATCAGCTGATCCAGAGCACTGTGCAGAGAGGTCTGATTTACTTCTGCAAGAAAACCCAGATTTCCCAGATTGATTCCAAGAAGAGGAATTTCCTTATGCACCACATCCCTTGCTGCCTGAAGAAGTGTGCCATCTCCTCCCAGAACAATAATACACTGTGTATCGTCCGGAACCTTATCAGGATCTGTATAATGAAAGGAACCCTCATGTTTCCTTTCTGCTTGCTGTACTTCACAGTTTTTGTGATGTGTTTTCAGATAATCTGCGATTTTTTCTGTGATTTCAAGTTTTTTATCCTTGTCACTGTTTGTAATAATATAAAACCTGTCCATAGTTTCTTCCTGACTCAGCCTTTTTAATCCAACTGTCCATGAGCCTCTGCCACAACAGCTTCTACAGATACCTTCAGGCTGTCGGTAACCCCGGTACCTTCCGGATGTTTTTTCAGATGAAGAAGATATTCGATATTTCCTTCCGGTCCTTTAATTGGCGAAAAAGAAAGATGACATGGCTCCATAAAAATACTCATTGCATAATCGCGCACTTTTTCGATCACTTCCTGATGAACAGCAGGATCTCTTACAACCCCCTTTTTTCCGACTTTCTCTTTCCCCGCCTCAAACTGCGGCTTGATCAGACATACGATCTCACCCTCATCTGTAAGGAGATTTCTTACAGGAAGCAGTACTTTTGTAAGAGAAATAAAGGACACATCAATTGATGAAAAATCTGCCGTTTCTCCCAAATCCTCCGGTACCACATAGCGGATATTGGTTTTCTCCATACAGACTACACGCGGATCGTTACGAAGCTTCCAGTCAAGCTGTCCATATCCTACATCAATGGAATAAACTTTTACTGCCCCGTTCTGTAACATACAATCTGTAAACCCTCCGGTGGACGCACCTACATCCATACAGACCTTACTATCCAATGTGACATCAAAGTTTTTCATAGCTTTTTCAAGTTTCAGCCCACCGCGGCTTACATACGGAAGAGTGTTTCCTCTGACCTCAATCTTTACAGTCTCCGGGAACATGGTTCCCGCCTTATCTTCTTTCTGACCATCAACATATACATCGCCTGCCATGATGAATGCCTTTGCTTTCTCGCGGGATGGCGCAAGGGCACGTTCCATCATAAGCATATCCAAACGTTTCTTCATTGCTCTCTTAATTCCTCACTATCTTCTATTGCCTGTCTGATGTCTTCCACTCCAAGTCCAATCCGGCTGCGCAGGCTTTCCACATTTCCCTGGGGTACGAAACGATCCCAGACAGCTGCCGACAACACTCTTATTTCCGGATGACAGGCTTCCATATAAGCAGACACATGCTCTCCGTATCCGCCGCTTTTCATATTCTCTTCTACTGTCACAAACAGACTGTGATCCTTTGCCAGTTCATCAAGGAGATCCACATCCAGTGGTTTCACAAATCTGGCATTTACAAAAGTAGGATCATAGCCGTCATCTTTCAGTCCTTTACAGATTTCCATGCAGGACGGGATCATACTTCCCACTCCCAGCACAGCGATTTTTTTTCCTTTGCGGATAATCTCACTTCTGCCATATTCCACAGGTGCCTGATATTCCTGAAGCCCCTGATGCGCACTGCCTCTCGGATAGCGGATTGCAATCGGTCCGTCAAAGCTTACCGCAAATGCAAGCATCTCTTCCAGTTCTCTGTCATTCTTCGGTGCCAGAACAGTCATATTCGGCATCATGGACAAATAAGACAGATCAAAACAGCCCTGATGCGTCTCCCCGTCTGCGCCTACAAGCCCTGCCCTGTCAACAGCAAAAATCACATGAAGTTTCTGCATACATACATCATGCAGGATCTGATCTACAGCACGCTGCAGAAAAGATGAATAGATGGCAACAACAGGAACCAGGCCGCCAAGAGCCAGACCCGCCGCAAAACTCACCGCATGTTCCTCTGCGATTCCCACATCAAAAAATCTGTCCGGAAATCTCCTGGAAAATTCCACAAGTCCGGTTCCATCCGGCATGGCTGCGGTAATAGCTGTCAGTTTTTTATTTTTCTCACCAAGAGAGACCAGTGCTTTGGAAAAAACATCTGTATAACCCGGCACTGTTTTCTTCTGAAGTACCCGGCCTGTTTTAATATCAAAAGGACCTGTTCCATGAAACCTGTCCGGATGGGCACTTGCAGGTTCGTATCCTCTGCCTTTCTTTGTCAGGACATGAACAACTACCGGTCCCTCTACCCGTTTTGCTTCATTAAAGAGTTTCATCATCTGACGCATATTATGACCGTCAACAGGTCCCAGATATGTCAGCCCCATATTTTCAAACAGCATTCCCGGAATAAAAAGCTGCTTGACACTGCTTTTGGTTTTTCTCATAGTATCTACCAGAGCAGTCCCTACCTTCGGAACCTTCTTCAGTGCCTTTGTCACACCCATCTTTATTCCTGTATAAGCTTCTGCAGTTCTCAGTGCACTCAGATAAGTGGACATGCCTCCTACATTTCTGGAAATGGACATATTATTGTCATTTATGATAATAATAAAATTTGTCTTTAACTCTGCGGCATTATTTAATGCCTCATACGCCATTCCTCCGGTGAGAGCACCATCTCCGATCACAGAAACCACATGATGCTTCTGTCCCAGAATATCTCTGGCATGCACATATCCCAGTCCTGCCGAAATTGAATTGGAACTGTGTCCTGCATCATATGCATCACAGGGGCTCTCACTTCTCTTAGGAAAACCGCTTAATCCACCTTCCTGTCGCAGATTCTTAAATTCATCTTTTCTTCCGGTAAGAATCTTATGTGTATATGCCTGATGTCCTACATCCCAGATTAGTTTGTCTTCCGGAAAATCCAGCACATTATGAAGAGCCAGAGTCAGTTCCACTACTCCCAGATTTGAAGCAAGATGTCCGCCTGTCCGACTTACTGACCGGATTAAAAAGTCCCTGATCTCCGCTGCCAGAGGCTCGAAATCTTCCAATGGTATCTTATGGATATCATTGGGTTTCTTAATCTTTTCCAGAATCATTTGTATCCTTCCTTTATTTTCTGCGGTTTATTAATTTTTCAATTAACAAATACAGAAACTCGTTATTTTTATTCAGACTCTTCAGCAGATCGATTGCCTTCTCTGAGAGTTCTTCCACCTGTTCAGCAGCCTTCTCTGTTCCAAATAGAGTCACATAAGTAACTTTATTATTCTTCTCATCACTGTGTACAGGTTTTCCCAGTTCTTCTGCAGTGCTGGTCACATCCAGAATATCATCCTGAATCTGGAAAGCCAGTCCTATATTTCCGGCAACTTTCTCCACTGCAGATACTTCCTGCTCATTTGCTCCTGCAAGAATTGCGCCTGTCATCATGGAGGCTTCGATCAATGCTGACGTCTTATTTCTGTAAATATAGTCAAGCATCTCTTTTTCAAGGGGCTTTCCGTCATTTTCCACATCAACACTTTGTCCTCCAAGCATTCCATGAATGCCTGTTTTCTGTGAGACCACTCTCAACGCATGGATTACCCGATCCTGCTCTTTTGTCAGGGCAAATGCCTGAAACATGGTTTCGTATGCGTAATTAAGCAGCGCAACACCGCTTAACACCCCCATGGCTTCCCCATATACCTTATGTGTAGTCAGTCTGCCGCGCCTGTAATCATCATCATCAAGTGCAGGAAGATCGTCATGGATCAGGGAATGAGTATGGATCATCTCCATTCCTGCCATAAACGGTTTTACAACTTCTTCCTTACCATCAAACAGGCGATATGTCTCCCGGATCAACATTGGCCGAAGGCGCTTGCCTCCTGCCAGCATACTGTAATTCATAGCCTGAGCCATTGTTCCGGCGAATCCAGCCTCTGCAGGCAGAAAGCTTCTGATCACTTTCTCTGTTTCTTCCGTTCTCTTTGCTAATTCATCTTGAAAATTCACTAAATGTACCATCCTCATTAAGCTGCAGCATTTTCTTCTCCACTGTATCCAGCTTCCCGCTGCAAAGTTTCAAAAGTTCCATGCCCTGTCTGTACAGTATAAAAGAGTCCTCCAGCGATGTGTCTCTGTTTTCCAGTTTTTCAGCCAGCAGATCCAGTTCTGCAAACATCTCTTCCAAAGGTTTCTCCTCCTGTAACTGCTCACAGTTTTCTTTCTTCGCCATAGATTCTCTCCTCCTTCACCGTACCTGTAACATCTGCTTCTATCGTACCGTCTGTCACAGATATATAAATGGTATCCCCATTTTGTACCTGTTCTACACTTGTCAATGTCTTTTTATATTTATCTGCCACATAAGAATATCCCTGATTCAGTTTCTTTAAAGGGGAAAGTCCTGCAAAACGTTCCAGATAAACAGACAATCTGTGTCTCTCATCCTGAAGTTTCCTGTTCATTCCATTTTGTACAGCATTCTCCATATCTGCCAGACGCTGTCTCTGCTCCCGCAGCCTGTTCTCCGGACTCAGATAAGCAAATTTTGTCTGAAAATGTTCCAGTCTGCTGCGGTACAGATCCGTTTTACCACTCATTGCACGATATAACCGCTGCCTGTAAATACTTACTGCTTCAATCACACTTCTGTAATCATCCACCGCAAGCTCTGCCGCAGCAGAAGGAGTAGGAGCTCGCAGATCAGCAGCGAAATCAGCAATTGTAAAATCCGTTTCATGACCTACTGCGGAAATAATGGGTGTACTGCACTCAAAAATAGCTCTGGCCACGATTTCTTCATTAAACGCCCAGAGATCTTCAATAGAGCCGCCGCCTCTTCCCACAATGATCACATCCACATCTGTCTTATCAAGCATCTGTATTCCTTTTACAATACTTTCTGCCGCACCCGCCCCCTGTACAAGAGCCGGATATAAAATAATCTGTAAATAGGGATTTCTTCGATAGGAAATATTGCGGATATCCTGAACAGCCGCACCTGTCGGTGCAGTTACCACACCCAGACGTCTGATAAATCTCGGAATGGGCTGTTTGTACTCCTGTGCAAACATTCCCATATCTTCCAGTTCCTGCTTCAATGCAAGATATCTCTCATACAGAGTTCCTGCACCTTCCAGGGTAATCTCCTTTGCATACATCTGATAGCGGCCGTCGCGTTCATATACATCCACACTCCCGCCAACGATCACCTTATCGCCATTTTTCATGGCAAATGCAAGTCCCCGTCTGTGTCCGGCAAACATCACACAATTCAATGTTCCTGTCTCATCTTTCAGGGAAAAATAGATGTGTCCGCTTGTATGATATTTACAATTGGACACCTCGCCTTTTACATAAATCTTCTGCAGTAAATAATCCTGGGTAAACATATTTTTGATATAACGGTTTACCTGACCTACAGAATATGTGTTTTTCATTCTGATTTTTCTTCGCTTTCACTGTTGGCAATCTTGCCAAGGATACCGTTTACAAAGGAACCGGAAGTCTCACCGCCAAAACATTTGGCAAGCTCTACCGCCTCATTGATAGCTACACCTGTAGGTACATCTTTGTCATATTTCAGTTCATACACTGCCAGACGCAGGGCAGTCAGGTCAACGCGGCTCATTCTCTTTGTCTTCCAGCCATTGCTTGTCTCATTTAACAGTGCATCGATCTCGTCTAATTTTTCAAGTACATGGCGGTATTTCCAGCTCATATACTCCTGATCTTTCTCTGAAAGTTCCTCCAGAGTATCAAAATAAAGTGAAAGCTGCTCACTCATCTCTTCCTCTGAATTAAATTCTGTCATGAACAGTAATTTAAAAATATGTTCTCTCTGCTCTCTTCTTCGCATAATTTTTGCTGTATAAACAGCTTTCCTTTCTAAATATCTCTTAAGTACACAAAAAAGGAAAGGGTTACTTTCCTTTTTCGTTCTCCATATCTACACTGGCAATATGAATATTAACATCTGCAACCTCAAGACCTGTCATATTCTCTATGGATGATTTTACTTTCTCCTGAACTTTCTTACTTGTCTCAAGAATGTTCTTACCATATTCGATATTCAGGTTCAGGTCTACTGTTACAACTCCTTCGAGTACAGTAACCTTAACACCTCTGGAAAGATTCTTCATTCCAAGTTTGCTTACCAGTTCGTTTGTGATATTGCCTGCCATGGAAGCAACTCCGTCTACTTCCGTAGCAGCAAGTCCGGCAATGATAGCGACCACTTCATCTGCGATCTGGACCTCACCAATGCCTCCTAAATCCTGTATTTTATATGTTATTCTTTTCTCTGCCATCTGAAAACCTCCTGAGGGATTCTTTAATCTTTGTTCATTATACCAAATCGACAGATAAATGAAAAGGGTTATTTACTGAATTCCGTTAATATTAAGCCAGGATTTCTGTCCTCTGTCATACCCACACTCCAGGAATTTACAAAGAGGAGCAGCGGATTTCCCTTAAGATCAGTAACTTTTTTCATATCAGAGGTTCCAATGATCTTATCCACTTTTACTTCTTCTTTATTTGCAATCCAGCGAATATGTTCATATGGAAGTGTTTCCAGACGGATATCTACATTATATTCATTTTCCAGACGATATTTCAGAACATCAAACTGCAGGACACCTACAACACCTACAATAATTTCTTCCATACCGGTATTAAACTCCTGAAAAATCTGAATAGCACCTTCCTGCGCGATCTGATTGATACCTTTAACAAACTGTTTTCTCTTCATAGTATCAATCTGACGGACTCTCGCAAAATGTTCCGGTGCAAATGTAGGAATACCTTCGAATGCAAACTTTTTGCCGGGTGCACAGATTGTATCTCCGATGGAAAAGATACCCGGGTCAAAAACACCGATAATATCTCCGGCATATGCCTCATCTACCACATGGCGGGATTCTGCCATCATCTGCTGCGGCTGAAGCAGACGCATCTTTTTATCACCCTGCACATGATATACTTCCTGGGAAGCGTCAAATTTACCGGAACAGATTCTCATAAATGCAATCCTGTCTCTGTGTGCCTTGTTCATGTTTGCCTGGATTTTAAATACAAACGCTGAGAAATCATCATCCATGGGGTCAATTTCCCCAATATCAGACACTCTCGGAAGCGGTGATGTTGTCATCTTCAGGAAATGTTCCAGAAATGTTTCCACACCGAAGTTTGTCAGCGCAGATCCGAAGAATACAGGTGTCAGCTTACCTTTGCTTACCAGCTCCTGGTCAAAATCTGCACTTGCGCCGTCCAGAAGCTCAATCTCATCCAGAAGCTGTGCTTTCTGATCCGGATCCATAATCTCATCTGCCCGGCTGTCACTTAACGGGATTTCCTCGATCACACCTTCTTTGGTACCTTTCTGTGTATCAGAAAAGGTAAGTATTTTCTCTGTATCACGGTCATAAACACCGCGGAATTTCTTACCGGAACCGATTGGCCAGTTGATCGGGCAGGTTGCGATGCCAAGTTCTTTCTCAATCTCATCAAGAAGGTCAAATGTGTCGTTTGCATCGCGGTCCATCTTATTGATAAATGTAAAAATCGGGATATGGCGCATTACGCAGACCTTGAACAGTTTTCTGGTCTGTGCCTCCACACCCTTGGAACCGTCGATTACCATGACTGCAGAATCTGCTGCCATCAGTGTACGGTAAGTATCCTCCGAGAAATCCTGATGTCCCGGTGTATCCAGAATATTAATGCAGTAACCATCATAATGAAACTGCAGAACAGAGGAAGTAACGGAAATACCTCTCTCTTTTTCGATCTCCATCCAGTCTGACACTGCATGGCGGGCTGTTGCCTTACCTTTAACACTTCCGGCAAGATTGATTGCTCCGCCATACAGCAGGAATTTCTCAGTCAGTGTAGTTTTACCTGCATCCGGATGGGAAATAATGGCAAATGTTCTTCTTTTTTCTATTTCATTCGTATACTTAGACACGTTCAGCCTCCTGTTGCGCTTTTTTATAATTGTTTGCATAAAACACCGGCAACAGCCGGTATCAGTTACGTTTTCTATTTTTTTACAGCATTCCTATTCTAGTATATGCACCTCTTTTCTGTCAAGATATATGTTCGCATATTCATATCAAAATATCAGTCATAAATATCAGTTGTATCGATTGCGGTATCCTCATATGGCTGTGCTGATGTTTCGCTGTCTTCCTCATACGAAGTATCTGCTGATGTTTCATCTGTCTGTGTTGTATCTTCTGCATCTTCACTCTCCTTCAGTGGGGTGATCACAATATTTTCTGGCGCAATTCCTGTTTTCCTTTTTACAATATCTTCAATCTGTGCTCTCTGTGCATCAGAAAGTTCTGCTTCAGGGATCACAACATCCGCAGTTTCTCCGGTAAGATTTACAACTACATTCTTAAAGCCCTTCGCCTCCAGCAAAAGCTCTGCTGCCACTTCTTTTTCTGAAAGGTCTGTCATCGAGACCATCGTATGTATTGCCTCCTGCTTCTCTTCATCATCAATTTCTTCATTATTGATAATGTCCTGCAGATCTGCCTTGTTCTGTGAGCGCACCTGTTCTCTGCTGATCTTTGCCTGTGCGGCAAATCCTGTAGAACCCGTAAACACAGCCTCCCCGGGAGTATCCGTTTCCTGAATGTCTGTAAGACTGTTATCAGTCAGACCTCCATCTGCCTGATTTTCATCCAGAAGAGCAGTTTCATCTGTAAGATCATATCCTGCATCTTCAAGGATACTGCTGCTGTCCGTACTTGCCTCCTTATCCCTGAATCCAAGATCTACATCCGCAAAGTTCAGATATCCTGCCACTGCAATCAGAATTGCCAGCGATGTAATAATGACCTGATTTTTTCCGATGACTTTTTTCACATTTATCTCCTCATTTCATTTTCATTATTCTAATTCTATGAGCATCCACCTGAAATAATGCCATGACCGCCTCCTGAATATTTTGGACCACTACAGGATTTCCTCCGCCTTCCGCAGAAATCAGAACACCGGTCACCTGTATGGTTTCTGAATTATAGAAGCTCTGCCTGTCTTTCTTCTCATCTGTCATCAGGATAACCTGTACCTTTCCCACCCCTTCCGTATTTTCAAGAAATGCTTCAAGTTTCTCTTCCAGAACACTTTTTTGCATATCTTCACTCTGCTCTCCTGTCGTATTTTTCTTTTGCTGCTTACTGGATACAGGCATCGCCGCTACTGCCAGAAGTACTCCGATGAGCAACAGGATTCCCCATTTTGCCGGATTCATTTCGGACAATCTGGATACAAATTCTGTTTTCTTTAAGTCCCCACTCTTCCACCAGCGCATCTTTAAGCTCCTTTCTCTCCTCCTGAGAAATTTCTGTCTTCAGTACAATATTTGCCTGCGTCTCCTCCCCTTCTATATTTACTTTCACCTTATATACTTCTATGCCTCTTTTTTCCAGAGTTTCCCGGATTTTCTGTTCCAGTTCCAGTTCGTAACCTTTTTCCAGATAGACTTTCTGAATATTCTGAAATTCCCGGAGTTCTTTCTCTCTGTTTTCTTCAGAAAAATTATCCAGAAAACTTTCCGTCAGTTCCGAACCTTTTCCAAGAATGGAAAATATCGGGGTACTCATCATAAAAATCAGCAGCAGGCCCATAAAAAAACGTACATATTTCTCATACTTCTGGTCAGGTATCAGATTCAGAGCCGCAGTGAAAAAGATATAAAATACTGCCAGATTCCGAATCCATAAATACAGCTCTTCTTTCATATGTTTCCTCCGGCAATCTTTCTGTCAGTTCATCAGGATACAGAAACTACAACTATCAGAAATGTCAGCATGCAAAGTACTTCTGCTGTCAGCAAAAGCTTTAAAAGCATTGCACATCCCTCCCCCATTGTACTCAGGGCTCCCACAACTCTTTTGTCAGAAATTGGCTGTGCAATCGCAGCCAGAAAACGATAAACCAGAGAAAGACTTCCATAATGAATAATCGGTCCTGCTCCAATCAGCAACAGAAGGATTACGATTACTGCGCCAAAACTGTTTCGCACCATCACTGCACTGGTCAGCACTAATTCTGTTACAGCGGTCACTGCATTTCCAATGCCGGGAATCGCACTCGCTGCCTTGCCAACAGCAGAACGCTTCATGGCATCCATCACCGGGCTCACCATATTCCGCACAATCTGCAGACCAACAATAGCTCCCAGAAGAGTTTTCAACCCCCAGTTTACAGCTACATCCAAAAGTTCTGCCATTTTTGTAAGCATCTCCTCTTTTGACAAATAATTAACCATTTTCAGAAGCAAACTCAGGTTTACAGCAGGCAGAAACAGATTTGCAAGAAGCCACTGAACCGCCCAGATCATCAGCAAAATTCCTTCATAAAATGCAGCAGCCGTTGATGATCCGGTTGATGCAGCCACTGTCATAAAATAAGCCGGAGACAGAACTTTCATGAAATCCGTCAGTCCAAGAAGCCAGTTTGTAAGCGTACTTCCAAGCCTTGAGAAATTCTCCATAAGCATTGTAAACAGCGCAAGATAGACAATATAAAAGCTGATACTGCCAGCCTGTCCGTTTCCGAAAACATCAGCAAACTCTGCCAGCACCGCTGCAATAAAAATCACAAGTAAAAGTTTCAGTATTAATCCTTTTTCATTCTCTATATCCGAAAAAAAGAGACTATACAAAAAGCTCCGTACAGTCTCTTTTGAAACAGGCTCCTCCCCGTTTATGATATTCATCAGTGCTTCTCTGACAGAAAAAACATGGTCATCCATGATCTCATCCAACATTTTCTGCACATCATCAATCTGTATCTCTTCCATTAGATTCTCCTGCAGGATCTGTACTGAAGAATCTTCTTTCTGTTCTGTCTGCGCAGCGGCATATACGGATACTATATGATTCTGAAAGAATGTAAGATATGACACTCTTCCTACCAAAAGTATACATGCCAGTATACACCAGTAACCTTTCCACAGATCTGCCTGTTCCCTGATACTTCTCTCTTTATCCTGCCTCATATCATAAACTCCGAAATCGTATCCAGAATTGCCAGCAGTACCGGCATACTCAGAACCATCACAGACAGTTTACAGAACAGGTCGATCTGTGTTCCGATCATCTGATATCCGGCATCTTTGCAGATTGCAGATGAAAACTGTCCGATATATGTAATCCCGATAATCTTAACCAGAACTGTGAGATAACTGCTGTCTATGGGGAAGCTTTCTCTCAGCCTGTTCATGGTTTCAAACAGATAAGAAACTTTTCCTGCTGCAAGACCAAGAATCAGAAAACCCGTCATCATGGTCACAAGTGCAGCAAATTCCGGTCTGGTTTCTTTTAGAATAAAACCAAGCATCATTCCGCAGATACCCATGATTGAAACTTTCACAATATCCATGCCATTCAAACCTCTTTCTGTTCTGTCAACTGCCATAACAGTTGATTTGAAATCACAGCACAAACAACTGCTGAATACTTTCAAACAGTTCATAAATATATGGAACAATCCAGAACAGCACCATCAGAAGCCCCGCCAGGCTTACCAGAAATGCCTGTTCATCCCTTCCACTGTGTTTCAGGATCTGGCAGAGAACAGAAACCAGAATCCCTACTGCAGCGATTTTAAAAATAAGACTTACCTCCACAGTCTCTCCTTTCCGGCTTCTGCTGCCAGATATAGCAAAACAGTAATCTACACAGTAAAGAAACAGATTATAAATACATGCTCACCAAAAAAACACAGCCACAAATATTCCGCCCAATATTCCCATACTGCGGTATAATTTTCTTTTTTCACAAAAATCTTTCCTGAGTTCCCTGATCGCATATTCTGTTTCCTTTTCCATCAGATCCATCTGTTTTAGCTGCATATCCAGTCCAAGATAACCAAGCTGATCTCCCAGTGAATAAAATCTGTCTCTCTCTTCCTGCGAAAGACAATCCAGATCCAGACACTTTCCGGCCGATTCTCTGAAGATTGTGCCAAAGGAATCCCCTGTTTTTTCTTTCATTTTCTGTGCCGTAAGTATAAAAAATTCTCTGTACTTCCCTTCCAGTTTCCCGGAAGCACCTGTAAAGGCATCGTACAGAGATTTATTTCCATAACGTATTTCTCCTCTTAGGAGGATGATCATCCGTAAGATCATTTCCATCATCTTTTTGCGTCTGCCAAGTTCATTGCTCATGGCAAAACCGCAACCGACACCGGAAATTACAATTACACACAATCCTACTGTTCTAAGCATACTTTTCCATTTTCATCTAATACAGCTTTCAGACATCCTGCCTGATCATTTTTGTCCAGGATAATATAACGTTCAAATACTTTCTCGCCCATAAGCTTATAAAAGAATGGCTGATCCAAAACATCCTCCAGACAGCTTCCATGTGCAGTCGCAATCAGCTTACATCCACAGTGGATCACTGAGTCAACTGCCTTGAAATCCTCTTCACAGCCTAACTCGTCCACTGCAACCACATCCGGTGACATGGAACGTACCAGCATCTGCATACCTTCTGATTTCGGACAGCAGTCCAGCACATCTGTACGCATTCCCAGATCATTCTGAGGAATTCCCTGATAACAGCCTGCCAGCTCACTTCTCTCGTCCACCACACCTATTGTCAGACCCTGGGTATTGGCCCATCCATTACTGAGCTGCCTGATAATATCTCTGAGCAGCGTAGTCTTTCCACACCTTGGCGGTGAAATAATCAATGTATTTGCAACCCATTTCTCTGTACGGATATAAGGCATCACCTTATCCGCACATCCCTGAATCTCATGTGCCAGACGGACATTGATGCAGGAAATATATTTCATTCCCATGATCCTGCCCCGATCCAGCACTACCTTTCCGGTCACACCTACTCTGTGACCACCCTGAACACTGATAAATCCCTGTCTGATCTCATCCTCATAAGCATACAGGGAATATCCTGTGACATATTCCAGTGTTTCTTTCAGATCTTCCGTTGTCACCAGATACTGTTCCTGACCCGGTTTTCGCAGAAAACATTCTCCTCCGTCATAAGTTAAAAACAACGGACGCCCTACACGAAGGCGTATCTCATATAATTTATCATAATCCAGCTTCGCATCCATTAAAAGATTCCGGATATTTCCGGCAAACAGGTTTTCAATCTGCTGCGCTTCTATATGTCTCACCTCTTTACATTTAATATATGTGGACAAACCGATTTTAGTACTCTTCCTGATAAGACTCTTCCATTTTTATCAGATTCAGCTTCAGAACCCGGTCTACCACATTTCCTGCATACCCCCTGTACGCATAAGCTCCTGATTCAAAGAGTACGTAAAGTTCATCCCCTTCTACAACAATCTGCTCGATCATCTCAGGCATTCTGTATGACCTTGCAGAATTTTCATTGACATACAGACGTTTATCCGACTGTTCATAAAAAACAATCCTGGATGGCAGAATACCAAAAGAATGGGACAACAACAGCTTATCATCATAAAAAGCCATTCCCTGTGCCTGTTCTGATATTGTAGAATAATCCAGCGGAACCGCCATTTCAAACATCATACCAAGTTCCTCATTAAAAGTATTCACCAGATCACCTCTTGAATCCACCGCATATCTCGCGATGGTACTCTCTGTGTATTTGTTAAAACACCCTACATACAGGCACCCCTTATAGAAAGTCATAAAAGAATCTCTCACGATTCCATAAAGACTACATGTCTGATTTACCTGCACAGGCATATGATTATCCGCATAATTATAGTCTCGCAGCACATCCATCTTAATACTGATCGCCTGTGCGATTCCATTGGTATTTGAAGAATACCACAGCATATCATGTTCCAGATCATAGGCAAGCCCGCCTACATGAGGCAGACCGGGCAGGACTACCTCTTTGATAAATCTGTGAGTTTCTTTGTTGATCACGTAAATAACAGAGTTATGTTTTTCCGTATGACAATAGGCACTTACAAGTACATACTCATCGGTCACTGCAAGTCCCTGAGGAGTCATGGAAGTACATACCGCCTGTTTTGTACCCTCTGCATTCAGGAATGTTCTTGTATATCTCAGTCCGGGAATAATATAAGTTCCGTACTCTTTTTCTTTTTTTCTGCCCTCAAAGGCAAAGGTATTTAACTCCTCCTGCTGCGACAGCATCTGTATCTGTCCGCGTAATGAATACACTGCAGCATCCTGGTTGGTTACCGGATATTTTGCAGGAGGTTCCGTCTTACCTCTGTATACGAAAGCATATCCCCAGAAAGCCAGTCCAAGTGCCAGTACTGCTACAAGAATCTTCACTGCCAGTCTCCGGATTTCTTTCTTCGTTTGTCTGTTCATGTCTTACCCAAGTATGATGTCTTCATATTTCCAGTTGATTTCCATGGGATTCATTGCCCATACTGCTCCACTGTAACCGTCTTCCATATCAAGCAGCATATGACTGCCTTCATCCATGGATATAGTCCTCATGTCTCTGGAAAGCCCCTCACCGGTCCATTTGATATAAGCTTCCCTCAGTACCCACTGTTCAAAAAATTTCTTTTCCACATTTATATCTGAGAGAATTTCGAGATACTGTTCCCGGGGTACCATACGTCTGAGCATTCTTTCATAATTGGCTCTGCAATGAATCTGCACATCAATTCCAACCTCCTGATCAGCCAGAATACATACCACATATTTTCCGGAATGACTGATATTATAATGCAGGGACGGACGATAGGAAAGGAATGGTTTTCCATGTTCTCCCTCTGCTCTGGGTTCATTGTACAGATTGATTCCATATTCTTTTTTCAGTGCGATTTCCAGAAGTTTCTCTGCGATCATATGCTCCATATGTGCGCCTTCATATTCTTCCCGTATTTTTGTACAGTAAATAATTCCTTTATTCATAGGCCTGTCTCCTCAAGAAACCGGGAAGGCTCCCGTTCCTTCTCATACTGGCGTTTCACATAGGCGAGCACCAGCTTCTTTTTCGCCCTGGTCATCCCTACATAAAACAATCTTCGTTCTTCTTCTACTGCTTCTGCCAAAACCGCCTTGCGATATGGAATGCTTCCTTCATTAACATTCAGAATATACACAATATCATATTCCAGACCTTTTACCGCATGGAGTGTGGATATAGTCACTCCTTCTTTTTTATCCTGCTGTTTCCTTGCCTGTTCATTCAGGCGCTTCGTATATTCTTCTATGTAAGCCTGCCACTTCGCCAGGGTTTTCATGCCTTTTGCACTCTCATGAATCCGGTCCAGGGTCTCAAGCAGTTCCTCCGGTTTTATTTTACGATACTGTGCATATTCACGCAAGTATTCTTCGAATCCCATTCCTTTTCTGATAAAATTAATCGCAGCAAAAGGGGAAAGAGTACCAAGAATCCTCAGATGCGTTTCCAGTGTGGTAATCCTGTCGCACATCCAGTCTTTGTCTTTATAATATTCCCGAAGTTCATTAAAATTAATCTGCGAACTGTTCAACGCTTCTCTGGAAATATAGCGATTTGGCCGGTTCATGATCTCCAGAAAATTCTTCCTGCTCCTGTCTCCTGCTGCCATTTCAAGATAAGCCAGAAGCGCCCGGCAGATCCAGTGGCGGAAAAGATTGGGAAGCTGTTCTTTCATTGTAAAAGGAACCTGATACTCCATCAGCACATTGATCAGACCTTCCGATTCCTGATTTGTACGAAGCAGGATTGCCGTATTCAGCAGATCCTCGCCGCGCTCCATTCTTTTTTTCAGTGCTGCCACCACGCACATATACTCTTCTCTTGGATTATCAAATTCCTTGCACGTCACAGGCATCCCTTCTTCATTTGGAGTATCCAGCTGCTTTTTGAAACGTCTGGTATTACATCCGATCACTTCCATGGCTGTACGCAGGATATTCTTACTGCACCGGTAATTCACATTCAGAAGGACTGTCTCTGCCTTCGGATAATCCTTTGTAAAATTTAACATAATCTCTGGTCTTGCGCCCCGGAAATGATAGATGGACTGGTCATCATCCCCTACAATAAACAGGTTATTGACAGGTGCCGCCAGCATCTGCAAAATCTTGTATTGTAAGCTGTTGATATCCTGAAACTCATCCACCAGAATGTAGACAAATTTTCTTCTCCATGCATTCAGGATATCCTGTCTCTGAGAAAAAAGTTCATAACAACAGAGGATCATATCATCAAAATCCAGCTTGCGTTTCGCCTTCAGAGCCTGCTTATAGCCATGAAAAATGTCCCTGAATATCTCATCCGAGCAACAGGATGCATAATAATGCTCCGGAGAAATACAGTTCCCCTTTACGACACTGATTTCCCTGGCAACTTCTTCAATGAAATCTCCCTCCTGAGCCATTTCCTGTCCATATTTCTCAGTCATCTCACGTAGAATACTGAATTTCTCTTCCTCAGAAAGAATATTGGCCGCACTCAGATGATAGGCCGCTTTCAAAATCCCATAAAAAATTCCGTGGAAAGTTCCAAAAGTCACTTCGCTTCTGTTCTGTCCCACGAATTTCAAAAACCGTTCTTTCATCTCTGTTGCCGCTGCTCTGGAAAAAGTTACAACCAAAATAGAAGAAGCCGGTATCTTCCCCTCATTGATCATGTATGCAGTTCTCTCCACAATAACGGAAGTTTTCCCCGAGCCGGGACCTGCCAGAACCATCATAGGTCCTGACAGGTGAGTGATTGCCCGAAGTTGAGATGGATTTCTCTTCATATTTATTTGCTTAATTTCTCAATAGCTGCCTTTACTCGTTTGATTGTCTCGTCTTTACCGATGATCTCCATGATCTCAGTAGCACCGGCCGGCGTCATCTGCTTGCCGGAAACAGCAGTACGCAGAGGCCACATTACATATCCGTTCTTATAACCATGCTCTTTTACAAATGCACTTAATGTTTCAAATAACGGATCATTTGTATAATCTTCCTGTTCTTCCAGAACCGGAAGTACTTCTTTTAATACTGTAAGAGAAGTCTCTTCATTTGTCTTCATTTTCTTATGGCAGTACATGGCGGAATCATATTCCGGTACTTCCTCAAAGAAGTCAATCAGAGCCGGAATGTCAGGGAATGTTTCGATTCTGGTCTGTACCATTCCTGCAATCTTCTTGAAGTTGTAGTCTTTCTTCAGAACTTCTTTCATATACGGAAGTGCTCTCTCATAGAATTCATCCGCATCCATTTTCTTGATATACTCACCATTCATCCAACGAAGTTTCGCAATATCAAATACTGCCGGAGATTTATTGATATGATGATAATCAAATGCCTGTACCAGTTCATCCAGTGTAAAGATCTCTCTGTTGTCAGAAGGACTCCATCCGAGAAGTGCCACATAGTTGATGATCGCTTCTGAAACAAATCCCTGATCAAGCAGGTCTTCATAAGAGGAATGTCCACAACGTTTGGAAAGCTTCTGGTGTGTCTCATCTGTGATCAACGGACAATGTACATAAACCGGGATATCCCATCCGAAAGCTTCGTAGATACGGTTGTATTTCGGAGCTGAGGAAAGATACTCGTTACCTCTTACTACGTGTGTGATCTCCATTAAATGGTCATCGATTACGTTTGCAAAGTTATAAGTTGGGTATCCGTCAGATTTGATCAGGATCAGATCTTCCAGTTCCTCATTGTTTACTGTGATATCTCCGTAGATTACATCATGGAATGTTGTAGTTCCCTCTGTTGGCATATTGAAACGGATTACGTGTGGTTCTCCTGCATCAAGACGACGCTGTACTTCTTCTTTGGAAAGTTTAAGGCAGCGTTTGTCATAAATGGAAATCTCTTTTCCTGCCACAACACGTTTCATACCTTCCAGTTCTTCCTTCTTACAGAAACAGTAGTATGCATCACCCTGTTCTACTAACTGCTGTGCATATTTCAGATAGATTCCCTGTGCCTGACGCTCACTCTGAACATACGGTCCAAAGCCTTTGTCCTTGTCCGGACCTTCATCATGGAGAAGTCCTGTTTTTGCAAGAGTTCGGTAGATAATATCTACAGCGCCTTCTACGTAACGTTCCTGGTCTGTATCTTCAATACGGAGGATGAAATCTCCGCCTTCATGTTTTGTAATAAGGTATGCATATAATGCTGTTCTTAAATTTCCAACATGCATTCTGCCTGTAGGGCTTGGTGCAAATCTTGTTCTGATCTTGGTCATAACTTTTTCACTCCTGAATTTTTTATATATTCAAAATCTGTAAAAAAAGACCCTGCTTAAAAGCAGCGCCTTTCTACTTTCGGGTTTATTATACGTCAGAGGCTTTCTTATTTCAAGTCGGGATGGAGGAAATTTTAAAAAAGTTTGTTATGGAAAGGGACGCATGACAACCTGCAACAAAACAGCGCAGAAAAATATTTTATTTGGAGTGCATTTGCAGATTCTTAGTTCTCAGAAATCTGCGTTATGAGCCGGCTGCATCACTTTCTGAGCGAAGTCGGAGGCGGAGCGAGTTTGACAAGACGGCTCATGCCTTTAGCAGATTTCTGAGAGCTTAGAATATCTTAGACCCCGAAACCACACTCCAAATAAAATATTTTTCTACGCGTCCCTTTTGCCATTCACACGCTACATCTTACGAAACCTCTCATACCGTTCCTGTGCGATCTGTTCCCCACTTTTACCAGCTTGTTTCTCCAGGAACTGCTTCATTCTGATCTTCATATATTCTGCAATTTCCGGCAAATTCTCCTCACTTGCAGGATATTCCTCCGGTATGATCCGTTCAATGATCCCCAGTTCTTTCAGATGAGCCGCCGTTACTTTCATGACCTCCGCAGCTTCCGGTGCTTTCCTGCTGTCTTTCCAGAGAATGGAAGCGAAACCTTCCGGTGAAAGAATGGTGTAGGTTGCATTTTCCATCATCCAGACTTCATTGCCGACTGCAAGTGCAAGTGCACCGCCACTGCCGCCTTCACCAATTACAACCGAAAGAACCGGCACCTTCAAATCGGACATTTCCAGAAGATTCCTTGCAATGGCTTCGCCCTGTCCCCGTTCTTCTGCTTCCAGTCCACAGAATGCCCCCGGAGTGTCTACAAATGCAATGACTGCACGTCCGAATTTCTCTGCCTGTTTCATCAGTCGAAGAGCCTTTTTGTACCCTTCCGGTGATGGCATTCCGAAGTTGCATCTGATGTTTTCTTTTGTAGTATGCCCCTTACGGATTCCGAGTACTGTAACAGGCTGTCCGTCCAGTGTAGCGATACCGCCGATGATGGCATTGTCGTCTCTGACACCTCTGTCACCATGAAATTCCATGAAATCATCAAAAATGGCATCAATATATTCCGCTGCTGACGGACGGTCACTGCTTCTGGCAATCTGGACTCTGTCCCAGGCTGTGAGATTTTTTTGTTTCTTCTGCTTTTTCTTTTTGCCAAAAGTATCGAAAGATCTGGCAGATGTTTCCTGTGGAAATTCCCCGTAACATTTTCTGGTATCATGCAGTTTCAGGATCAGCGAAAGAACATCCCGCATAGAGCCTCGTTCAACAATTCCGTCGAGAAATCCATGTTCCAGAAGAAATTCCGGTCTCTGGAAGCCCTCCGGCAGTTTCTGACCTATAGTCTGTTCAATGACTCTCGGGCCGGCAAATCCGATCAGTGAGCCTGGCTCTGCAAGGATAATATCTCCAAGCATGGCAAAGCTTGCTGTAACGCCACCGGTAGTCGGGTCTGTCAGCACAGATGTGTAGAGAAGCCCTGCCTGGGAGTGACGTTTAATGGCTGCGGAGGTTTTTGCCATCTGCATCAGTGATACAATTCCTTCCTGCATTCTGGCACCGCCGGAGCAACAGAACAGAATGACCGGAAGTCCCTGTTTTGTTGCTTCTTCAAATGAACGGGTGATCTTTTCTCCCACCACATATCCCATGGAAGCCATGAGAAATCTGGTATCCATGGCTCCGATCACTGTACGGATTCCTCCGATGGTGGCTTCTCCGATGAGAATTGCCTCATCAAGGTGTGTTTTTTCTCTCAGATCCTCAATTTTCTGCGGATAATCCGGATAGTCCAGTGGATTGCTGTTGTCAATTCCTGTGAACCACTCTTTAAAACTTCCTTTATCTGCGATCATTTTGATCCGGCGTTTCGCACTGATTCTGAAATATCCTCCGCATTTCGGGCACACATAGGCGTTGGATATTACGTCTTCTCTGTAAACCATTTCTCCGCACTTTGGACATTTGATCCATAAGCCTTCAGGTACGGAAACAGATGCGGCCTGTTTATGCCGGTCTTCTGAAACTGTTTTCTTAAAAAATCTCTTCAAGTCTGCCATTAAAATCCTGCTCCTTTATGTAACCCAATTTGATGTTCTTTCAGACAACAAAATAACGTTAATAACTATTAATCAAACTAATTCTGTCAAAAATAATTTTATCGATTTGCTTATCAATTACCTTTTAATAATAAATATGTAATTTCTGCTGAACTATAAAATATATTTGCACCAGTTTTCTTTTACAGATCCGGATAATGCTGCGGAATGAAATCTGTGGTGATATTTCCTTCCTGAAAATCCGGCTGATTGAGAAGTTCATACAGAAAATCCACGTTAGTTTTTACTCCTTCGATGGCAACTTCTCCAAGTGCACTGATCATCTTTCGAATGGCGCTGCGGCGGTCTTTGTCATAAACAATGATCTTGGCAATCATAGAATCATAGTAGGGCGGGATTGCGTAGTCATTATAAACTGCTGTATCCACGCGGATTCCGTTTCCACCGGGAAGATGTAAGTCAGTGATCTTACCCGGGCATGGCATGAAATGTCTCTCAGGATCCTCGGCATTGATTCTGCATTCCATGGCGTGGCCGCGGATTTCTATGTCTTTCTGCTGAACGCTTAACGGTTCACCTGCCGCAATGCAGATCTGCTCTTTGATCAGGTCTACACCAGACACAAATTCTGTTACCGGATGTTCTACCTGGATTCTGGTGTTCATTTCCATGAAATAAAATTCTCCGAACTGATCCAGAAGAAATTCTATGGTTCCTGCACTTTCATAGCCTGCTGCCTTTGCTGCCCGTACTGCTGTCTCACCCATTTTCTTTCTCAGATCATCAGAGATTGCGATACATGGAGACTCTTCGATCATTTTCTGGTGACGTCTCTGAACAGAGCAGTCTCGTTCTCCCAGATGAACTACATTTCCGTATTTATCCGCAAGAATCTGCACTTCAACATGTCTGGGATTCTCCACAAACCGTTCCAGATACATGGTGTTATCGGAGAAGGAATGGACCGACTCCTGCTGTGCTGTCTCAAACAATTTGGCAAATTCCTGTTCATTTCCGGCTACACGCATTCCTTTTCCACCGCCGCCTGCTGATGCTTTGATCATGACCGGAAAACCGATTTCCTTTACAGCTTCCAAAGCCTGCTCTACTGTGTAGACCGGTTCCTTTGTGCCGGGCACTACCGGGACTTTAGCTTTCCGCATTGTGTTTTTCGCCTCAGATTTATTTCCCATTCTGGAAATTACTTCTGCGGAAGGACCTATAAATGCCACATTACATTTCTCACACATTTCCACAAAACGGCTGTTCTCTGAGAGAAATCCGAATCCCGGGTGGATTGCTTCTGCTTTTGTGGCAATGGTAGCACTTAAGATTCGCTCCATGTTCAGATAGCTGTCTGATGACTGTGCCTTTCCGATGCATACTGCTTCATCTGCAAGCTGGGTATGCAGGGCATCTCTGTCTGCTTCTGAGTATACGGCTACTGTGCGGATTCCCATCTCACGACATGCCCGGATGATCCTCACTGCAATCTCACCACGATTGGCGATCAAAATTTTATTAAACATCTGTTATGCTCCTACTGCAAAAGTCAGCTCTGCGATCACTGCTACCTTACCGTCCTGGTTTGTTGCCTTTGCTTTTCCCACTCCCATAGGACCTTTTTCCTTAATGATCTCTACTTCAAGAGTAAGGGTATCTCCGGGAACTACCTTGTTCTTGAATTTTGCATTGTTGATTGATGCAAAATATGCGATCTTTCCTTTGTTTTCCGGTTTACTCAAAATTGCAACTGCACCTGTCTGCGCAAGCGCTTCAACGATCAGAACTCCCGGCATAACCGGTTCCTGTGGGAAGTGTCCTGCGAAATGCGGCTCATTATAGGTAACACATTTCTTTCCTGTTGCCTTCACACCCGGCACCAGTTCTTCAATAGTATCAATCAGGAGGAACGGGTGTCTGTGGGGAATGATCTCCATGATTTCTTTTGTTGTAAGTTTCATAGTTTTTTACCTCCTTCTTCTATTCTATCACAAACATCGGCTGTCCGAACTCTACCATCTGCTCGTTTTCTACAAGGATTTCTTTTACTGTACCATCAAATTCTGATTCAATCTCGTTCATCAGCTTCATTGCTTCCACAATGCCAAGGACCTGACCTTTGCTTACTTTATCTCCTACTTTTACAAAGGGGGGATTTTCCGGAGAAGATGCTGCATAATAGGTACCTACAAGAGGAGATTTTACCACACTTCCTGTCTGTACTTCATCGTTAACAGCATTGACGGATTCTACATGTACAGCCTGCTGCACTACCGGCTGATACTGCTGAGCATCTGCCGGATCAGTATTGACTGCCATCTGTTGTACAATTGTTTTCTCTTTTGACATGGAAATATTTAAGGTATCGTCCTGCAGGTTAAATTCTGTGAGATCTGAATCACTGACTGCGTGGATCAGTTCTAATATATTTGCCAGTTCCATTTATTTCCTCCTGCTGAAATAGCTATATTATAAGATCACTGTCGTATATTGTTTTTAAAATCACCATACCATTTATTATCTGCGTGATCAGTCTTCGTACTTTTTAATAAGTAAGGATGCGTTATGTCCGCCAAAGCCAAGAGAATTGGTAAGTGCATATTTGATATCCATCTTTACATTACCGTTTCCTACATAATCCAGGTCACACTGTTCATCCGGCACCTTATAACCAACAGTCTGATGGATCAGACCTTCCTGAAGTTCTTTTACACAGGTGATCACTTCCACTGCACCGGCAGCTCCCAGAAGATGTCCTGTAATAGATTTTGTAGAATTTATTTTCATTTCTTTTGCGTGTTCACCAAATGTTTTCTTAATGGCAATTGTTTCAAATAAGTCATTATGATGTGTGCTTGTACCATGTGCGTTTACATACCATACATCATCTGTGGAAATTCCTGCTTCTTTTACAGCCCATTCCATAGCTTTGGCAGCACCGGAACCGTCCTCTGCAGGAGATGTAATGTGATAAGCATCTCCTGTTGCACCATATCCGACAACCTCGCCAAGGATTTTCGCTCCACGTGCTTTGGCATGCTCCAGTTCTTCCAGAACTACTACGCCGGCACCCTCACCCATTACAAAACCGCTTCTTTCTTTGTCAAAAGGGATGGAACATCTCTCAGGATCTGTGGATGAGGTCAATGCTGTTAGTGCCGCAAAACCACCAAAGCCTGTTGGTGTGATAGCTGCTTCCGTTCCACCTGCAACCATAACATCTGCATCAGAGCACTGAATAGTACGGTATGCTTCTCCAATGCTGTGGGTTCCTGTTGCACAGGCAGTTACAACATTAATGTTCTTTCCGCGGAGTCCAAACTGAATGGAAACATTTCCGGATGCCATATTAGAAATCAGAAGAGGAATCATCAGAGGATTCAGTCTTCCAGGTCCCTTTGTGTTGAGAATTTCGCAGGATTTCTCTACCACCTGCATACTTCCGATACCGCTTCCCACACTGCATCCCACACGAAATGGATCTTCTTTTGTCATATCGAGTCCGGACTGCTCAATAGCTTCTTTTGCTGCTGCTACCGCATACTGGCTGAAAAGCTCCATACGTTTTGCAGATTTGAAATCCATATAATCCTTTGGATTAAAATTGTTGATTTCCGCAGCCATATGCGCTCTGTAATTTGTGGAATCAAAACGTGTTACTTCTGCAAAGTTTGTTTTTCCTTCTTTTACACTGTTCCAGAATTCTTCTACACTAAGGCCTACCGGAGTGATTGCTCCCATACCTGTAATTACAACTCTTCTCATTTTGTTCTCCTTATTTATACATTCATACCGCCATCTACGCTGATGACCTGTCCTGTAATATAGTCTGCTTTGTCTGATGCCAGAAATACTGCTGTATTTGCAATATCCTCAGGCTTTCCGAAACGTCCCAGGATAATCTGCTTACATGCATTTTCCCTGATTTCTTCTGAGAGTACTTCTGTCATCTCTGTGTCTACAAATCCGGGTGCAATGGCATTTACCGTAATTCCCCGGCTGCCCAGCTCTCTTGCCATTGTTTTTGTCAGACCGATCACACCTGCTTTGGATGCAGCATAATTTGCCTGGCCCACATTTCCGAGGATTCCGGAAACAGAAGAAATATTGATGATCTTTCCACTTCTCTGTTTCAGCATCTGACGGGCACTGTGACGGATTGTATTGAATGTACCTTTCAGGTTTACATTAAGTACAGAATCGAAATCCTCTTCTTTCATTTTCATGATCAGACCATCTTTGGTAATTCCTGCATTATTAACCAGAATATCAAGGTGTCCGTATTCTTTAACTATATCTTTGATCATTGCTTCACAGGCTGCGAAATCACTGACATTGCATTTATATATGGAAGCTTTTCCACCGTTTTCTTCGATGGTCTGTTTTACTTCCTTCGCTCTCTCTTCAGAACCATTGTAATTGATAACCACCTCTGCACCTTCCTTTGCAAGAGAAATAGCAATGGCTCGTCCGATTCCACGTCCTGCACCTGTAATCAGGGCAATTTTATTTTTCAGCATTTTACAGACACTCCTTTCTCACTTCATCCAGATCTTCTGTTGTCTCAACATGTAATGCTTTTACATTTCTGTTGATCTTTTTGAGAAATCCTGTCAGAGTTTTTCCCGGTCCAATCTCAATAAAAGTATCTACACCATCATCAATCATCTGTTCTACACACTGCTGCCAGCGCACAGAGGATGAAACCTGGCTGACAAGCAATTCCTTTACCTGCTCCGGTCCTGTCACATACTGTGCAGTTACATTTGTCACATAAGGTACTGTAAATGACTGGATTTCTACCTTCTCAAGTTCCTGTCCCAGTTTTTCCCCTGCGCCTTTGAGAAGCTCACAGTGAAATGGGCCACTGACTTTAAGAGGAATCACACGTCTGGCGCCTGCTGCCTTTAATGCCTCCCCTGCTGCTGCAACTGCTGTCTCCTCGCCTGTGATCACAATCTGTCCCGGACAGTTATAATTTGCAATGGATACAATTCCCTGTGTCTCATTGCAGATTTTTTCAATCAGCTCTGCATCTGTTCCAAGAACAGCGGACATTGCACCACCTGTAGGATATGCCTCCTGCATAAAAATTCCTCTTTTTCGCACTACAGTAAATGCATCCTCTTCCTTCATAACACCGGAGGCCACCAGTGCTCCGTATTCTCCAAGGCTCAGTCCAGCATTTACCTGAGACCTGATTCCGGCTTCCTCTACAGCTCTTAAGATTGCGATTTCTGCTGTCAGCATGGCAATCTGTGTATATTCTGTAATATTTAATCTGTCATTTTCTTCAAAGCATAAAGCTTTCACATCAAGTCCGGATGCTTTTGATGCGCTTTCAAATACTTCGCGACTTACAGCATATTTTTCATAAAAATCTTTCGCCATTCCTGTATACTGTGCACCCTGTCCCGGAAATACAAATGCAATTTTAGACATATCATTTTCCTTTCCTTTATTTTTATGTTTATATCAGATGATAACAATTTGTTTCTGATTGCAAATTATTTTAGTTTAAAATATTTTGATATTCAAATTATAATGTCAAAAAATTCTCCCCGAAGCCATCTCTGACTCCAAGGAGTTATTTGTCATTTCTATATGATTAATGATTAAGCCTCTACGCCTTTGTTTTTCAGATAATCCATAACAGCTCCGACTGTTGTTAAATCTGTAAGATCTTCAGCCGGGATCTCAATATTGTATTCATCTTCCAGAGCCATAACCAGCTCAAACAGGTCAAGTGAATCTGCGCCAAGATCATCCTTGAAAGAAGTTTCAGCAGTAATTCCTGCTGCATCACAATTTAACTGCTCTGCGATCATTTCACTCATTTTTTCTAACATAATTTTCTCTTCTCCTTTAATTCAAGCCCCGGAATGCTTCTCTTTTTCCTGCTCCGGTTATCACTTGTTTTTTATTATTTTTGTTAAGCAGATGATGATTCTGCTTTTTCTTGTTTTCAACCTTATCATCCGTCAGACCAGTAAATACGTCTCATTTATTCAGATTTGGTTTTATCGGGATTGATTACTTTGATGTTCAAAGTATATATTCTTCCCTCCTGTTTGTCAAGCACTATTTTATTACATTTTTTATTCCTCAAATTTAATCTGCCTTGCCACACTCAGCGCAAGTCCCATCTCTGCCATAAGGAATACGATCGACGTACCTCCATAACTGATAAACGGAAGAGTGACACCTGTATTCGGCATAAGGTTTACAACAACCGCAATATTAAGAATAACCTGCAATGCTATGTGAATAAAAATACCACTGACCATAAGTGAGCCAAACATATCCGGTGCATTCTGTGCAATAACAAACAGCCTGTATAACAGATATGCATAAAGCATCAGCACGATAAGACCTCCAAAAATCCCCAGTTCTTCACAGATAATTGAAAAAATCATGTCATTCTGTGCCTCAGGTACACTTCCCAGCTTCTGAATACTGTTTCCAAGTCCTCTGCCAAAAAATCCTCCCGAGCCAATCGCATACAATGCCTGAATTGTCTGATATCCCCAACTGTCCGCATATTCTTCCGGATGAAGCCATACCATGATTCGTCTCAGACGAAAGCTTCCACTTCCATCAACACTCACTGTTGCATTCAAAAAAATGACTCCGATCACTGCCAGCGCAATAACAACACCTGCAATAATAATAAAAATCTTAATATCCGGGTGAGCCACAAAAATCAGTCCTGCAGTAATACAGAAAATAATAATTGCTGTACTCAGATTGTCCGTAAATACATATGCAGCCAGTGCCAGTCCGCCTCCCACAACAGCAAGAACCATACAGCCCTTTAAGGTACGAACTTTCTTTCCCATATGCACGATCATATATGGGAGGCAGACAATAACTGCTATCTTGGCAAGCTCTGCCGGCTGGAACCGAACCGGTCCAAGATTCAGCCATCTCTGGGCACCATGAGAAGACTGCCCCAGCGGTGTTTTTACCAGTGCCATCAACACCAGTGCCGCTACATAAAAAGCTGTGCTAAAACGGTTCAGTATCCGATAATTGATCCTGGAAATGATCAGTGCCATGATAATACATGCCACGCTGATGATGGCCTGTTTTTTAAAAAAATACATGTCGCTTCCGTAATTTATCTGAGCCATATAGGAGCTTGTACTGTACAGCATGATAAGCCCAAAACAGGTCAGCAGTACAATAACTGCTACCAGACTGTAATCATAATAATCTGTTTTTGTTTTTCGACGCGCCCTGCTCTTGGAAGATGCTGTTGAATACGACTTTTTTTGTGATTTTGTATTTTCCATTTAATCACCTGATGCTTTCTTGTTTTCTAAAATTCCCATCTGACTTTTTTATTATAACAGAAAGCTTTTTCATAAGCAATGGGGCAGTTGCCTGATTGCATCTGCCCCATTTTAGTTACGTTACTGTTCACTTGTAATATCCCGCGAGGTGTTTTTGTGAGCGAAGGTCACAGAAAACCCGAGACATACTGCGCGAATCTATGCGATTAGCATAAATTCTGTGCATCGCGAAGCGTGTTGCTGGGAACGGAGTGAACAGTAACCCATTTTAGATAAGTCTGGCTGTTCATCTTTCCCTTATTCTGTATGTCTCAGGTTTATGATATCTATTTCTCATCATCACTGATTTCAATCGGGTCAGATTCGAAAATAAATTTAACATTTCCGTCCATATCGCCGGATCTGTCTGTGAATGTTGTGTACATTACATCGTCAGACTGGATTACCTCAAATCTGTCAAGAATATCCTGAAGATCTCCGTTTACTGTATCATCCAGTTTCTTAATACCTTCTTTATAGAATTTCTTCTGTCCTTTGTTCAGTTCTTTTGCTCCGTCATTCAGATCGCTGATACCATCTTTAAGCTGATCACTGCCATCAGAAAGCTTATCCGCACCATCCATTAATGTCTGAGTGCCGGATACAAGGCTGCCTGTTCCTGATGCAAGGGTCTGTGCTCCGGATACAAGTGTCTGGGTTCCTGATGCAAGCTGAGATGCTCCGCTGTTTAATGCAGAACTGTTCGAAGAAAGCTGATCTGCTCCGCTGTACAGTGTTCCACTGTTAGATGCCAGAGTTTCCACACCACTTGTAATCTGACCTGTTGCAGAATTGATCTGAGACATACCACTGGTCAGGCTCTTTCTTGCGCTCTTAAGAGTCTCGGCTCCTTTTAACAGTGTCTGTGCATTAACATTATTTTCGCCCTGAAGCTGTGCAATTCCATCTGTCAGTGTCTTTCCGGAACTAAGCAGTGTATCTGCGCCGGAAATCATCTGTTCTGTGCTTGCTTTTGCAAGGCTTTCATATCCACTCTGGAGAGATTTATTTGCAGTAGTCAGCTGATCAGAGCCTGCTTTCAGCTGATCGATTCCCTGCAGCATTTCCGGAAGCTGCTGTCCAAGTCCGGTAAATAATGTACTCATCTGATTTACTGCTGTAGCAATCTGGGTTCCTGACTGAGCAAGCTGGGTTCCACTTGCTTTTAATGTGCCATCATTAGAAGTAAGCTCTTTTGCACCTGCATTTAACTGTGATACAGTCTCCTGCACTGTCTGCATTCCCTGAGTTAATGCCTGTAATTGCTGTTTCATCTGTTCAACACTGCTGTTGACTGCCTCTTCCTGTGCATCTGCTGTTGATTCTGCACTGGACGCAGATGCCCTTAAAGCGTCTGCTGCTGACTGCAATGCTGACGTATCAGGTGCGGAGGCTGTAATTGTGGATGTATCAATATTAGATGCACTGTCCTCAGCTGCCTGAATAGAACCTAACGCACCATCAATCGCAGCTTCTACAGCAGCTGCTGTTTCATCATCCATATTGCTGGTATCAATATTATACAAAGCAGATTCTGCTGCTTCCAGCTGACTGCTGACTGCTGCAACTCCTGCATCTACAGAAGATGCATCTACAGAAGCCTCTGCGGAATCACTGATCCAGGATTCAATTGCATCTGCCTGACTGTTCATGGTTTCAGCACTGTCATTTAACTGTCCGGACATTGCATTTGCACTTTCTTCTATTTCTGAAGCTGTGGAAGCTCCCATGTTTTCAAGTGAGCTCTCAAGCTGGCTCAGTCCTGACGCAAGCTGTTCTACACTTTCAATATACTGGCCAACTGCAGAAGTGTAATCAGAAACGCCTGTTGTATAAGCCGTCATGCTGTCACTGAAATTAGCAATCTGATCCGCATCGATTTTAGATGAAAGAGCTGTCATTTTTTCTACAGCAGTCTGGATTCCATTTACAGCAGTATCAATTCCCGGAACAATCTGACCAATTCCATCTACTAAGCTCTTAATACCACCAGCATACTGACTCACACCGCCTGCAAGCTGATTAACTCCTGCAATATACTGCTGCATTCCGTCTGTCAGAGTAGTTGTTCCTGTTACATAACTCTGCACACCGCCTGCAAGCTGATTGCCGCCTGCAACATATGCATTTACACCATCGGAAAGAGATTTCATTCCAGCCTCATATTCAGCCATCTTGCTGTCCAGTGTATCTACTCCTGCTGTATATTGTTTGATTCCATCTGAAAGTGTGTCTGCCCCTGCTGTATAAGAGGAAACACCACTGTTTAAAGTCTGTGCCCCTGTATTCAGTGTCTGTGCTCCGCTGCTTAATTCCTTTGCTCCGTCATCCAGTTCTTTTGCTCCGTCATTCAGATCACTGACACCACTTTTCAAAGTTCCGATTCCATCATAAAATTCTTTATATTTGTCATTGAGTTTATTGGTTCCATCATAAAGATCTTTGGTTCCGTCTACCAGTTTTACTGCTGCATCCGTCAGATCTTTCATTGAGTCCTTCAGCTCATCCAGTCCATCCACATCATCCAGATCAATATCTTTGAAAATGTCTGTAAGTGCTACGGTAAATGTAGAACTCATCTCACAGTCTGTAACATCTGCTTCCACTGTAAATCCTTCAGGGATATTCACTTCATCTGCAATATCAGAAGACATATCCAGACTTTCTTTCATTCCCGGCATACCAAAACCGACAACAACATTTCTGCTTCCGTCAGAAATAACCTTACCGTTATCTACTGTAACATTGGAGAAATTATCTGTAGAAAGGATCATTCCTGTCACCATAACAAAGGGTGAATAAATATCAGTCTTTTTGCCATTCACTGTTTTGGTTGTTTTAGAAGTATTTGTATATGTCACTTCCATTTTCAGATGTCCTGTCTTTCCTGCCAGAGCTTCCGGAGAAACCTCAGTTCCATCCATATAATATTTAATTCCTACGGAAACCGGGAGATTTTTCTCTGTCTTTCCCTGATAATAAATATCCTTTCCATCAGTACTCCAGGTCAGATCATTTCCATTCTGAGTAAATGTTTCATCACCTTTTACGTTTTTTATATCCTGAAGATCAGAGGTATCTTTCACCTCAGAATGGGAACTGTCTCCGGAATTTTTCAACCAGTCAGATACTGTGACATCCGTTACTTCTCCTCCGGCAGTTGTATTTACATAAACGGTTTCTTCTTTCTGCACTCCGTTATCACCTGTTGAAGCAGCTGCCATTACAGTACCTGCTCCGAGAACTACAGCCATTCCTGCTGCAAGCGTTGCTGCAGCTGCTTTCTTTCTGTTTCTGTTCATAATAACTTACTCCTTTATTCTATCTCTTTACAATAAGCTTCTTTTTAAAAATCCTGAATCACTGTTTCTTCTCTTTTGCCGGTTTCTTCTTGGCAAATCCAATAGATGTGTGGCAGATGAGAGGATCAAATATCATAAACATAGCCGGAAGTATAAACAATACCACCAGTGTACTGATCACAGCTCCACGTGAAAGCAGGTTTGTGATACTTCCGATCATATCTACCTGTGTATAAAGCCCAACTCCGAAAGTTGCTGCAAAGAAGCTGCAACCACTGATCACAATTGACTTCATGGAAGTTTTATGTGCGATGGCAATGGATTCTTTCTTACTCTTTCCAAGACCACGTTCTTTCTGGTATCTGCTGGTCATAAGGATTGCATAGTCAACAGTAGCTCCCAGCTGGATACAACCGATAACAATGCTTGCTACAAACACCACTTCCTTTCCCTGATAATAAGGAACGGACATATTGACAAAAATCGCAAACTCAATAACTGCAACCAGAATAAACGGAAGCGAAATGGATTTAAACACAACCATGATAATAATGAAAATTGCCAGGATAGAAATAGTATTTACAGTCTTTAAATCCACATCCGTAACATCCTGAAGATCCTTGGTCAGAGGTGCTTCTCCGATTACCATGGATTCCGGACTGTATCCTTTTACAATTTTCTGGATTTCATCAATCTGATTGTTTACCTCGTCTGTGGCTGTTTTATATTTGGAACAGATAAATTCCATCTCGTACTCATCGCTTTCCAGCATCTTCTTCAGATTACCTGGGATCATGGTATCCGGGAATGCCGCGCCTACGAAAGAGTCCATTCCAAGTGCCCACTTTACACCATCAACATCCTTGATCTGGTCAAGCATTTCTGTTTTTTCTTTTGACGACAGACCTTTCTTTAATAACACCATATGAACATTATTCATATCAAAGGTTTCCTGGAGTTTGGCATTTGCCACATTACTGTCCAGCGTGGAAGGAAGTGACTTGTCAATATTGTAGTAATTCTTCAGATTGTTATTTCCATGAATTGCCGGGAAAAGCATTACCAGGAAAATGATCAGCCATACTTTATAATGCTTTGTAATAAAAGCAGATGCCTTATCAAAACCTGGAAGCAGCGGCTTATGTGTTGTTTTTTCAATGGCTCCGTCAAAAGTGAGCACCAGAGCCGGGAGCAAAGTAACACAACACAGAACACCGATAACGACTCCCTTGGCCATTACGATACCCATATCACGTCCAAGTGAGAAGGTCATAAAGCAAAGTGCGATAAATCCGGCTACTGTTGTAATAGAACTTCCGATTACAGATTTGAAGGTTGCATTGATGGCATGTGCCATAGCCCTCTCTTTATCACCCTCAAACCGCTTCTTATTCTCCTCATAACTGTTCAGCAGGAAAATGGAATAATCCATGGTAACACCAAGCTGCAGGACCGCTGTCAGTGCCTTAGTGATGTATGAAATCTGACCCAGGAAAATATTACATCCAAGATTATACAAGACCGCAACACCAATGCAGAGCAAAAACAAAACCGGAACTACCAGAGAATCCATTGCAAGGAGCAACACTATCAGAGAAAGGCAGGAAGCAATCACAACGTAAATCGGCATTTCCTTAAGTGCGATCTGTTTGATATCAGTAACAATGCCTGTCATTCCACTGACAAAACAGTTCTTTGAAGTAATCTTACGAATCTGCGTCACAGCTTCCATGGAAGTTTCTGATGATGTTGTATTATCAAACAACGCGATCATCATAGTTGCATCTCCGTTAAAAAATGCCTCTCTCAAATCCTTCGGAAGCATTTCTACAGGAACGGAAACATCCAGGACACTGTCATACCACAGTACTTTTTTCACGTGATCAACTGCTTCGATTTTCTCTTTCAGAGCAGCTACATCCTTCAGTTCCATATCCTCCACCACTATCATGGAAAAGGCTCCCATCCCAAACTGATCTACCATAATGTCCTGTCCCTCAACTGTCTCAAGGGTATCCGGCAGATAACTCAGTACATCGTAGTTGATTCTGGTCGCCGCCATACCGAGATATGAAGGGATCAGCAATGCAATTCCGATGATAATGATCAGTATCTTGTGTTTTGCAATCCACTTTCCTACCTTAATCATCTTTTTCTCCTCTTCTTTCTTTATTATTGATACTGTTTGATCATTCTATGACCAACAGTCATTTTTTATTTCATGGAATGTTATATAACAAAAATGACTTTCAGTCAATAATCATTCTTCACAATTTGTCTAAATTTTTCCAGAACAAAAATGTAATATTGACTTTCGGTCATTTTTGTTTATAATAGTAATTATATATGACCACAATATAATTACAAAGTAAGCTTATGTTGCTGTGAACAGTAAAACGCTTATTGCTTTTCGCAAACTCCGCAGCGGGACTTACCTGATTCGGTTAAAATGTCATGTATACAGTAGAGGAAGGAATGAATCTGAAATGGGAAAACTGGAGCTGAATAAAAAGAAGAAAGAAGATGCTCTTTTCAACACTGCCTTTGAACTTTTTACGACGAAGGGACTTACCAAAACTACAATTTCAGATATTGTAGATCAGGCCGGGGTTGCCAAGGGGACTTTTTACCTCTATTTTAAGGATAAATATGATATCCGGAATAAACTGGTTTCCTACAAGACCGGAGAATTGTTTTTCCGGGCCCATGAGGCTGTGCAGAATGCACATATCAGCGAATTTGACAGGCAGGTACATTTTATTATAGATTATATTCTTACTGAGTTGAATAAAGACCGTACTCTCCTGCTGTTTATTTCAAAGAATCTTGCCTGGGGTGTCTTCAAGGGTGCTTTTGAGGAAAAAATGCCTAACGACGAATATAATTTTTATCAGTCCTATCTGGATATGCTTGCTCAAAGCGGACTACATTATAAAAATCCGGAACTGATGCTCTTTACGATCATTGAGCTGGTAGGTTCCACCTGCTACAGCTGCATTCTGTATCAGCAGCCTGTGTCTCTGGCTGAGTACCGTCCTTATCTGCACAGGACTATTTCAGGAATCATGGAAACTTTTTCACAGGATCATACTACATGTGAAGTTTTGTCTTCCGACACCAAAACACATGTGGACCATACAGCATAATCACTATGGCAACCCTCATAAATGATCCATTTAAAAAGATTGCGTAAAAAAAGCAAGCCTCCGGAGCCCAGATTTTTCATTCTGTATCCCGGAGGTTTGTCTTTTTTATAATTTGTAGGTTTCCAGATCATCAGGAATCCAGAGATTTCCTTTATAATACTGTCTGCCTTCTTCTGTGTAGAGCTCCTTTCGTCTGGAAATATTTTTATCCTCTGTATGATACAGAATCAGATTCTCTGCTTCCAGTTTCTGTGCCAGCTCACAGGCATCCTTTACAGTAGAATGATGTTTCTCATATGGTCTGAATTTATCTGCCTGAGAGAACAGACAGAATGCTTCATGAAGAAGCCATGTGCTGTTTTTGGCATATTTCTGTTCACATTCATTATATGGCTCATCTCCACAACAGGTCAGCTTCTTTCCCTTTGCGTACTCCATGCAGAATCCAAACTGTTTTGCCTTTGTAGACAGAATATCAAAAAATGTCACCCTGTGTCCCAGAATCGTTCTATCTTCTCCGTCCTTTACTTCTTCCAGATGGACTTTGTCTCCGATAAATTTCGTTTCCTTTGGTGTGAGAAGCATCTCTGCCATCTGTTTCAGCAGGCTGATCACTTCATCATGTCCATAGATAGTCACTTCACCGCCAAACTGTCCTCTTGCCATTCCCTGACAATACATACGAAGCATCCAGATGATTCCAAGCAGATGATCGATGTGTTTATGTGTCACAAATATAGTGCTGATTTCTTTCCAGCTGATTCCTGCGTCCTCCAGCTGCTTCAGAATTGTATTTCCGCCACCTCCGTCTATCATAAAATATTCTTTATCTTTATTTAGCACAAAACAGGTATTATAGCATTTCGTCACCTTTGCATTTCCGGTTCCCAATATTGTAAGTTTCATCTTTATGTACCTCCCGACTTTCTTTGGATGCTGACACTTAGCAGGCAGCAAATATTTCCTATATATAATAACATATTCGAAAGCAAAAAGAAATCTGTCTGTCAGACGATATGAATCTTCGTTACTGTTCACTCCGTTCACAGTAACTTAGCCAAAATTCATTCCAGATTGCCTGCGGCAATGGAATTTTGGCTTG
>PPYF01462344.1_pt1 | contig 43970 bp, 43 predicted proteins | sample 1559871 | NCBI WGS metagenome assembly PPYF01 (sample SAMN08240021, study PRJNA423297) | Human gut metagenome, whole genome shotgun sequencing project.
GGTCGGATAAGGCGTTCACGCCGCATCCGACAGCCGTTGCCTGATGCGACGCGTAATGCGTCTTATCAGGCCTACAGTGTACAGAACCCCAGGGCGGATATGGCGTTCACGCCGCATCCGACAACAGGTACAAACGCCACGATAAAAAAATGGCACTGAAGGTTAAATACCCGACTAAATCAGTCAAGTAAATAGTTGACCAATTTACTCGGGAATGTCAGACTTGACCCTGCTATGCAATACCCCCACTTTTACAATAAAAAACCCCGGGCAGGGGCGAGTTTGAGGTGAAGTAAGACATGAGACTGACATCTAAAGGGCGCTATGCCGTGACCGCAATGCTTGACGTTGCGCTCAACTCTGAAGCGGGCCCGGTACCGTTGGCTGATATTTCCGAACGTCAGGGAATTTCCCTTTCTTATCTGGAACAACTGTTTTCCCGTCTGCGTAAAAATGGTCTGGTTTCCAGCGTACGTGGACCAGGCGGTGGTTATCTGTTAGGCAAAGATGCCAGCAGCATCGCCGTTGGCGAAGTAATTAGCGCCGTTGACGAATCTGTAGATGCCACCCGTTGTCAGGGTAAAGGCGGCTGCCAGGGCGGCGATAAATGCCTGACCCACGCGCTGTGGCGTGATTTGAGCGACCGTCTCACCGGTTTTCTCAACAACATTACTTTAGGCGAACTGGTTAATAACCAGGAAGTGCTGGATGTGTCTGGTCGTCAGCATACTCACGACGCGCCACGCACCCGCACACAAGACGCGATCGACGTTAAGTTACGCGCTTAATAAAAAGAATTCAGAATCAGGCCGGAGTGCTAAATACTCCGTAAACACGGTCGTACATCCAGCCGGTAGCCTGATTCCTTGCATTGAGTGATGTACGGAGTTTATAGAGCAATGAAATTACCGATTTATCTCGACTACTCCGCAACCACGCCGGTGGACCCGCGTGTTGCCGAGAAAATGATGCAGTTTATGACGATGGACGGAACCTTTGGTAACCCGGCCTCCCGTTCTCACCGTTTCGGCTGGCAGGCTGAAGAAGCGGTAGATATCGCCCGTAATCAGATTGCCGATCTGGTCGGCGCTGATCCGCGTGAAATCGTCTTTACCTCTGGTGCAACCGAATCTGACAACCTGGCGATCAAAGGTGCAGCCAACTTTTATCAGAAAAAAGGCAAGCACATCATCACCAGCAAAACCGAACACAAAGCGGTACTGGATACCTGCCGTCAGCTGGAGCGCGAAGGTTTTGAAGTCACCTACCTGGCACCGCAGCGTAACGGCATTATCGACCTGAAAGAACTTGAAGCAGCGATGCGTGACGACACCATCCTCGTGTCCATCATGCACGTAAATAACGAAATCGGCGTGGTGCAGGATATCGCGGCTATCGGCGAAATGTGCCGTGCTCGTGGCATTATCTATCACGTTGATGCAACCCAGAGCGTGGGTAAACTGCCTATCGACCTGAGCCAGTTGAAAGTTGACCTGATGTCTTTCTCCGGTCACAAAATCTATGGCCCGAAAGGTATCGGTGCGCTGTATGTACGTCGTAAACCGCGCGTACGCATCGAAGCGCAAATGCACGGCGGCGGTCACGAGCGCGGTATGCGTTCCGGCACTCTGCCTGTTCACCAGATCGTCGGAATGGGCGAGGCCTATCGCATCGCAAAAGAAGAGATGGCGACCGAGATGGAACGTCTGCGCGGCCTGCGTAACCGTCTGTGGAACGGCATCAAAGATATCGAAGAAGTTTACCTGAACGGTGACCTGGAACACGGTGCGCCGAACATTCTCAACGTCAGCTTCAACTACGTTGAAGGTGAGTCGCTGATTATGGCGCTGAAAGACCTCGCAGTTTCTTCAGGTTCCGCCTGTACGTCAGCAAGCCTCGAACCGTCCTACGTGCTGCGCGCGCTGGGGCTGAACGACGAGCTGGCACATAGCTCTATCCGTTTCTCTTTAGGTCGTTTTACTACTGAAGAAGAGATCGACTACACCATCGAGTTAGTTCGTAAATCCATCGGTCGTCTGCGTGACCTTTCTCCGCTGTGGGAAATGTACAAGCAGGGCGTGGATCTGAACAGCATCGAATGGGCTCATCATTAATCGGTATCGGAATCAGGAGAATTTATAATGGCTTACAGCGAAAAAGTTATCGACCATTACGAGAATCCGCGTAACGTGGGTTCCTTTGACAACAACGACGAGAACGTCGGCAGCGGCATGGTGGGGGCACCGGCCTGTGGCGACGTGATGAAGTTGCAGATTAAAGTCAACGATGAAGGTATCATTGAAGACGCGCGTTTTAAAACTTACGGCTGCGGTTCTGCTATCGCTTCCAGCTCCCTGGTCACCGAATGGGTGAAAGGGAAGTCTCTCGACGAAGCGCAGGCGATCAAAAATACCGATATTGCTGAAGAACTTGAACTGCCGCCGGTGAAAATTCACTGTTCTATTCTGGCAGAAGACGCGATCAAAGCCGCCATTGCGGACTATAAAAGCAAACGTGAAGCAAAATAAGAGTTGAGGTTTGGTTATGTCGATTACACTGAGCGACAGTGCAGCAGCGCGAGTAAATACCTTTCTGGCTAACCGCGGCAAAGGGTTTGGCCTGCGTCTGGGCGTGAGAACCTCCGGATGTTCAGGTATGGCTTATGTACTGGAATTTGTTGACGAACCGACGCCGGAAGACATCGTGTTTGAAGACAAAGGCGTGAAAGTCGTGGTCGATGGCAAAAGCCTGCAATTTCTGGACGGTACGCAGCTGGACTTCGTAAAAGAAGGCCTGAACGAAGGGTTTAAATTCACCAACCCGAACGTCAAAGATGAGTGTGGTTGCGGCGAAAGCTTCCACGTTTGATGCGCATACCGATAACCCCACCGTGGTCGCCTGCGCGTGGGGTTTGTTTTACCTGATTCGCCGTTATCGCGGCGGATCGCAGCCCTGAGAATGTTATGGATTACTTCACCCTCTTTGGCTTGCCTGCCCGTTATCAACTCGATACCCAGGCGCTGAGCCTGCGTTTTCAGGATCTACAACGTCAGTATCATCCTGATAAATTCGCCAGCGGAAGCCAGGCGGAACAACTCGCCGCCGTACAGCAATCTGCAACCATTAACCAGGCCTGGCAAACGCTGCGTCATCCGTTAATGCGCGCGGAATATTTGCTTTCTTTACACGGTTTTGATCTCGCCAGCGAGCAGCATACTGTGCGCGACACCGCGTTCCTGATGGAACAGTTGGAGCTGCGCGAAGAGCTGGACGAGATCGAACAGGCGAAAGATGAAGCGCGGCTGGAAAGCTTTATCAAACGTGTGAAAAAGATGTTTGATACCCGCCATCAGTTGATGGTTGAACAGTTAGACAACGAGGTGTGGGACGCGGCGGCGGATACCGTGCGTAAGCTGCGTTTTCTCGATAAACTGCGGAGCAGTGCCGAACAACTCGAAGAAAAACTGCTCGATTTTTAATTTCTGGAAGCTAAACATGGCCTTATTACAAATTAGTGAACCTGGTTTGAGTGCTGCGCCGCATCAGCGTCGTCTGGCGGCTGGTATTGACCTGGGCACAACCAACTCGCTGGTGGCGACAGTGCGCAGCGGTCAGGCCGAAACGTTAGCCGACCATGAAGGCCGTCACCTGCTGCCATCTGTTGTTCACTATCAACAGCAAGGGCATTCGGTGGGTTATGACGCGCGTACTAACGCAGCGCTTGACACCGCCAACACCATTAGTTCTGTTAAACGCCTGATGGGGCGCTCGCTGGCTGATATCCAGCAACGCTATCCGCATCTGCCTTATCAATTCCAGGCCAGCGAAAACGGCCTGCCGATGATTGAAACGGCGGCGGGGCTGCTGAACCCGGTGCGCGTTTCTGCGGACATCCTCAAAGCACTGGCGGCGCGGGCAACTGAAGCCCTGGCAGGCGAGCTGGATGGTGTAGTTATCACCGTTCCGGCGTACTTTGACGATGCCCAGCGTCAGGGCACCAAAGACGCGGCGCGTCTGGCGGGCCTTCACGTCCTGCGCTTACTTAACGAACCGACCGCTGCGGCTATCGCCTACGGGCTGGATTCCGGTCAGGAAGGCGTGATCGCCGTTTATGACCTCGGCGGCGGGACGTTTGATATTTCCATTCTGCGCTTAAGTCGCGGTGTGTTTGAAGTGCTGGCGACCGGCGGTGATTCCGCGCTCGGTGGTGATGATTTCGACCATCTGCTGGCGGATTACATTCGCGAGCAGGCGGGCATTCCTGATCGTAGCGATAACCGCGTTCAGCGTGAACTGCTGGATGCCGCCATTGCAGCCAAAATCGCGCTGAGCGATGCGGACTCCGTGACCGTTAACGTTGCGGGCTGGCAGGGCGAAATCAGCCGTGAACAATTCAATGAACTGATCGCGCCACTGGTAAAACGAACCTTACTGGCTTGTCGTCGCGCGCTTAAAGACGCGGGTGTAGAAGCTGACGAAGTGCTGGAAGTGGTGATGGTGGGCGGTTCTACTCGCGTGCCGCTGGTGCGTGAACGGGTAGGCGAATTTTTCGGTCGTCCACCGCTGACTTCCATCGACCCGGATAAAGTCGTCGCTATTGGCGCGGCGATTCAGGCGGATATTCTGGTGGGTAACAAGCCAGACAGCGAAATGCTGTTGCTTGATGTGATCCCACTGTCGCTGGGCCTCGAAACGATGGGCGGCCTGGTGGAGAAAGTGATTCCGCGTAATACCACTATTCCGGTGGCCCGCGCTCAGGATTTCACCACCTTTAAAGATGGTCAGACGGCGATGTCTATCCATGTAATGCAGGGTGAGCGCGAACTGGTGCAGGACTGCCGCTCACTGGCGCGTTTTGCGCTGCGTGGTATTCCGGCGCTACCGGCTGGCGGTGCGCATATTCGCGTGACGTTCCAGGTCGATGCCGACGGTCTTTTGAGCGTGACGGCGATGGAGAAATCCACCGGCGTTGAGGCGTCTATTCAGGTCAAACCGTCTTACGGTCTGACCGATAGCGAAATCGCTTCGATGATCAAAGACTCAATGAGCTATGCCGAGCAGGACGTAAAAGCCCGAATGCTGGCAGAACAAAAAGTAGAAGCGGCGCGTGTGCTGGAAAGTCTGCACGGCGCGCTGGCTGCTGATGCCGCGCTGTTAAGCGCCGCAGAACGTCAGGTCATTGACGATGCTGCCGCTCACCTGAGTGAAGTGGCGCAGGGCGATGATGTTGACGCCATCGAACAAGCGATTAAAAACGTAGACAAACAAACCCAGGATTTCGCCGCTCGCCGCATGGACCAGTCGGTTCGTCGTGCGCTGAAAGGCCATTCCGTGGACGAGGTTTAATATGCCAAAGATTGTTATTTTGCCTCATCAGGAGCTCTGCCCTGATGGCGCTGTTCTGGAAGCTAATAGCGGTGAAACCATTCTCGACGCAGCTCTGCGTAACGGTATCGAGATTGAACACGCCTGTGAAAAATCCTGTGCTTGCACCACCTGCCACTGCATCGTTCGTGAAGGTTTTGACTCACTGCCGGAAAGCTCAGAGCAGGAAGACGACATGCTGGACAAAGCCTGGGGACTGGAGCCGGAAAGCCGTTTAAGCTGCCAGGCGCGCGTCACCGACGAAGATTTAGTGGTCGAAATCCCGCGTTACACTATCAACCATGCGCGTGAGCATTAACAGAGGTTAGTATGGGACTTAAGTGGACCGATAGCCGCGAAATTGGCGAAGCACTGTACGATGCGTATCCCGATCTTGATCCGAAAACGGTTCGATTCACCGATATGCATCAGTGGATTTGCGATCTGGAAGATTTCGACGACGACCCGCAGGCATCCAACGAGAAAATCCTCGAAGCGATTTTGTTAGTCTGGCTGGACGAAGCCGAGTGAATGAACGGGCTGCCTGGGGGTAGCCCGTTTTGCTGTTAAACGAATAAGGATAACTAAAATGACAGAAGCGATGAAGATTACCCTCTCTACCCAACCTGCCGACGCGCGCTGGGGAGAAAAAGCAACTTACAGCATTAATAATGACGGCATTACCCTGCATTTGAACGGGGCAGACGATCTGGGGCTGATCCAGCGTGCGGCGCGCAAGATTGACGGTCTGGGCATCAAGCATGTTCAGTTAAGCGGTGAAGGCTGGGATGCGGATCGCTGCTGGGCATTCTGGCAAGGTTACAAAGCCCCGAAAGGCACGCGTAAAGTGGTGTGGCCGGATCTGGACGATGCCCAGCGCCAGGAACTGGATAACCGCCTGATGATCATCGACTGGGTGCGTGACACCATCAACGCACCGGCAGAAGAATTGGGACCATCGCAACTGGCACAGCGTGCTGTTGATCTGATCAGCAACGTCGCGGGCGATCGTGTGACTTATCGGATCACCAAAGGCGAAGATCTGCGTGAGCAAGGTTATATGGGGCTGCACACAGTCGGACGCGGTTCAGAACGTTCTCCGGTATTGCTGGCGCTGGATTACAACCCAACTGGCGATAAAGAAGCGCCAGTGTACGCGTGCCTGGTAGGTAAAGGTATCACTTTTGACTCCGGCGGCTACAGCATCAAACAGACTGCGTTTATGGACTCGATGAAGTCGGACATGGGCGGCGCGGCAACGGTTACCGGGGCGCTGGCATTTGCCATTACGCGCGGACTGAACAAGCGCGTGAAGCTGTTCCTCTGCTGTGCGGATAACCTGATTAGCGGCAATGCGTTCAAGCTGGGCGATATCATCACCTATCGCAACGGTAAAAAAGTTGAAGTGATGAACACTGATGCCGAAGGGCGTCTGGTGCTTGCCGATGGTCTGATTGATGCCAGTGCGCAGAAACCGGAACTGATCATTGATGCGGCGACCCTCACCGGGGCGGCGAAAACTGCGCTGGGTAATGATTATCACGCGCTGTTCAGTTTTGACGATGCGCTTGCCGGTCGTTTGCTGGCGAGTGCCTCACAAGAGAACGAACCATTCTGGCGTCTGCCGCTGGCGGAATTCCACCGCAGCCAGCTGCCGTCTAACTTTGCCGAACTGAACAATACCGGAAGCGCGGCGTATCCGGCAGGCGCGAGCACGGCGGCGGGCTTCCTGTCGCACTTTGTTGAGAACTATCAGCAAGGCTGGCTGCATATCGACTGCTCGGCGACTTACCGTAAAGCGCCGGTTGAACAGTGGTCTGCGGGCGCTACGGGACTTGGTGTGCGCACGATTGCTAATCTGTTAACGGCGTAAACTAATATGCCGGATGCGGCGTAAACGCCTTATCCGGCCTACAAATTCTGCAAATTCAACAAATTGCGAATCCCTTGTAGGCCTGATAAGCGTAGCGCATCAGGCATTTGCGCCCCGAACGTTGAATGAATTGTGGTTCTTATGTCCGAAACAAAAAACGAACTTGAAGACCTGCTGGAAAAAGCAGCAACTGAACCGGCGCACCGCCCGGCCTTTTTCCGTACTCTACTGGAATCCACCGTCTGGGTGCCTGGTACGGCGGCGCAGGGCGAGGCTGTGGTTGAAGATAGCGCGCTTGATTTACAGCACTGGGAAAAAGAAGACGGCACCAGCGTCATTCCTTTTTTCACCTCGTTAGAAGCACTTCAACAGGCGGTTGAAGACGAACAGGCATTTGTCGTAATGCCCGTTCGCACGCTGTTTGAGATGACACTTGGCGAAACGCTCTTCCTTAATGCCAAACTGCCAACCGGTAAAGAATTTATGCCGCGTGAAATCAGTTTGTTGATTGGTGAAGAGGGAAATCCGCTGAGCAGCCAGGAAATCCTGGAAGGCGGTGAATCGCTGATATTATCGGAAGTCGCAGAGCCGCCAGCACAAATGATTGATTCACTCACCACCTTATTTAAAACCATTAAGCCGGTGAAGCGTGCTTTTATTTGTTCAATTAAAGAGAACGAAGAGGCACAGCCTAATTTACTTATTGGCATTGAAGCCGATGGTGATATCGAAGAAATTATTCAGGCGACGGGAAGTGTAGCGACCGATACATTACCTGGCGATGAACCAATCGATATTTGTCAGGTGAAAAAAGGGGAAAAAGGAATTAGCCACTTTATTACCGAACATATTGCGCCATTCTATGAACGTCGCTGGGGTGGTTTTTTGCGTGACTTTAAACAGAATCGGATAATCTAAAATATGCCGCCCAAAGGGCGGCATTCGGGCTTACTTGCTGCTCTGAAGGTTGTTAACCACCAGTAAATTGTCGCCGGAGAGACTCCGGTTATTATTTACCTCGGTTAACAGCGCACCAGAAACAATAAGTACGATACAAAAGCACCGTATCTTCATTGTGCGGTCCATGCGAAGACCGCATCACGACAGCACCACTGGCGATATTGCCGCGATAGCAAGCGCTGTGAAACACCTGCATTTACGGCCACGGAACATCCTTTCCTAAAGCCAGCGCCCGTTTGCGAGACGGCGGAAAGGGCCGCAGTGGATAATACACTAACAGAACAATAATAACTCTCTTTTGCTTGACAAAAAGAGAGTTACTGGCGAGTATTGTCTCCGCTGAGACGCGCTTGCATTACTACGGTAATACAACCTGCTGGAAAGGCCGCGAACCGGACCAGCAACAAAAAACCGCCTGATTTTGGCGGTTTTTTGTTTTTTAAAGGAAAGTGAATTTACATGTTTAAGTAATATCTTTTACCGGTTAGAATTTTTAATTTTGAGCAGGATTTGTTTATATTTGTCTGAATTCGGACTAATAAGCCAGGTTATTTTATTACCGAACACGGCGGAAAGGGCCGGTGTCGATAATACGCTAAATAAACAATAATTACTCTCTTTTGCTTGACAAAAAGAGAGTTACTGGTGAGTATTGTTTTGCTGTGAAGCACCTGCGTTGCTCATGTAACACAAGTCAACCTGCTGGAAAGGCCGCGAACCAGACCAGCAATAAAAAACCGCCAAATTCGGCGGTTTTTTATTGCCTGTATAAAGCTTATTTCACTGGCTCAACCGGTAAATCTGCCCGTGCGCCCCATTCACTCCATGCGCCGTCGTACAGTTTCACGTTTGGCACATCCAGCGTCGCGAGTGCCAACAAAACCACGGCTGCCGTTACACCAGAGCCGCAGCTGACGATAATTGGTTTGTCGTAGCTGACGCCGCGACCAAAAAATATCGCATCCAGTTCATCGGTCGTTTTTAGTTCGCCTTCGCGCACCAGTTCCGTCCACGGAACGTTCAATGCACCGGGAATATGTCCGCGACGTAAACCTGGGCGAGGTTCATCAACTTCTGCGTTAAAACGTGCAGCCGGGCGGGCATCAATAACTTGCGCCGTATTTTCATGGCTTGCCAATAATACATCGGTTACTTTCACCACGGCTTCAGGATTAAATGCGGCGTTAAACTCTCCTTCCGGCAGCTCTACTGCACCTTCTTCTAACAGCAGATCATCACGCTGCCAGCCTGCAAGTCCACCCCCCAGAATCGACACTTTCTCTACACCAAAGGTGCGCAGCATCCACCATGCTCGTGGGGCTGAGAAAAGATTACCTTCGTCATAGACAATCAGGTGCTTATCCTGGTTAACGCCTAATTCACGCATCGCCACGGCGAACGTTTCCGGGCGCGGCAGCATGTGCGGAAGCGGGGAAGTGTGATCAGAAAGCGCTTCGATATCAAAAAACACTGCGCCGGGAATATGTCCATTCAGATACTCCTGAGCAACGTTACGATCCTCCTGTCCAGGCGACGCCATGCGGGCATCGATAATCTGAATTTCCGGGTCATCAATATGTTCGGCGAGCCAGTCGGCTCCTACAAACCATGTCGTGGACATAGGCATCTCCATTTTTGCCGGGGTTAGGCTAAATTGTCGGATGTTTAGTGAAAAGCGACAAGCAAAAGAGGCTGATTTGGCTGTCTGAGCCACAATTCTCACTAAAATTCGGATTGTATGGGCGTGATACTGAATTACATAACGTAAATTCTCACGCATAATAATTATTCGACGTTGCTAACGGGCCATTGTGGCAGGGATGAAAAATGAAAAAGTTACGCGTAGCCGCCTGCATGCTAATGCTGGCGCTGGCAGGGTGCGACAACAACGATAACGCGCCAACAGCGGTGAAAAAAGATGCGCCTTCTGAAGTTACTAAAGCGGCCTCTTCAGAAAACGCGAGTTCAGCAAAACTCTCCGTGCCGGAGAGACAAAAACTGGCCCAACAGAGTGCCGGTAAGGTGCTGACATTGCTGGATCTCTCTGAAGTCCAACTTGATGGTGCAGCCACGCTGGTGCTGACGTTCTCCATCCCTCTCGACCCGGATCAGGATTTCTCACGCGTTATTCATGTCGTCGATAAAAAAAGCGGCAAAGTGGATGGTGCCTGGGAGCTGTCAGATAATCTTAAAGAGTTACGTTTACGCCACCTCGAACCGAAACGTGATTTGATCGTTACTATTGGCAAGGAGGTCAAAGCACTCAACAACGCAACCTTCAGTAAAGATTACGAAAAAACTATAACTACCCGCGACATCCAACCCAGCGTCGGTTTTGCCAGCCGTGGTTCGCTGCTGCCTGGCAAAGTCGTTGAAGGGCTGCCGGTAATGGCGCTCAACGTTAATAATGTCGATGTTAACTTCTTCCGCGTTAAGCCAGAATCTCTGCCAGCATTCATTAGCCAATGGGAATACCGCAATTCGCTGGCGAACTGGCAGTCAGACAAACTGCTGCAGATGGCGGATCTGGTCTACACCGGACGGTTTGATCTCAATCCTGCGCGTAACACCCGTGAAAAATTATTGCTGCCGCTGGGCGATATCAAACCGCTTCAGCAGGCGGGCGTGTATCTGGCTGTGATGAATCAGGCTGGACGTTACGATTACAGTAATCCCGCGACGCTGTTTACGTTAAGTGATATCGGCGTTTCAGCTCACCGTTATCACAATCGTCTGGATATCTTTACCCAAAGTCTGGAAAACGGCGCGGCCCAGCAAGGAATTGAAGTCTCTTTATTAAATGAGAAAGGGCAGACTCTGACTCAGGCAACCAGTGACGCTCAGGGGCATGTGCAGCTGGAAAATGATAAAAACGCGGCATTACTGTTGGCGCGTAAAGACGGTCAGACAACGCTACTCGATTTAAAACTTCCGGCGCTGGACTTAGCAGAATTTAACATTGCTGGCGCGCCAGGCTATAGCAAACAGTTTTTCATGTTTGGCCCACGCGATCTTTATCGCCCAGGTGAAACGGTAATCCTCAATGGTTTGCTGCGTGATGCAGACGGTAAAGCGTTGCCCAATCAACCCATCAAGTTAGACGTGATTAAACCCGATGGGCAGGTACTCAGGAGCGTCGTTAGTCAGCCGGAGAATGGCCTCTACCACTTTACCTGGCCACTCGATAGCAATGCGGCAACCGGTATGTGGCATATTCGCGCTAACACGGGCGATAATCAGTATCGGATGTGGGATTTCCACGTCGAAGATTTTATGCCAGAGCGCATGGCGCTGAATCTGACCGGTGAGAAAACCCCGCTAACGCCGAAAGATGAAGTGAAATTCTCCGTGGTGGGGTACTACCTGTATGGTGCACCTGCTAATGGTAATACTTTGCAAGGGCAACTTTTCCTGCGCCCACTGCGTGAAGCTGTGTCAGCCTTACCTGGTTTTGAATTCGGCGATATAGCTGCCGAAAATCTTTCCCGCACGCTGGATGAAGTTCAGTTGACGCTGGATGATAAAGGGCGCGGCGAAGTTTCTACAGAAAGCCAGTGGAAGGAAACGCATTCCCCATTACAGGTTATTTTCCAGGGTAGTTTGCTGGAATCGGGCGGTCGCCCGGTGACGCGCCGCGCTGAGCAGGCTATCTGGCCTGCCGATGCATTGCCGGGGATCCGTCCGCAGTTCGCCTCGAAATCGGTTTACGATTATCGTACTGACAGCACGGTGAAACAGCCCATTGTTGATGAAGGCAGTAACGCCGCTTTTGACATCGTTTATAGCGATGCGCAAGGCGTGAAAAAAGCCGTGTCGGGCTTGCAGGTGCGCCTGATTCGCGAACGCCGCGATTACTACTGGAACTGGTCAGAAGATGAAGGCTGGCAGTCACAGTTTGATCAAAAAGATCTGATCGAAAATGAACAAACTCTGGATCTGAAAGCGGACGAAACCGGCAAGGTCAGTTTTCCGGTAGAGTGGGGCGCTTATCGTCTGGAAGTCAAAGCGCCGAATGAAGCGGTCAGTAGTGTTCGTTTCTGGGCTGGCTATAGCTGGCAGGACAACAGCGACGGTAGCGGCGCAGTGCGACCCGACCGTGTCACGCTGAAACTGGATAAAGCCAGTTATCGCCCTGGCGACACCATTAAGTTGCATATCGCCGCGCCAACGGCGGGTAAAGGTTATGCGATGGTCGAGTCCAGTGAAGGGCCGCTGTGGTGGCAAGAGATTGATGTTCGGGCTCAAGGGCTGGATCTGACGATTCCGGTCGATAAAACCTGGAATCGTCATGATCTTTATTTGAGTACGCTGGTGGTGCGTCCTGGCGATAAATCTCGCTCCGCGACGCCAAAACGCGCGGTTGGTGTGTTGCATCTGCCGCTTGGTGATGAAAACCGTCGCCTCGATCTGGCGCTGGAAACACCAGCAAAAATGCGTCCCAATCAACCATTAACCGTGAAAATTAAAGCCAGCACTAAAAATGGCGAGAAGCCTAAACAGGTGAATGTGCTGGTGTCTGCCGTTGATAGTGGTGTGCTAAATATTACTGACTACGTCACGCCAGATCCGTGGCAGGCGTTCTTTGGTCAGAAACGCTATGGCGCAGACATTTACGATATTTACGGTCAGGTTATTGAAGGTCAGGGGCGTCTGGCAGCTCTGCGTTTCGGTGGCGATGGTGATGAGCTGAAACGTGGTGGTAAACCGCCGGTCAATCACGTCAATATTGTCGCGCAGCAGGCGCTGCCGGTAACGCTCAACGAACAGGGCGAAGGCTCGGTTACACTGCCGATTGGCGATTTTAACGGTGAATTGCGCGTCATGGCGCAAGCCTGGACGGCAGATGATTTCGGTAGCAACGAAAGCAAAGTGATAGTTGCCGCACCGGTGATTGCTGAACTGAACATGCCGCGCTTTATGGCGAGTGGCGATACCTCGCGTCTGACGCTGGATATCACTAATCTTACCGATAAACCGCAAAAACTGAACGTTGCCCTGACCGCCAGTGGTTTGCTTGAACTGGTCAGCGATTCACCCGCAGCCGTTGAATTAGCGCCAGGTGTGCGTACTACGCTGTTTATCCCGGTGCGAGCATTGCCGGGTTATGGCGATGGAGAAATTCAGGCCACCATTAGCGGGTTAGCGTTACCGGGTGAAACCGTTGCCGATCAGCATAAGCAGTGGAAAATCGGCGTCCGTCCGGCGTTCCCGGCACAAACGGTTAATTACGGTACGGCGTTACAGCCTGGTGAGACATGGGCGATTCCGGCGGATGGATTGCAAAACTTCTCGCCTGTTACGCTGGAAGGGCAATTGTTGTTGAGCGGCAAACCACCGCTGAACATTGCACGTTATATCAAAGAGTTAAAAGCGTATCCGTACGGCTGTCTTGAGCAAACCGCCAGCGGCCTGTTCCCGTCACTTTATACCAACGCAGCCCAACTGCAGGCGTTGGGCATCAAAGGCGACAGTGATGAGAAACGCCGTGCATCGGTCGATATCGGCATTTCCCGTTTGCTGCAAATGCAACGTGATAACGGCGGCTTTGCGCTGTGGGATAAAAACGGTGACGAAGAGTACTGGCTGACGGCTTACGTGCTGGATTTCCTGGTCCGCGCAGGCGAACAGGGTTACAGCGTGCCGACAGACGCCATTAACCGGGGTAATGAGCGTCTGCTGCGCTATTTACAAGATCCGGGCATGATGTCGATCCCGTACGCGGATAATCTCAAAGCCAGTAAATTCGCCGTACAGTCTTACGCTGCGCTGGTGCTGGCCCGTCAGCAAAAAGCACCACTGGGTGCGCTGCGTGAAATCTGGGAGCATCGTGCAGATGCCGCTTCTGGTTTACCGCTGCTGCAACTTGGCGTTGCGCTGAAAACCATGGGTGATGCGACGCGTGGTGAAGAATCGATTGCGCTGGCGCTGAAAACGCCGCGTAATGATGAGCTGAAATGGCTGGGTGATTACGGTAGCCCACTGCGCGACAACGCGTTAATGCTCTCCTTGCTGGAAGAAAATAAACTGCTACCCGATGAGCAGAACACTTTGCTGAACACGCTTTCGCAGCAGGCATTTGGTGAACGCTGGCTATCGACGCAGGAAAGTAACGCGTTGTTCCTGGCTGCCCGTACGATTCAGGATTTACCGGGTAAATGGCAGGCGCAAACCTCTTTCTCAGCTGAGCCGCTGACAGGCGAGAAAACGCTAAACAGCAATCTGAATAGCGATCAACTTGCCACCTTGCAGGTGAGAAACAGTGGCGATCAGCCGTTATGGCTGCGTGTGGATGCCAGCGGTTATCCGCAATCCGCACCTTTACCGGCGAACAATGTGCTGCAAATCGAGCGTCATATTCTTGGTACTGATGGTAAGAGCAAATCGCTGGACTCGTTACGTAGCGGCGATCTGGTGCTGGTCTGGTTGCAGGTAAAAGCCAGTAACAGCGTGCCGGATGCGTTAGTCGTGGATCTGCTGCCTGCGGGTCTGGAACTGGAAAATCAGAATCTGGCGAACGGTAGCGCCAGCCTGGAGCAAAGTGGTGGCGAAGTGCAAAACTTACTGAACCAGATGCAGCAGGCGAGCATTAAGCACATTGAGTTCCGTGACGATCGCTTTGTGGCGGCGGTTGCCGTTGATGAATACCAACCGGTAACGCTGGTGTATCTGGCGCGGGCGGTGACGCCGGGAACGTATCAGGTACCGCAACCGATGGTGGAATCAATGTATGTTCCCCAATGGCGGGCGACCGGCGCGGCTGAAGATCTGCTGATTGTCCGACCGTAAATGCCTCGCTTGTTAACCAAACGCGGCTGCTGGATAACGCTGGCAGCTGCGCCATTTCTCCTTTTTCTTGCAGCGTGGGGAGCAGATAAACTCTGGCCTCTACCGCTGCATGAAGTCAATCCCGCACGAGTGGTCGTGGCGCAGGATGGTACGCCGCTATGGCGCTTCGCCGATGCTGACGGCATCTGGCGTTATCCGGTAACAATCGAAGATGTTTCTCCACGTTACCTTGAAGCGCTGATCAATTATGAAGATCGCTGGTTCTGGAAGCATCCGGGGGTGAATCCATTCTCGGTGGCGCGCGCAGCATGGCAAGATCTCACTTCGGGACGGGTTATTTCCGGTGGCAGCACGCTCACTATGCAGGTTGCTCGTCTGCTTGATCCTCACCCCAAAACATTTGGCGGCAAAATTCGCCAGCTCTGGCGCGCGTTGCAACTGGAATGGCATCTGTCTAAGCGTGAAATTCTGACCTTGTATCTTAACCGCGCTCCGTTTGGCGGTACGTTGCAGGGGATCGGTGCGGCAAGTTGGGCTTATCTCGGAAAGTCGCCTGCGAATTTAAGCTATTCCGAGGCGGCAATGCTGGCGGTTTTGCCGCAAGCGCCCAGCCGTCTTCGCCCGGATCGTTGGCCGGAGCGTGCCGAAGCCGCGCGTAATAAAGTGCTCGAACGGATGGCCGTGCAAGGTGTGTGGTCCCGTGAGCAGGTAAAAGAGTCAAGGGAAGAACCCATCTGGCTGGCACCCCGACAAATGCCGCAACTGGCACCGCTGTTTTCGCGCATGATGCTCGGTAAAAGCAAAAGCGACAAAATCGTTACTACGCTGGATGCCGGTCTTCAACGACGTCTGGAAGAACTGGCGCAAAACTGGAAAGGGCGGTTGCCACCGCGCAGCTCACTGGCGATGATCGTGGTTGATCATACCGATATGCGTGTTCGCGGCTGGGTGGGATCGGTTGATCTCAACGATGATTCACGCTTTGGTCATGTCGATATGGTCAATGCGATCCGATCGCCAGGATCGGTGCTCAAACCGTTTGTTTATGGTCTGGCGCTGGATGAAGGCTTGATCCACCCGGCATCACTGCTGCAAGACGTCCCCCGGCGCACCGGTGATTATCGACCAGGTAACTTTGATAGCGGTTTTCATGGCCCGATCAGCATGAGCGAGGCGCTGGTGCGCTCGCTGAATTTACCTGCTGTGCAGGTGCTGGAAGCCTATGGACCGAAACGGTTTGCGGCAAAATTACGCAATGTTGGATTGCCGTTGTATCTGCCCAACGGTGCTGCGCCGAATCTTTCGCTCATTCTCGGCGGCGCTGGTGCAAAACTGGAAGATATGGCGGCAGCGTATACCGCGTTTGCTCGCCACGGCAAGGCCGGCAAATTGCGCTTACAGCCTGACGATCCGCTGCTTGAACGGCCTTTAATGTCCTCGGGGGCTGCGTGGATCATTCGCCGGATTATGGCTGATGAAGCGCAACCCTTGCCGGATAGTGCCTTGCCGCGCGTCGCCCCACTGGCATGGAAAACGGGCACCAGCTATGGCTATCGTGACGCCTGGGCGATTGGGGTTAACGCTCGCTATGTCATTGGGATCTGGACTGGCAGACCGGACGGCACGCCCGTTGTTGGTCAGTTTGGCTTTGCCAGTGCCGTACCATTGTTGAATCAGGTCAATAATATCTTACTGTCGCGCAGTGCGAATCTGCCGGAAGACCCGCGCCCGAACTCAGTCACTCGTGGCGTTATCTGCTGGCCGGGCGGACAGTCTTTGCCGGAAGGTGACGGTAACTGTCGCCGCCGCCTGGCAACCTGGCTGCTGGACGGGAGTCAGCCGCCAACTCTATTACTGCCGGAGCAGGAAGGCATTAATGGCATTCGTTTCCCCATCTGGCTGGATGAAAATGGCAAACGTGTTGCCGCTGATTGCCCGCAAGCGCGACAAGAAATGATAAATGTCTGGCCGCTACCGCTGGAACCCTGGCTGCCCGCATCAGAACGTCGCGCTGTGCGCTTACCACCGGCCTCGACAAGTTGCCCGCCATACGGTCACGATGCCCAGCTCCCGCTGCAGCTGACAGGCGTTCGCGATGGCGCGATTATTAAACGTTTACCGGGCGCAGCGGAAGCGACTTTGCCGTTGCAATCAAGTGGAGGGGCAGGTGAACGCTGGTGGTTTCTGAATGGCGAACCGTTAACTGAACGCGGGCGCAACGTGACCCTGCATTTGACGGATAAAGGTGATTATCAATTGCTGGTGATGGATGACGTGGGGCAAATCGCGACAGTGAAATTTGTCATGCAATAGTCTGTTTTGTCCCTGATTGTTGCTAAAACTCATTTTATTTTAAAAAAATGTTACCTTCATCAATAGTCAACGGCCCTGTTGCTCATTATAATCCGCGCCATCTCGTACGCTGGTACAGACAACAACAGAACAATTTACAGAGGTAAAAATGGCTATTGAACGTACTTTTTCCATCATCAAACCGAACGCGGTAGCAAAAAACGTCATTGGTAATATCTTTGCGCGCTTTGAAGCTGCAGGGTTCAAAATTGTTGGCACCAAAATGCTGCACCTGACCGTTGAACAGGCACGTGGCTTTTATGCTGAACACGATGGAAAACCGTTCTTTGATGGTCTGGTTGAATTCATGACCTCTGGCCCGATCGTGGTTTCCGTGCTGGAAGGTGAAAACGCCGTTCAGCGTCACCGCGATCTGCTGGGCGCGACCAATCCGGCAAACGCACTGGCTGGTACTCTGCGCGCTGATTACGCTGACAGCCTGACCGAAAACGGTACCCACGGTTCTGATTCCGTCGAATCTGCCGCTCGCGAAATCGCTTATTTCTTTGGCGAAGGCGAAGTGTGCCCGCGCACCCGTTAATAATTTCGTAAATGCCGCGTGCAAACGTGGCATCCGTGCGCCAGAATTTGTACAATGCAGCGCCCCCGGACGAGCAGCCGCTCACCGGGGCGTTTCTTTTTTCAACCCTCCAGGGGCCATAACGTGTAATAACGAGGCCGGAATAGCATATGTCTGAACAATTAGTCACACCTGAAAACGTCACCACGAAAGATGGAAAAATCAACCTGCTGGATCTCAACCGTCAGCAGATGCGGGAGTTTTTTAAAGATTTAGGTGAAAAACCCTTCCGCGCCGATCAGGTGATGAAGTGGATGTATCACTATTGCTGCGACAACTTTGATGAGATGACCGACATCAACAAAGTGTTGCGCGGCAAACTGAAAGAGGTGGCGGAGATCCGCGCACCGGAAGTGGTTGAAGAACAGCGTTCATCCGACGGCACCATTAAATGGGCGATCGCCGTTGGCGATCAGCGCGTCGAAACGGTGTATATCCCGGAAGACGACCGTGCCACGCTCTGCGTCTCTTCGCAGGTGGGGTGTGCGCTGGAGTGTAAATTCTGTTCCACCGCCCAGCAGGGCTTTAACCGCAACCTGCGGGTATCGGAAATTATTGGCCAGGTGTGGCGTGCGGCGAAAATCGTCGGCGCAGCAAAAGTCACCGGTCAGCGCCCAATCACTAACGTAGTGATGATGGGCATGGGCGAGCCGCTGCTCAACCTGAACAACGTCGTTCCGGCGATGGAAATCATGCTTGATGATTTCGGTTTTGGCCTGTCTAAACGTCGCGTCACGCTTTCTACTTCCGGTGTAGTTCCGGCGCTGGATAAACTGGGCGATATGATCGACGTTGCACTGGCAATTTCCCTGCACGCGCCGAACGACGAAATTCGTGACGAAATTGTGCCGATCAACAAAAAGTACAATATCGAAACGTTCCTTGCTGCGGTGCGCCGTTATCTGGAGAAATCCAACGCCAATCAGGGCCGTGTCACTATTGAGTATGTGATGCTTGACCACGTTAACGACGGCACTGAACACGCGCACCAACTGGCGGAACTGCTGAAAGATACGCCGTGTAAGATCAACCTGATCCCGTGGAACCCCTTCCCGGGCGCGCCGTATGGACGCAGCTCGAACAGCCGTATCGACCGTTTCTCAAAAGTGCTGATGAGCTACGGTTTCACCACTATTGTGCGTAAAACCCGTGGTGATGATATCGATGCTGCCTGTGGTCAGTTGGCGGGCGATGTTATCGACCGTACGAAACGTACCCTGCGTAAACGGATGCAGGGTGAAGCCATCGACATTAAAGCGGTCTGATAGCCATTACGCCACGGTTACTTTATGTACCGTGGCGTAATGTTTTATGAATGAAGTATTAAGTTGCAATTGTCTGGTCAATATTAACGGTGCGTTTTTGCTGACTTTAAGGCAGTATGTAACGATGCAACAGTAAGTTAGCCTTAGTGAATGTGGGCTTTGTCACGAGCACACAGACGGTCTTATACTGTATGATAACGGTTAACTTAACGGATGTTTCGCGGTGTGGGTGAGCATGATGGTTCACCGGCATCTCAATTCTCATTTAAACGTACCTGCAGCGAATGAATACTGAAGCCACGCACGACCAAAATGAAGCACTTACTACCGGCGCTCGCCTGCGTAATGCTCGCGAACAACTAGGACTTAGTCAGCAGGCCGTTGCCGAGCGACTTTGCCTGAAGGTTTCCACGGTACGCGACATTGAAGAAGATAAGGCACCCGCCGATCTTGCTTCAACATTCCTGCGCGGATATATCCGCTCTTATGCGCGTCTGGTACATATTCCAGAAGAAGAACTGCTGCCAGGGCTGGAAAAGCAGGCTCCACTACGGGCTGCGAAAGTTGCGCCGATGCAGAGTTTTTCCCTCGGTAAACGCCGCAAAAAACGTGACGGCTGGCTGATGACCTTCACCTGGCTGGTGTTGTTTGTGGTTATCGGCCTGAGCGGTGCCTGGTGGTGGCAAGACCACAAAGCTCAGCAGGAAGAGATCACCACTATGGCCGATCAATCTTCGGCGGAACTGAGCAGTAATAGCGAGCAGGGGCAGAGTGTTCCGTTAAATACGTCGACAACTACAGACCCGGCTACAACGTCCACGCCGCCAGCGTCTGTGGATACTACCGCAACCAACACGCAAACACCTGCCGTAACTGCGCCAGCACCAGCTGTTGATCCGCAACAGAATGCGGTTGTTTCGCCTTCGCAGGCAAATGTTGATACCGCCGCGACCCCGGCACCAACGGCAGCAACAACGCCAGATGGTGCTGCGCCGTTGCCAACCGATCAGGCTGGCGTGACCACGCCGGTGGCTGATCCGAATGCGCTGGTGATGAACTTTACTGCCGATTGCTGGCTGGAGGTTACTGATGCTACCGGTAAAAAATTGTTTAGCGGTATGCAGCGTAAAGACGGTAATTTGAACTTAACCGGCCAGGCACCATACAAACTGAAAATTGGTGCGCCAGCCGCAGTACAGATCCAGTATCAAGGGAAACCTGTCGATCTGAGTCGTTTTATCAGAACTAACCAGGTTGCGCGTCTGACCCTCAATGCCGAACAATCACCGGCGCAGTAACAGACGGGTAACGCGGGAGATTTTTCATGCATAACCAGGCTCCAATTCAACGTAGAAAATCAACACGTATTTACGTTGGGAATGTGCCGATTGGCGATGGTGCTCCCATCGCCGTACAGTCCATGACCAATACGCGTACGACAGACGTCGAAGCAACGGTCAATCAAATCAAGGCGCTGGAACGCGTTGGCGCTGATATCGTCCGTGTATCCGTACCGACGATGGACGCGGCAGAAGCGTTCAAACTCATCAAACAGCAGGTTAACGTGCCGCTGGTGGCTGACATCCACTTCGACTATCGCATTGCACTGAAAGTAGCGGAATACGGCGTCGATTGTCTGCGTATTAACCCTGGCAATATCGGTAATGAAGAGCGTATTCGCATGGTGGTTGACTGTGCGCGCGATAAAAACATTCCGATCCGTATTGGCGTTAACGCCGGATCGCTGGAAAAAGATCTGCAAGAAAAGTATGGCGAACCGACGCCGCAGGCGTTGCTGGAATCCGCCATGCGCCATGTTGATCATCTCGATCGCCTGAACTTCGATCAGTTCAAAGTCAGCGTGAAAGCGTCTGACGTCTTCCTCGCTGTTGAGTCTTATCGTTTGCTGGCAAAACAGATCGATCAGCCGCTGCATCTGGGGATCACCGAAGCCGGTGGTGCACGCAGCGGGGCAGTAAAATCCGCCATTGGTTTAGGTCTGCTGCTGTCTGAAGGCATCGGCGACACGCTGCGCGTATCACTGGCGGCCGATCCGGTCGAAGAGATCAAAGTCGGTTTCGATATTTTGAAATCGCTGCGTATCCGTTCGCGCGGGATCAACTTCATCGCCTGCCCGACCTGTTCGCGTCAGGAATTTGATGTTATCGGTACGGTTAACGCGCTGGAGCAACGCCTGGAAGATATCATCACTCCGATGGACGTTTCGATTATCGGCTGCGTGGTGAATGGCCCAGGTGAGGCGCTGGTTTCTACACTCGGCGTCACCGGCGGCAACAAGAAAAGCGGCCTCTATGAAGATGGCGTGCGCAAAGACCGTCTGGACAACAACGATATGATCGACCAGCTGGAAGCACGCATTCGTGCGAAAGCCAGTCAGCTGGACGAAGCGCGTCGAATTGACGTTCAGCAGGTTGAAAAATAATAACGTGATGGGAAGCGCCTCGCTTCCCGTGTATGATTGAACCCGCATAGCTCCCGAAACATTGAGGGAAGCGTTGAGGGTTCATTTTTATATTCAGAAAGAGAATAAACGTGGCAAAAAACATTCAAGCCATTCGCGGCATGAACGATTACCTGCCTGGCGAAACGGCCATCTGGCAGCGCATTGAAGGCACACTGAAAAACGTGCTCGGCAGCTACGGTTACAGTGAAATCCGCTTGCCGATTGTAGAGCAGACCCCGCTATTCAAACGTGCGATTGGTGAAGTCACCGACGTGGTTGAAAAAGAGATGTACACCTTTGAGGATCGCAATGGCGACAGCCTGACTCTGCGCCCTGAAGGGACGGCGGGCTGTGTACGCGCCGGCATCGAGCATGGTCTTCTGTACAATCAGGAACAGCGTCTGTGGTATATCGGGCCGATGTTCCGTCACGAGCGTCCGCAGAAAGGGCGTTATCGTCAGTTCCATCAGTTGGGCTGCGAAGTTTTCGGTCTGCAAGGTCCGGATATCGACGCTGAACTGATTATGCTCACTGCCCGCTGGTGGCGCGCGCTGGGTATTTCCGAGCACGTAACTCTTGAGCTGAACTCTATCGGTTCGCTGGAAGCACGCGCCAATTACCGCGATGCGCTGGTGGCATTCCTTGAGCAGCATAAAGAAAAGCTGGACGAAGACTGCAAACGCCGCATGTACACTAACCCGCTGCGCGTGCTGGATTCAAAAAATCCAGAAGTGCAGGCGCTTCTCAACGACGCTCCGGCATTAGGCGATTATCTGGACGAGGAATCTCGTGAGCATTTTGCCGGTCTGTGCAAACTGCTTGAGAGCGCGGGGATCGCTTACACCGTAAACCAGCGTCTGGTGCGTGGTCTGGATTACTATAACCGTACCGTTTTCGAGTGGGTGACTAACAGTCTCGGCTCCCAGGGCACCGTGTGTGCAGGCGGTCGTTATGACGGTCTTGTGGAACAACTGGGCGGTCGTGCAACGCCGGCTGTCGGTTTTGCGATGGGCCTCGAACGTCTTGTATTGTTAGTACAGGCCGTTAATCCGGAATTTAAAGCCGATCCTGTTGTCGATATATACCTGGTGGCTTCAGGTGCTGATACACAATCTGCGGCTATGGCATTAGCTGAGCATCTGCGTGATGAATTACCGGGCGTGAAATTGATGACCAACCACGGCGGCGGCAACTTTAAGAAACAGTTTGCCCGTGCTGATAAATGGGGTGCCCGCGTTGCTGTGGTGCTGGGTGAGTCTGAAGTGGCTAACGGCACAGCAGTAGTGAAGGATTTGCGCTCTGGTGAGCAAACGGCAGTTGCGCAGGATAGCGTAGCCGCGCATTTGCGCACGTTACTGGGTTAAGGAAGGAGAAGGACAGCGTGGAAATTTACGAGAACGAAAACGACCAGGTAGAAGCGGTTAAACGCTTTTTTGCTGAAAATGGCAAAGCACTGGCTGTTGGGGTGATTTTGGGCGTTGGCGCACTGATTGGCTGGCGCTACTGGAACAGCCATCAGGTTGATTCTGCACGCTCCGCTTCTCTTGCCTATCAAAATGCGGTTACCGCAGTGAGCGAAGGCAAACCGGATAGCATCCCGGCGGCGGAAAAATTTGCTGCTGAAAATAAAAATACTTATGGTGCGCTGGCTTCTTTGGAACTTGCGCAGCAATTTGTTGACAAAAATGAACTAGAGAAAGCTGCCGCCCAGTTACAACAGGGGCTGGCAGACACGAGCGATGAAAATCTCAAAGCCGTGATAAATCTGCGTCTTGCTCGCGTTCAGGTACAGCTCAAGCAGGCTGATGCCGCGCTGAAAACCCTTGATACCATCAAAGGTGAAGGGTGGGCTGCCATTGTTGCCGACCTGCGTGGTGAAGCATTGCTGAGCAAAGGTGATAAGCAAGGTGCGCGTAGTGCATGGGAAGCAGGCGTGAAAAGCGATGTTACTCCGGCACTGAGCGAAATGATGCAGATGAAAATTAATAATTTGTCCATCTGAGAGGGACCCGATGCAATTGCGTAAATTACTGCTGCCAGGACTGCTTTCCGTTACCCTTTTAAGCGGCTGTTCGCTGTTTAACAGCGAAGAAGATGTGGTAAAGATGTCCCCATTGCCAACCGTTGAAAACCAGTTTACGCCGACCACGGCGTGGAGCACTTCCGTTGGTAGCGGTATTGGCAACTTCTATTCCAATCTTCATCCGGCACTGGCGGACAACGTTGTCTATGCAGCGGACCGCGCTGGTTTAGTAAAAGCGCTGAATGCGGATGATGGCAAAGAAATCTGGTCTGTCAGCCTGGCCGAGAAAGATGGCTGGTTCTCTAAAGAGCCTGCATTACTTTCTGGCGGTGTGACCGTGTCTGGTGGGCATGTCTACATTGGCAGCGAAAAGGCGCAGGTTTACGCGCTGAATACCAGCGATGGTACTGTGGCATGGCAAACTAAAGTCGCGGGTGAAGCACTTTCGCGCCCGGTGGTCAGCGACGGTCTGGTGTTAATCCACACCAGTAACGGTCAGTTACAAGCGCTGAACGAAGCTGACGGCGCTGTCAAATGGACAGTTAACCTCGATATGCCTTCGCTCTCTTTGCGTGGCGAGTCTGCGCCGGCAACGGCTTTTGGTGCGGCCGTCGTGGGTGGCGATAATGGTCGCGTCAGCGCAGTGCTGATGGAACAGGGCCAGATGATTTGGCAGCAGCGTATTTCCCAGGCGACCGGTTCTACCGAAATTGACCGTCTGAGCGATGTTGACACGACTCCAGTCGTTGTTAACGGCGTTGTTTTCGCGCTGGCCTATAATGGTAACCTGACGGCGCTTGATCTGCGCAGTGGTCAGATTATGTGGAAACGCGAACTGGGTTCGGTGAATGATTTCATCGTCGACGGCAATCGCATCTATCTGGTCGATCAAAATGACCGGGTGATGGCGTTGACCATTGATGGCGGCGTTACGCTGTGGACACAAAGCGATCTGTTGCATCGCCTGCTGACTTCTCCGGTGCTGTATAATAGCAACCTGGTGGTAGGTGACAGTGAAGGTTATTTGCACTGGATTAACGTCGAAGATGGTCGTTTCGTTGCCCAGCAAAAAGTTGATAGTTCCGGTTTCCAGACTGAACCGGTTGCCGCTGACGGCAAACTGCTGATCCAGGCAAAAGACGGAACCGTGTACTCTATTACACGTTAATCGTCTCTGTCGTTCACTTTGAAAACGGCTCCTGGACAGGGGCCGTTTTCCTGTTTTTAACAACGACGCGAATATAGCGTGCGTTGTCTGATGATTTATAAAAATGAGGCTTTAAACATGGTACCTGTGGTCGCGCTTGTCGGGCGCCCTAACGTAGGAAAATCCACGTTATTTAACCGTCTAACTCGCACCCGAGATGCGCTGGTTGCGGATTTCCCGGGTCTGACTCGTGACCGTAAGTACGGTCGTGCGGAAATTGAAGGCCGTGAGTTTATCTGTATTGATACCGGCGGGATTGATGGCACAGAAGACGGTGTAGAAACCCGCATGGCGGAACAGTCGCTGCTGGCGATTGAAGAAGCGGACGTCGTACTGTTTATGGTGGATGCGCGTGCGGGCCTGATGCCGGCAGATGAAGCGATTGCCAAACATCTGCGCTCCCGTGAAAAACCGACCTTCCTGGTGGCAAACAAAACTGACGGTCTGGATCCCGATCAGGCAGTGGTTGATTTCTACTCGCTTGGTTTAGGTGAAATCTACCCGATCGCCGCGTCTCACGGTCGTGGCGTATTAAGTCTGCTGGAGCACGTGCTGCTGCCGTGGATGGAAGATCTCGCACCGCAAGAGGAAGTGGACGAAGACGCAGAATACTGGGCGCAATTTGAAGCAGAAGAAAACGGCGAAGAAGAAGAGGAAGACGACTTCGACCTACAAAGCCTGCCAATCAAACTGGCGATTGTCGGGCGCCCGAACGTCGGTAAGTCTACACTCACTAACCGTATTCTTGGTGAAGAGCGCGTTGTTGTTTATGACATGCCTGGTACGACGCGTGACAGTATCTACATTCCAATGGAACGCGATGGACGTGAGTATGTGCTCATTGACACCGCTGGCGTACGTAAACGCGGTAAAATCACCGATGCTGTAGAGAAATTCTCCGTAATCAAAACGTTGCAGGCCATTGAAGATGCCAACGTGGTGATGTTGGTGATTGATGCGCGCGAAGGTATTTCCGATCAGGATCTCTCGCTGCTAGGCTTTATTCTCAATAGTGGGCGCTCACTTGTCATTGTGGTGAATAAGTGGGATGGCCTGAGTCAGGAAGTGAAAGAGCAGGTGAAAGAAACGCTGGACTTCCGTCTGGGCTTTATCGATTTTGCTCGTGTGCACTTTATCTCTGCCTTGCACGGCAGTGGTGTTGGTAACTTGTTTGAATCAGTACGTGAAGCGTATGACAGCTCCACCCGTCGTGTGGGGACCTCTATGCTGACGCGCATCATGACGATGGCTGTTGAAGATCACCAACCGCCGCTTGTACGCGGTCGTCGTGTGAAGCTGAAATATGCCCACGCCGGTGGTTATAACCCGCCGATTGTGGTGATTCACGGTAATCAGGTGAAAGACCTGCCTGATTCCTACAAGCGTTACTTGATGAACTACTTCCGCAAATCGCTGGACGTAATGGGATCGCCGATTCGTATTCAGTTCAAAGAAGGGGAAAACCCGTATGCGAACAAGCGTAACACCCTGACGCCAACCCAGATGCGTAAACGTAAGCGTCTGATGAAGCACATCAAGAAAAATAAATAATTATCCGTAAGTATTTTATCTGCCATTCCCTCTATGAATGTAGAGGGGTGGCTACCGGAGGAATTCATATGGAACTGCATTGTCCACAATGTCAGCATGTGCTTGATCAGGATAACGGCCATGCGCATTGCCCATCCTGCGGGGAAGTTATTGAAATGAAAGCTCTTTGTCCAGACTGCCATCAACCGTTGCAGGTGTTAAAAGCCTGCGGTGCAGTAGATTACTTCTGTCAGCACGGGCATGGCTTGATATCGAAAAAACGCGTTGAATTCGTGCTGGCTTAATGAACCTTTTTACGCGATTTTTTTACCGGCTGGATGTTTTTTACTTCACTTTCTATCCAGCCGTCTTCCAGACGTGTGGTTAGCATTTCACCCGCTTTAACTTGCTTCACTTTTTTCAGTACATTGCCGTCAGTAGCAGTAGTAACGCTGTATCCACGCGCCAGCGTTGACAGTGGGCTTACGGCTTCGAGGTGCGTTACTGCATTACCGAAACGTTCACGCGTGGCGCTAAGCTGTGCGCGCAGGATTTCTGCTAAACGATATTCCAGTTGCTGAATGCGCGTTTGCGCGCGATGAATCTTCGGCTGTGGATTTTGCTGATTCAGCCGCTGTGTTAATCGCTGCTGCTGTTGCCCGGCACGCTTAAGCTGATTTTCCAGCGCAAAGCTCATCCGTTTTTTCAGGCGTTCAAGCATGGTTTGCTGGCGTGCCAGCCGGAGCTGCGGATGCTGCTGCTGCAAGCGATGATGAATCTGCGTAAAGCGACGCGTACGGTTGGCGAGATAATAATCCATCGCCATCTCCAGCCGTTGACGGGCCGATTGCACCTGGCGCAGTAACTCTTGCTGATTACGGCTTACTACTTCAGCGGCGGCAGACGGCGTTGGCGCACGCAGATCGGCAACAAAATCGGCAATGGTCACATCCGTCTCATGCCCGACGGCGCTGACGACCGGAATGCGGCTGGCAAAAATAGCCCGCGCTACGCGTTCGTCGTTAAAACTCCATAAATCTTCCAGCGAACCGCCGCCGCGCCCAACGATCAACACGTCGCACTCATTGCGCTGATTCGCCAGTTCAATGGCGCGAACAATTTGCCCCGGCGCGTCATCGCCCTGAACGGCGGTGGGGTAGATGATCACCGGTAGAGAAGGATCGCGACGTTTTAACACATGCAAAATATCATGTAGCGCAGCACCGGTTTTTGAGGTGATCACACCAACGCAATGCGCAGGGGAGGGAAGTGGTTTTTTGTATTGCTGATCGAACAAACCTTCAGCCTGCAACTTCGCTTTGAGCTGTTCGTACTTCTGTTGCAGCAGCCCTTCACCGGCCGGCTGCATACTCTCAACGATTATCTGGTAGTCGCCGCGCGGCTCGTAGAGCGTAATATTGGCGCGAACTAAAACTTGTTGCCCATGCTGTGGGCGGAAGGTCACCCGGCGGTTGCTGTTGCGGAACATCGCGCAGCGTACCTGGGCGGTGTCGTCTTTGAGTGTAAAGTACCAGTGACCGGAAGCCGGTTGTGTGAAATTAGAGATTTCGCCGCTGATCCAAACCTGTCCCATCTCATGCTCAAGCAGCAGACGAACCGTTTGATTCAGGCGACTAACGGTAAAAATTGCAGGGGATTGAGAAGGTAACATGTGAGCGAGATCAAATTCTAAATCAGCAGGTTATTCAGTTGATAGTAACCCGCCCTCCGGGGATAGCAAGCATTTTTTGCAAAAAGGGGTAGATGCAATCGGTTACGCTCTGTATAATGCCGCGGCAATATTTATTAACCACTCTGGTCGAGATATTGCCCATGCTACGTATCGCTAAAGAAGCTCTGACGTTTGACGACGTTCTCCTCGTTCCTGCTCATTCTACCGTTCTGCCGAATACTGCTGACCTCAGCACCCAGCTGACGAAAACTATTCGTCTGAATATCCCTATGCTTTCCGCAGCAATGGATACCGTAACGGAAGCGCGCCTGGCTATTGCTCTGGCTCAGGAAGGCGGTATCGGCTTTATCCACAAAAACATGTCCATTGAACGCCAGGCAGAAGAAGTTCGCCGTGTGAAAAAACACGAATCTGGTGTGGTGACTGATCCGCAGACTGTTCTGCCAACCACGACGCTGCGCGAAGTGAAAGAACTGACCGAGCGTAACGGTTTTGCGGGCTATCCGGTCGTTACCGAAGAAAACGAACTGGTGGGTATTATCACCGGTCGTGACGTGCGTTTTGTTACCGACCTGAACCAGCCGGTTAGCGTTTACATGACGCCGAAAGAGCGTCTGGTCACCGTGCGTGAAGGTGAAGCCCGTGAAGTGGTGCTGGCAAAAATGCACGAAAAACGCGTTGAAAAAGCGCTGGTGGTTGATGACGAATTCCACCTGATCGGCATGATCACCGTGAAAGATTTCCAGAAAGCGGAACGTAAACCGAACGCCTGTAAAGACGAGCAAGGCCGTCTGCGTGTTGGTGCTGCAGTTGGCGCAGGTGCGGGTAACGAAGAGCGTGTTGACGCGCTGGTTGCCGCTGGCGTTGACGTTCTGCTGATCGACTCCTCCCACGGTCACTCAGAAGGCGTTTTGCAGCGTATCCGTGAAACCCGTGCTAAATATCCGGATCTGCAAATCATCGGCGGCAACGTGGCAACAGCTGCAGGTGCACGCGCTTTGGCAGAAGCTGGTTGCAGCGCGGTTAAAGTCGGTATCGGCCCTGGTTCTATCTGTACTACTCGTATCGTTACTGGCGTAGGTGTTCCGCAGATCACTGCCGTTGCTGACGCAGTTGAAGCGCTGGAAGGCACAGGTATTCCGGTTATCGCAGATGGTGGTATTCGCTTCTCCGGCGACATCGCCAAAGCTATCGCCGCTGGCGCAAGCGCGGTAATGGTGGGTTCCATGCTGGCGGGTACTGAAGAATCTCCGGGTGAAATCGAACTCTACCAGGGCCGTTCTTACAAATCTTACCGTGGTATGGGTTCCCTGGGCGCGATGTCCAAAGGTTCCTCTGACCGTTATTTCCAGAGCGATAACGCTGCCGACAAACTGGTGCCGGAAGGTATCGAAGGTCGCGTAGCTTATAAAGGTCGCCTGAAAGAGATCATTCACCAGCAGATGGGTGGCCTGCGCTCCTGTATGGGCCTGACCGGCTGTGGTACTATCGACGAACTGCGTACTAAAGCGGAGTTTGTACGTATCAGCGGTGCGGGCATTCAGGAAAGCCACGTTCACGACGTGACCATTACTAAAGAGTCCCCGAACTACCGTCTGGGCTCCTGATTCTCTTCGCCCGACTTCATGTCGGGCGATTTATATTATCTGTTTCACTTGCCTCGGAATAAGCGTCAATGACGGAAAACATTCATAAGCATCGCATCCTCATTCTGGACTTCGGTTCCCAGTATACTCAACTGGTTGCGCGCCGCGTGCGTGAGCTGGGCGTTTACTGCGAACTGTGGGCGTGGGATGTGACAGAAGCACAAATTCGTGACTTCAATCCAAGCGGCATTATTCTTTCCGGCGGCCCGGAAAGTACTACTGAAGAAAACAGTCCGCGTGCGCCGCAGTATGTCTTTGAAGCAGGCGTACCGGTATTCGGCGTTTGCTATGGTATGCAGACCATGGCGATGCAGTTGGGCGGTCACGTTGAAGCCTCTAACGAACGTGAATTTGGCTACGCGCAGGTTGAAGTCGTAAACGACAGCGCACTGGTTCGCGGTATCGAAGATGCGCTGACCGCAGACGGTAAACCGCTGCTCGATGTCTGGATGAGCCACGGCGATAAAGTTACCGCTATCCCGTCCGACTTCGTCACCGTAGCCAGCACCGAAAGCTGCCCGTTTGCCATTATGGCTAACGAAGAAAAACGCTTCTATGGCGTACAGTTCCACCCGGAAGTGACTCACACCCGCCAGGGTATGCGCATGCTGGAGCGTTTTGTGCGTGATATCTGCCAGTGTGAAGCCCTGTGGACGCCAGCGAAAATTATCGACGATGCTGTAGCCCGCATCCGTGAGCAGGTAGGCGACGATAAAGTCATCCTCGGCCTCTCTGGTGGCGTGGATTCCTCCGTAACCGCAATGCTACTGCACCGCGCTATCGGTAAAAACCTGACTTGCGTATTCGTCGACAACGGCCTGCTGCGTCTCAACGAAGCAGAGCAGGTTCTGGATATGTTTGGCGATCACTTTGGTCTGAACATTGTTCACGTTCCGGCAGAAGATCGCTTCCTGTCAGCGCTGGCTGGCGAAAACGATCCGGAAGCAAAACGTAAAATCATCGGTCGCGTTTTCGTTGAAGTATTCGATGAAGAAGCGCTGAAACTGGAAGACGTGAAGTGGCTGGCGCAGGGCACCATCTACCCTGACGTTATCGAATCTGCGGCGTCTGCAACCGGTAAAGCACACGTCATCAAATCTCACCACAACGTGGGCGGCCTGCCGAAAGAGATGAAGATGGGCCTGGTTGAACCGCTGAAAGAGCTGTTCAAAGACGAAGTGCGTAAGATTGGTCTGGAGCTGGGCCTGCCGTACGACATGTTGTACCGTCACCCATTCCCGGGACCAGGCCTTGGCGTTCGTGTGCTGGGTGAAGTGAAGAAAGAGTACTGTGACCTGCTGCGCCGTGCTGACGCCATCTTCATTGAAGAACTGCGTAAAGCGGACCTGTACGACAAAGTCAGCCAGGCGTTCACTGTGTTCCTGCCGGTACGTTCCGTTGGCGTAATGGGCGATGGTCGTAAGTATGACTGGGTTGTCTCTCTGCGTGCTGTCGAAACCATCGACTTTATGACCGCACACTGGGCGCATCTGCCGTACGATTTCCTCGGTCGCGTTTCCAACCGCATTATCAATGAAGTGAACGGTATTTCCCGCGTGGTGTATGACATCAGCGGCAAGCCGCCAGCTACCATTGAGTGGGAATGATGTATAGCTAGTTCATAGCACATCATATCTATTCAATATCATCTCTAACCCTCTGTAATTGCAGAGGGTTTTTGTTTATAGCTACTCATATCTATTCACTCTACACCACATTTTTCGACGGTACAGGTGACGGTATTACCCGAAAGGTATACTCTCATACCGACAAAACATGGATGCATTACGGGTGAATTTTGCTTACCGATACCAAACTGAAAAACCTGAAGCCGCAGGAGAAACTGTACAAGGTTTCCGACCGTGACGGGCTGTATGTCGCCGTGCTCACGTCAGGCTCTGTCTCGTTCCGCTACGACTACCGCATTAACGGCCGCAGGGAAACTCTGGTTATTGGCCAGTACGGTCGTTACGGTATCAGCCTGGCGGAAGCGCGTGAGGAACTCATTGCCGCCAAAAAGCTGCTGAAGTCAGGCCAGTCGCCTGCTGCGGCAAAACGTGACGGTATTAGACAGATCGCCAGCGCTGAAACATTCGCGGTATATACCGACACCTACATGAAACACGTCACCCTGGCAGACAGCACCCGGGCCATGAAGCAGGCAGTGATCGACAGGGATATCATTCCCGCCCTCGGCAACAAGATGATGACTGAGATAACCACCAGGATGGTGCGCGACCTTTGCGATCGTATCGTCGAGCGTGGCGGTCGGGCGACGGCGATTCAGGTCAGGGAAATAATCAGCAGCGTCTACCGGTACGCTAACGACCGCGGGCATGGTCTGTTCAATCCTGCTGCCGACATTAAGCCATCATCGATCGCCATGTTTAAGCCGCGCGAGCGCACGCTGTCGCCTGAGGAAATTGGCATATTCTTCCGTGCGCTGGATGACGTCGGTGCGATGGGCACCATGAAGATGGCGCTGAAGCTGGTACTGCTGACGCTGGTTCGCAAAAGCGAATTTACATACGCGACGTGGGCAGAGATCGATTTCAGGAACTGGACATGGACGATCCCCGCTGACCGAATGAAGGCCAGGCGCGCACATGTGATTTACCTGCCGAAGCAGGCGCAGGACCTGCTGGTGGGCCTGCAGATGTGCGCTGGTGGCAGTGAATACCTGGTGCCCGGGCGCTACAACTTCCGCAAGCCATTATCGAACGCCGCGCTGAACTCGCTGATAGACCGGACCGTTCAGGCCATAAACAAAGACGGCGAAAAGATACAGGACTTCACGGTGCATGACCTGCGCCGTACTGCCAGCACGCTGCTGCATGAGGCGGATTACCCATCAGACTGGATAGAGAAGGCCCAGGCGCATGAGCAGAAGGGCGTTCGCGCGGTTTACAACAAAGCGGAGTATGCCCGGCAGCGCGCCTATATGTTGCAGCAGTGGGCAAATATGGTTGATTCCTGGATTAACGGGGAGCACGCCGATCTGGTGCCGTTCTCCCCGTCTAAATTTGAGAGGTGGTTGGAAGGTAAGGATTAAGCGGCCTCCCGTCTTGCCAGGCGGGAATTACCATACGCCATAAGAGTATCGCGCTCCACCGTTGTAAATTCGCAATGCGTTCTTGGGTATGGCTTCCAGATAATCAGCAAGGATCCTTTGTTATTACCGCTGACTGGCTTCCCTGTTACTGGATTGATGAAGGCCAGGCGGCCGGCGGTGATGAAGCGAACTTCGCTGGCGGTCTGTATAGCTTCCTTAAACCAGCCAACAGAAGTGTCTGCCGGTACCAGCATGACAGTTCCGATATGATTAGCACTTTCGGCGGCGGCCTTCTTAACGAACGGCATGATGTCGCTGTATGGCGGGTTAAGCCAGACAAAGCCTGGTACGTTCAGATAATCAGCCCACGGTGTTTCCAGCGTGTTCTGCTCGGCTGTGATGAACTTCCTGCACAGGGCGTTATGCGGCGCTGCGGCGGCATCAAGTTGGAAGCAGAACTCAGCATCCAGCGCTGAGAAGATAGCTGGTGGCGTGCGCCATAAATCACGCTGATCAACTGGCGTTTTACTTCCGGCGAAATCAGTCATGCTGCACCGCCTTCAATGCGCTCAAACTCGATTACCCAGACCCATGGGTTGGAGTCGAAGCTACCTTCGCCATTGACCTTATCCCACCACGCTTTAAAGCCGTGCATTTCTGGACACAACCCCACCGGAACGCCAGCGACCGCATAATGCTCAGCATGGTTGAAGGCGCGTCCCGCTACGGTTTCGCAGTGTTCGAGCATGTCACCAAGGTCATTCAGCATGGCTGATTCATCGGCATCCTGAAGTCTCTCGACGCGGATTCCGGTTATCTCCAGGCTGATTCGGCTGGCGTCACGAGGCATGACTGCGCCAGATTGTGGGCGCGTCCAGTCTCCCCACTCTGGATCACCATCGGCCCAATACCAGAAATCCGGTACTTCATGAGGCACTGCGGGATCGAAGAAGTTAAATGAGTCGAGCCGTGAAAATGACTCTCTGACGTAAATAACATCGCCTACTGCACCGAATGGACATGGGTGCCAGTAATCGCAAACATTTTCCGCATCCTCACTCCACGGCCACCGGCTACCGTCTTCGCGCTCTGCAATTTCGGTAGCCCGTGTCTGACGCCATTTTATTGGCCGACGAACCTGTGTCATGCTGCCATCAAGCAAGGCGCGCACCTGATACTCGTTAAAAATCATTCCGCGCTCTTTCATGCCGCCACCTTCTTGCTGTTCATCAGCTCAGCAACTCGCTGAGCCTTTAATGGGTTTCTGATAACTTGGCCGCCGGGTGCCAACCACCCGCGGCGCAATGTTGAATAAACCAACGTGATACTGCCTACGCGGATATTGTCGTGGGGGTTAGTCATAAACCACCCCGCGACATCCGATCCCGCTGTAGTCCAGGTGCAGCTTGCGGTTACCTTTGGTTATGCACTGCTGGCGGCGCACCGCGATGCGGGCTCGCTCTACTTCACCAACGGCAGCATCCAGGCACTGGAGCCAGAGGCGTGCCGCGATGCGGTAATGACCGCGGCGCTCGCGCTCAATGGCCCGGCTTTCGATCTCCATCGCTTCCGGCGTTACTGCCAACACTCTTTCAACACGGCGCTGCGATACGTAGTCTTCGTGATAGCGCTCAAGTTTCGTCTTTTTCATTTGATCCAGACCTCTCAACTGATTACCGCCGCCAGCCACATCAGGTAGGCGACCACGGCCAGACACAGGTAAACGTCTGACCATCTGCTGACATGCTTCTTCAGCGCCGTCATGCTGCCGCACTCACCGGGCGATACACGCGGCGGTCAACTGGCGGCTTTTTTCCGGTGAACGTCGCCGGGCTTGCCGCCTTGCGTTTATCCAGCCAGGCTTCAACTTCGCTCTGGTCCCACGCGCAGCGGCGGTCTGTTATCCAGAAACGTGACGGGAATTCGCCAGCCTGTTCCAGGCGGTCAATCGTGCTCCATGACAGTGGCACCACCGCCAGGAGTTCCTTCTTACCAAATGCACCTTTCATAAATACCTCTCTTGGTTGCAGGTGTGGCGCCGTGGCGCCACGGTGGTGATTACATAGGGACTTCGTTCAGCTCATCACGACGGATGGTGTAAACATCAGTGGCTTTAGCCAGGCGGTCATCATCGTTAGCGAGCTTGCTGGCAACGTATTTGTATGCCTTATCCAGATCCTTCAGCGTGTTGTAGCCCATTGCTGCGTCAGTGAAAGCGCACAGAATTTCTTCCGGGTCGCGGTCATCGCTGCTCTTTGGCTTCTCTTCCTGGTGCTGCTCAGGCTTGGAGTTGATCAGCTTGTTCATGCCCGATGCGGTGGCAGGTGCAGGCGTGATATCGCGCTCAACACGCGGTGCCGCCTCCTGCAATTCGTCAGGGGTATACACACCCATGATGACGTCTGGGCAATGCAGGCGTGACCAGCGTTTTGTTGCCAGGTATGCGAGCTGTTGTTTCGGATCGCTGGCCCAAAGCGTGGAGTTTCTTACCTGTGCCTGAGACAGCATTAACTCGAGCACCCGAGGCTGATCCTCGCCCTTCATGGTTGCCCATACGCGAACACCGCAGCCTTCTTCGTCCTTGAGAGTCCAGCCTGGTGCGATATACGGGTTGCCGTTTTTGGATGTTTTCTCAACAAACTTTCCGATCACGCGTTCCCACGGCCCGAACCACTCATAGTTGATGCGATCTTTGGTTGGAGACATGGTTGAGATAACTGCGTTTACTAACTGGGCTTCATAGCCGAGCGTGCCGCTCACAACATGGGTTTTCTGCGCGACGGCGAACGGGTTCATTCCCCATTGCGCAGCCTGCATTGCCACAGCCATGCAATCAGCTGGCTTACCGGCTAGGTGAGCCGGTACCGTTACGCGGCTTTGCGCCATTACTTCGGCAAATTTCATCAGTTGGTTTAAGCCCTCCGGGCTGAAAATTGTTGCAGCAGTGCCAGCGATTGCTGTGTCTACTGGCGCGTTGATGTTTGCGATGTCGTTGCTCATACGTACATATCCTTTTTGCGTGCCCACTCAGGGCGTTTAATAATTTCAAATCCACCCCATTCGCCAGACTCCCGGCATTGGTGGTAGGCATTCAGATCACGTCGGAACAATGCGTGCCCGGCGTCAACGTCCTGTGCATCCAGTTCAAATACGCGCACCGGGTAGCGGCCGCAGTCGATGGTTTCGCTCACTGCCAGGAAGAAGAATCCGTGCGGCTCACCGGTGGTCTGCTGCGCGCCTTCGCGGTACATGGCATCCTGAACGTGGTACCGGAATTCCTCGATGTGGCGGGAGAAACGCTCCATGTCGGCTACTTTTTTCACGTCCAGCAGCACAGGGTGATTCTTCAGGCGCTTGTCCGGGCGAATGCGGCACAGTTCGCCAGTCTCCGGATCCGTCCAGTAATGCGAGGCTTCGCAGAATCCTTCCGCTTCCAGTAGCCAGCGCGCCGCCGGGTGTGCCATCGCGCTATCGCGCATCAGTTGCAGCTTCCGGCCCTGCTCAGCATCCATTACCGTCATGCCCATGTTCTCGACGTCTTTCAGGAATGCTTCCTGATCTGCTTTCCCCTGGTTGGTTCTCAGGTTGAACTGCGGCGCCACGATGAAACGCTTATCGAATTCTTCCGGCTCCAGCATCAGGCAGTGCAGGGCAGTGCCCATATCCAATGCCTTCAACTTTTCGGTGTCGACCGGTGCTGATTTCTGCCACTGCAGCAGGGCCGGGCTCAACGCAACCATATCCAGTTGCGACTTACTCACGCCGTCACCGGCGTGGTAGTCCTCATTGCTGATGTCGAAGTAAATCCCAGGTTTCATGAGGCCTCCCGTGCTTTGATCATCGCGTCTGCCAGTGCATATGCTTGCTCGGCGATCTTTTCCGCCACCCCGCTAACAACAGGATGAACGTCATCCCCAGGAAAGCTTGCCAACCAACCAGCTAGGGCCTTGGCTGCGAAGTAGTCACGAAGCGTCACGCCTTCATAACCCTGCGTAGGGAAAGCGGGTCCGCCATTATTTTCTCTGCTCATGCAGCGTTCCTCTCCGTGTCCAGCTGGTCAGCCAGATCCCACTTCGCGATGATGCTGGTCAGGGCGGCCTGGTACGCAGCGAGTGTCTCTTCGAATTCAGGACTCATCATCAGCTCTTCCAGAATCTCGGTGCGCACGCCTTTTCGCTCCAGCTCATAGAAAGGTTTTTGCAGCTGGTGGAACTTAATGGCGTCGATCAGCTCCACCTGGCGTTCGTAGTGCAACTGACTCAGCTGGTAGTCGCTGTCGATGGTGTTCATGATTTTTTTCAGGTTGTTAATCTGCTGGATGTTCATACGCACCTCAGTACTTGATAGAGATTGCAGAAACCTTCCCGCTGGCTATAGCGATCAGAGCTTTTTCTGCCATTTCCTGCGAAAGACCGCTTTCGATCAGGTCTGCGATAGCCTGGCGATTGATGGTGCGGCGGTGCTCTTTGTCAGCTGCGCGGCGCGCTTCTTCGTCGGCGATGCGTTTCTGTTCTTCTTCCTGACGGCGGCGTTCAGCAGCAACTGCTTCCTCTTTTTCGCGAGTTGCTCGTTTCTCTGTTTCGATGCGCTTGCGTTCTTCCTCTTCAGCCCTTGCCTTTTCACTGGCTTCGCGGCGTGCAGCAGCATCAATTTCGGCCTTTGCTTTTTCTTCTGCATCACGCGTAGCCTTCTCTGCTGCTTCACGTCGTATAGCTTCTTCACGTTCGAGACGTGCTTTTTCTTCAGCCTCTTTGCGCAGACGTTCAAGCTCAGCGGCTTCATGCTCGCGCTTTTGTGCCACTGCCAGCGATGCTTCCAGCTGCTGAATAGTTGAATCTTTAGCCACTCCCGCCTCTGCTGTGCGTTCCTGCCAGCTGTCATCCAGCACCACGGATTTAGCTTCCTGAATACGCCGTTGAATATCAGCAGATGGCAGGTAGTTACCGGTGGCGTCGATCACTTCAGCCAGTGCACGCAAATCCAAAAGACGCTGCTGCAATGCTTCGGTGCGTGCCTTTTCCGCGTCTTCCCACTCGGTAAGTGGGCGGCGTACTGCATCGCGAAGCTGATCGCATTCAGTCACGAATCGGCGCAGCTCGGCCTCAACCACTTTCGGTTGTTCCTTCAGGCGCTTCAGGTAATCACGACCAGGCTTTTCAACGGCCGTTTTGCTGCGTGATACCTGGGCGGCCAGTGATGCGATACGGGCGCGGCCTTTGGCGGTGCTCAGGTCAGGAACCTCTTTAACGCCATCACGAATCTGCTCGAGAAACTTTTCCAGACCATTCTCTACGTAAATGCTTGGCGCCAGGTCCGGCGCGATTTCGATGATTGCTAATTCACTCACTTGCTCACCCCCATATCCATTTCAGTTTTGACTGCCATCTTGGTGACAAACGCCCAGTTGATGGCCTCATGCAGAGTGCGGCACTTGGTGCTCATCAGCCCGCACGCCGTAACGCAGTACCAACCGTTGATGATTTTCCACTGCATAATTCGTTACCTCAGTGTTACCGTTGAGGTAATAATTATCCTTATGTGGTTTGAAGTCAATAGGTATGATTATAAAAAATTACCTGATGGGTAATTGTGTGGGCAATAAAAAAGCCGCACAATGGCGGCTTAGTATCTGAAATGTATGGTTTTACTCTTGCGTTTTACCGTTCTGAACAATCACGAAATCGACGTAGCTCTCGATCTTGCTTTTCTCGCTCTCAGGTAACAATGCGTAGCGGGCCCGGTCGTAATGAATGGTCGCCGGGTCGCGAGGATGGATGAGCAGTTCATAGCCCCGGCGGCCGAACGCGCTGGCGATCGCCTCCAGGGTGGAGATAGAAACGCTAACCTCATTGTTCAGCATGCGGTTGATTGTCGCCTGGGCAACGCCGGACGCTTTCGACAACTTACCCTGAGAGGACAGGTCGCGGTTGTTCTGCATCCACGCTTCGAGGTTATGCGCCGCCAGCTGGCCGATATCGGAAGGAGTGATATCCTCCTGGGGGATGGCAACAGCAGATAATGAGTGATCGACGTCCAGCCAGTTCGACGGCTTGTTCGCTGCCTTCTCAATCTTGCGCGCCACCGTGTCGCCGACAACCTTCTGCCCGCGGGCCCAGCGGTTCACCAGGTTTGCCTGAGTTCCCAGTTTTTCCGCCAGACGAGTCTGCACCCCGTTAAAGTCACGGTCGATGATATCGTTAATATTCTGCCTGCGGATATCCTGAATACTTTTCATGCTCTGGTGAATCGCCTCACATATGAATTAGTTAGTGGTTCAATTAAAAGCGAATTTACCTCACAGGTAAATGCACCTCACAGGTAACAAACCTTGATTTTTATTACCTTCTGGGTGAATATTTGTTATCTGAAATTAATATCAGGCAATAGCTATGAGCGAGAACGAAAAATTCGACTTCAAAAAATACTGGCTTGACCTCACACCTGATGAGCGTGATGCCTTTGCTAAAGAGGCCGGAACGACCAGCCATTACATCCAGACGCACCTGACAGGTCGTCGGAAAATGCCCGGTAAGACATTGATGAACGGGCTTTTTAAGGCATGCAAAAAGCGTGAGTGGGTAAAAAGCAAACCTCAAATGGTCAATTTCTTCTACGAATAAAACCTCTTTCAAACCCCCATCAGGCCGCCTTCTGGCGGTCTTTTCATATCTATTCAGTCCTCTCAGGTAATAACGATCCGAATATGGTTGATCTTTTTTCGGCCATCGCACAAAATTACCGTAATAGTAAACGTCAATGAGGTCGCGTAATGGAGATTATCACTCGTCTGGACGCTGCAAGGGCAGGTCTTAAGCGTTATTACACTGGAAAAAAGTGCAAGCACGGTCATGACAGCGAGCGTTACGTCTATAACGGTCATTGCGTTGAGTGCGCCATCAACTCCAGCCTGCGCCGCCAGGCGGAGATTAAACGGATTATGGATGAAGCTGCGAAAGGCAATGTGCCGGAGGTGATCTGATGGCCAGCAGCTGGATTAAGGTTGAGGTGATCACCCCTGATAAGCCTGAAATATTTCAGATCGCCGAGTTGCTTAATATCGACCCGGATGCCGTTCTCGGGAAGCTGGTCCGCATCTGGGCTTGGGCCGATCAGCAGACAATTGATGGTAACGCTGGCAGCGTTACAAAGGGAGTACTGGACAGACTCGCTTTTATTACAGGATTCGCTGATGCACTGATCACTGTTGGCTGGCTCGCATATGTCGACGAAAAGCTGGTGCTTCCTAACTTTGAGCGTCACAACGGTGAATCATCGAAAAAACGGGCACTTACAAACAGAAGAGTCGCAGAACACCGGAAACGTGAAACGCAAAATGTAACGCGCACAGCGTTACAAAAAGAGTTACCAGAGGAAGAGGAAGAGGAAGATATAAATAAAACCCCTCTCTCTGCGCGCGAAGAAATTCAAATCCCTCCCGTCGTCGTTCCAGGTATCGGAGAACCGATCGGAAAATTCACCATGCATGAAAACTGGCAGCCGTCAGATGACTTTGTCATGCGCGCCAGAATGTGGGGCCATGCCCTACCTGCTGACGGGTACAAGAAATCAGACCTGATTGAATTCATCACCTACTGGATGGCGGAAGGCAATGTGATGCAACACGTGCAGTGGGAGCAGAAGTTTGCCCGACTGCTGATGAACAGGAGAAAAAGAGCGGCAGGTAAGCGCGGTGACAGCTCTGACGATGACGTACCACACTGGAACAGCCCTGAGGGCTGGAAGGATTTCTTATGAGTAACGTACTCGCAGCAATTCAGAATCGTGATGCTGGTGCTCTGGCTCGCATGATGGGCCCTGACAATCAACATGACCAGCAGGACAACGTTGTAAACATCAGCGCAGAGCGTCTCGTCGATGCCCTGTTCAAGCAGCTTAAGCAACTGTTCCCGGCGGCTGAGCAGACCAACCTGAAGACCGTGCAGCAGGAAACCGACGCGAAGCGTCAGTGGATCGCCGCATTCGCAGAGGGTGGTATCCGTACCCGCGAGCAGGTATCGGCAGGAATGCGCCATGCCCGAGCCAGCGAATCACCATTCTGGCCGTCGCCCGGACAGTTCATCAAGTGGTGCAAGGACAGCAAGATGGTGCTGGGCGTAAGCATCGAGGACGTGATGGGAGAATTTCACCGCTACGCCAAAGAGAAAAGCCTCCAGCCTGGCGGGCCCGAACGATTCCCGTGGCGCCACCCGGTCATGTACTGGATTGTGTGCGATACCCGCCGTGCGATGTACCAGCGCCAGCTGAGTGAGATTGAAGTCGAGAAGCATGCACGCAAGCTGCTGGAGGAATGGGCTGTGAAAGTGGCGGCCGGTCACCAGATTCCTGATCCGGTACTGAGCATCCAGGCGAAGCCAGAGCCGATACAAACGCCAGCTGACACAGAGGGGAGTGCTTACCACCCTCCCGGAAAAAGCTTCGGATGCATGCCGAATGCCGCCACCCTGGGAGGACTGACACCGGCTCAGTGGCTGATGGAGGAATACCGGCGAGGGAAAGCTGCAGGACTCATCAGGTAGAACCGGCGCGGCAGCGCATTTTTTTACGTCTGTGTGATTACCTTGCAGGTAACAAAATATGCGCATGGCTATTGATTTTAACTCTAATGTGGATTTAAATTACCTGAGAGGTAAGCCATGACAGCAATATTAGGGATTGACCCGGGATGCAGCGGGGCGCTGGTTCTCGTAACTGAGCAGGGCGGATACATCGACCATCTGGCAATGCCAACCATCAAGGTCGGCACAAAGTCCAGGGTGAACGGCGCAGCGGTAGCTGCATGGGTTCGGCAGTACGGAATCACTCATGCGTACCTAGAGCAGGTCGGAGCCATGCCAGGACAGGGAACGGCAAGCATGTTCACGTTCGGGCATGCAGCTGGCGTAGCGGAGGGGATCCTCCAGGGGCTCAACATTCCGTACACGCTGGTAACGCCTCAGGCCTGGAAGAAGTCAGCCGGGCTTATCGGAAGCGACAAGGACGCAGCGCGCAGCAGGGCGATTCAGCTTTACCCGGAACTCAGGGCGCTGGATGCCAAAGCGAAAGGCCAGGCCATCGCGGATGCGCTGTTAATCGCAAGGTTCGGGATCGGCGTTAAATAACGATCCTTTTTGATATCAACGTAATCAATAACTTATACGGGTAAGTGGGGGTAAAGATGGAATGCAAAGTGAATGAGCTGGTAAAGCGCGGGCATGACCAGGCGGCAGAATTGAAATCATCGTGTGGTGCTGTCGATGTGCGCGACGTAGCGCAGTTCATCAGCGACTTGGCCACGCAACTGGATGTGCAACTGGCTCGCAGTAATACGCTGGCTTCGGAGAATGCGGGGCTGAAGGCTGCGTTTGACAAGCCTCAAGCCTATCTATCCTGGCACACTATCCCGCCAACATGGGAAGACCCTCTCCCGTGCGGTGAGTATCTTGATGTTCACGATGATGCTGGCCACAAGAATTCCGACGGTACTGATTGCTGGCCGGTATATGCCAAGCCAGAAATCAACACCCCGGCCACCGACGCTTTCCTGGCTGAAGTACGGGCAAGTGCTATTCCAGATGAAGCGACGGAGCGTGATTTATTCGAAGAATGGGTAATGGAGAAGATATTCATCTCTAAGACCACGCTAGAAGGTTTGCGCACTGATGACGGCTACCGCAACTCAACTCTTTCCGGTACTGATTACAACGGAATGTGGTCGCAGTGGAAAGCAATTCGCGCCGCCCAACTTCGCCAGGAGGCAGCCCAATGAGCAACATCGACAAACAGGCGCTGCGTGAAATCGCAGCGGCAGCAGTTGGCGCACATGAGCGCCTTAGTGTTATGCCGCCTGATGACATTTTCGATATCTCACTGGCAGAAGGAACTCAGCTTGATGCAGATATCACTGCCTTGAACGCGCTGAACTCCGCAGCAAACCCCACTACCGTGCTGGCGCTGCTGGCATCGCTGGAAGCCGCAGAGAAGCGCATTGCAGAACTGGAAGCGCGTGCATTCAATCCTGCAATTCTGGATGTGATAGCAGAGCGCCAGCGGCAACAATCGGTTGAGGGGTGGATGCCAGAGCATGATGACGAACACTGCAACGGGGAACTGGCAATGGCGGCGGTTTGTTACATAAACGAAACAGGAACTGTTAACCGCAATGGTGGCAAGCCGTGGGGGTGGCCTTGGGATGCTTCATGGTGGAAGCCAAATGCCCGCCGTCGCAACCTGGTAAAAGCAGGGGCTTTAATTCTGGCTGAAATCGAACGCATAGACCGCGCCGCTGGCATCGGTAAGGGGGAGTGATGCTTCAACATCAAATGCAGCCAACATTTAACACCTGCATGGCTACCTGCGTTGCAATGGTTGCCGGTCAACCTGTCGATGAGGTAGTGGAACGCTGGCATCAGAAATTCCACGACAGAACAGACTGGCTCGACGACGCGCTGGATTATTACAAAATCCCGTATTTTTACGGAAGCCAGCGCAAGGCCGAATTGCTTTACGGGTTTATTTACTTCCTGACCGTTCCGTCACTGAGCATCAAAGGCGGCCTGCATCAGATTCTGATGTCGTTAACGGCAGAACGCGGCATAGAAGTATTTGACCCGGCAATGGGTCGGCCAGGATCAAAATATTACGTTTGGGGTGAAGCGCAGAACGATGATCAATTCGGCGTTATCTCCTGGTGCGTCGATTTATCGGTTCCGGTAGTGCAACAGAAAGGTGAGGACTAACCCATGAGCACTATTACCAAAGAACGTATTGAATTGTTCATTAAAAATCCGCTTGAAAACGGGATTACTCGTAGCGAACAAATGGAAGTGGCACGGATTGCTTTGGCATCACTGGAAGCAGATCCTATTGGTGAAGTTTCAGAGAAGCGATACGGCCTTATTATGGATGGAACGGTAGACCTTGGCGGGAAATCAACTTATCGCATCATTAAGGGAGAAAAAGCGATGAAGTTGTTTCCGCTGGGGACGAAGTTTTATACCGCCCCGCCAGCGCCGGTATCTGTGCCCGCTGCGATGGAAATTGATGATGACTTTGACAGCTCGTTTGAACACGGAAAAGCTGTCGGCTGGAACGCCTGCCGCGCCGCCATGCTTCAGGCCGAACCTGTAAGTAATAGTGATGAGTTACCGCTGGACTATCTGCAAGGACACAAAGACG
>PPYF01303959.1_pt1 | contig 43932 bp, 38 predicted proteins | sample 1559871 | NCBI WGS metagenome assembly PPYF01 (sample SAMN08240021, study PRJNA423297) | Human gut metagenome, whole genome shotgun sequencing project.
TCGAGTGGTTGAAGAGGCACGCCTGGAAAGCGTGTAAACCCCTAAAGGGTTTCGCGGGTTCGAATCCCGCTCTCTCCGCGGTGGAGAATACCATGAATTAATTAACAATAAAATAAAAACAAATAAGAGAATTATTAATCTTAAAAATTAAACACACAATGAAAAAGTTATTTGCAAAAGCATTCTTGGGTTTATGTGCCCTTGGAACTTCTACCGTAGCATTCGCGCAGGACGCTGCAGACGCAGCTACAGCTGTTGAAGGAGGTATGTATCAAGCATTAAAAACAAAGTTTATCGAAGGTGGTGCCGACTTCATGAGTTTGGTTGCTATCGCTTTGATTTTCGGTTTGGCTTTCTGCTTAGAGAGAATTATCTACTTGAACTTAGCTGAAACAAATTCCAGCAAATTGTTGAAGGGTATCGAAGATGCTTTAGACAAAGGTGATGTTGAAGGCGCTAAAGCTATCGCTCGTGACACAAGAGGCCCTATCGCTTCTATCGCTTACCAAGGATTGATGAGAATTGACCAAGGTATCGACGTTGTAGAAAAATCTATCGTTTCTTATGGTGGTGTTCAAGGAGGTCTTTTGGAAAAGAATATGTCTTGGATCACATTGTTTATCGCAATGGCTCCGTCTTTAGGATTCTTGGGTACTGTAGTAGGTATGATCATGGCGTTCGATAAAATCGAGCAAGTTGGTGATATCAGCCCGACGGTTGTAGCAGGTGGTATGAAAGTGGCCTTGATTACTACTGTAGGTGGTTTGATCGTTGCTTTGATCCTTCAGGTATTCTATAACTATTTGTTAAGCAAATTGGAGGCTATCTTGAATCAAATGGAAGATGCTTCTATCTCTTTGCTTGACTTGGTTATCAAATACAACGTCAAATTCAAAAAATAATAACGAATTATGGCAGTTACTAAAATAAGAAAAATATCCAGTTGGACTTTACTGATAAGTTCTATTATCAGTATTATTGTTCTGGGTATGTTTTATGCGGGTGGAGTCGTTGACCCTGCCGCTGAAATGAAAGAGCCCATCTATACCGGGTTATTGATTAACTGGACTTCAGTATTGTTCTTCCTGACAATCATCAGTACAATGTTGTTTGCCGTTTGGCAATTTTTGACGTTGTTGAAGACAAACGCTAAATCAGCGATTATGTCTTTGGTTGTATTGGTTTGCTTCGTTGCCGTTTTGTTCATCACTTACACGATGGGTGACGCAACTCCTTTAACAGGTTTGAACGCAGACTCTCAAGTTTACAACACTCCGGGTTGGTTAAAGATCACAGATATGTGGATCATGTCTACAATCGTACTTTTGGTTCTGATCGTAGCATGTGTAGTTTGGGGTTCTGTAAAGAGAATCATGGGTAAATAATAGTAATAACGAACTGATAAAACAAGAAAGAAATGGGTAAGAAAAGAAAGACACCGGGTATCAATGGTTCTTCTTCGGCCGATATCGCTTTCATGTTGCTTATCTTCTTCCTTATTACTACATCAATGGATACAGATAAAGGTTTGGCAAGACGTTTGCCGCCCCCTGTACCTAAAGATCAGAAGAACGATACCGATGTTGACATCAAAAAGAGAAACTTGTTGGTTGTATTGATCAACAGTAATAACCAGATTCTCTGCGGTGATCAATTTGTCGATATCAAGCAATTGAAAGAAAGAATCAAAGAGTTCATTGATAATCCTTATAATGACGAACATAAGCCTGAGCGTGTAGAGGCTGATGTTCCATTCTTCGGAAAGATGATGGTAACGAAGAACCACGTAATTTCTTTACAGAATGACCGTGGTACTGAATACCAAGCTTATATCGATGTGCAGAATGAAATTGCGGCTGCTTATAACGAATTGAGAAATAAGGTTTCTAAGGAAAAATTCGGTAAGAATTTCGCTGATTTGGACGAAGAACAACAAAAAGCTGTACAGCAGATTTATCCGCAAAAGATATCAGAAGCTGAACCTAAAAATTATGGAGGTAAAAAGTAATGGGAAAGTTTAGTAAAGCGGGCGGTCGTGAAATGCCCGAATTGAATACATCATCATTACCTGACTTGGTGTTCGCTTTCTTGTTCTTCATCATGATGGTAACATCTATGCGTGAGGTAACATTGAAAGTAGAGTTCCATGCTCCACAAGCTACAGAGCTTCAAAAATTGGAGAAGAAATCTTTGGTAACATTTATCTATGTCGGTAAGCCGACTAGAGATTTGAGAGCGAAGATGGGTTCTGAAACTCGTATCCAATTAAATGACGCTTTTGCGGAAACTTCGGAAATTCAGGATTATATCGCACAGGAAAAGTCCAGTATGAAGGAAGAGGACCAGCCGTTTATGACGGTTTCTATCAAGGCTGATAAAGAGACCAAGATGGGAACGATTACAGACATCAAGCAGGCTCTTCGTGAAGCATACGCATTAAAGATTAGTTATTCTGCCGCTCAACGTGTCGACGAATAATGATCTACAAATAGAATATCTAAAAAAGGCGGGAAATAGAATCCCGCCTTTTTTATTTCACTCCATAGACATTTTGGTGAATAATGGTCTTAACTCGCTTAAAAGATCGCTCCAGATCAAGTTCCCCATGAGTCATCAAACGCATTTCTAATAACGCCTCTCCTCTACGATATGGAGGTTGGAAATATACATGGTGATCCAAGACAAACCCCAGACGTTCATAAAAACCGATTCTACGTTTACTCATCTCCTCTGTCGGCATCTCTACCTCTAAGACAACCGGATCTTCGTGGAGAGCTAAAAAACTTGTCATTGCTTTCGCTCCGATTCCTCCGTTACGAGCGGACTCGTCGATCGCGAAATGCTCCGCATAAACAAAGCCCTCAAATTGCCATCCCGTAATGAAACCCACATAAATACCATCCCGTAGCAAGGCATACATCTCGAAACGGCTATCTTCCTCCAAAAGCTTACGTACCAAAAAGAAATCACGACGCTCTTCCTCGGGGAAAGAACTAGTATATGTTTTCTCTACTAGATCCAATAAAGGATCGGCTATCTCCCGGACAGGCTTACTAATTATTACATGATCTTCGCTCATAAAAAAAATACTTAATAATTGAATAAAGAATGCTTACAAAATCAAAATAATCTAACATAATCTTTAGGTGATTATAAGATTATCATTATATTTGTATTAAATATGAAAGATATAATCTAACAGTAATACAAATATACTGAATATATGGCACATCATCAACTAGATGAACTGGACGAGAAGATACTTAAACTAATCATCGGCAATGCGCGTATGCCATTTTTGGAAGTAGCGAGGGAATGTAACGTATCCGGAGCGGCTATTCATCAACGCATACAAAAGCTGACTAATTTAGGGGTTATCAAAGGCTCAGAATTCATCGTGGATAACACAAAAGTTGGGTATGAAACTTGCGCATATATGGGGTTATTCCTAAAGTCTCCCGGACAATTTCCAAGCGTTACAGAAGCGCTGTTGCAGATACCGGAAGTCGTGGAATGCCATTATACAACGGGGCAATACGACCTGTTTATAAAAATATACGCAAAGAACAACCAGCATTTGCTAAGCATCATCCACAACAAGCTTCAACCATTGGGCTTGGCTCGCACCGAATCGCTCATATCCTTTAAGGAGGCATTCAAAAGACAAATTCCTATTGATCTGGACGACGATTAATAAAGGAAGCTAATATAAGAAAAGGGTCCGTAATTCGGTTGAAACCGGTTACGGGCCCTTTTTATCATGATCACTAAGCGCTATTAGAACTCAGCATTATTCGGTGTACGCGGGAAAGGTATCACGTCACGTATATTTGCCATGCCTGTAACAAACAGCAAAAGACGCTCAAAGCCCAAACCGAAACCAGAGTGAGGCACCGTACCAAAACGGCGAGTATCTAAGTACCACCACATATCCTTCATCGGGATGCCCAACTCATCAATACGAGTCATTAGTTTATCATAGTCGGCCTCACGCTCGGAACCGCCGATGATCTCTCCGATCTTCGGGAACAATACGTCCATGGCACGCACCGTCTTTCCATCCTCGTTTTGCTTCATATAGAAAGCCTTGATCTCTTTCGGGTAATCCGTTAAAATTACCGGACGTTTGAAGTGATCCTCCACCAAGAAACGTTCATGCTCAGAAGCCAAGTCTACACCCCAATAAACAGGGAACTCAAATTTATGTCCTTTAGCGACAGCCTCTTCCAATATCTTGATTCCTTCAGTGTACGGCAAGCGAACGAATGAGTCTTTCAAGACCCCTTCCAGACGAGCGATCAATTCCTTATCGAACATATCGTTCAAGAACTTGATATCCTCCACACAGTTATCCAACGCCCATTGTACGCAATATTTAATGAACTCCTCGGCCAACTCCATATTGTCCGTGATATCATTAAAAGCGACTTCCGGCTCAATCATCCAGAATTCCGCCAAATGACGAGGCGTATTTGAGTTCTCAGCGCGGAACGTAGGGCCAAACGTATAAATCTGTCCCAAGGCTGTAGCTGCCAACTCACCCTCCAACTGTCCGGAAACCGTCAAGCTAGCCTGCTTGCCGAAGAAATCGTCCTCATAAATGATAGAGCCATTCTCATCCTTTTTCAAGTCGTACAAATTCTTGGTAGTAACTTGGAACATCTGTCCGGCACCCTCACAGTCGGAAGCCGTGATGATCGGCGTATGGAAATAGAAAAAGCCTCTATCATGGAAAAACTTATGGATAGCGTAAGCCATATTGTGACGAATACGGAATACCGCTCCAAATGTATTCGTACGAGGACGCAAATGAGCGATCTCACGCAAAAACTCCATGGAGTGTCCCTTTTTCTGCAACGGATAAGTAGCTGGATCAGCCGTACCGAAGATCTCAATCTCGGTAGCCTGTATCTCCACGCTTTGCCCCTTGCCTTGGGATTGTGTCAAGATACCGTTTACGCTGATACTAGCTCCCGTGGTAATCGGTTTCAAGAACTCATCACCCAATTTATCTACATCCACAACGATCTGAACATTATTAATTGTAGAACCGTCATTCAAGGCGATAAAATTCACCTGTTTGCTACCACGGCGGGTGCGAACCCATCCTTTCACGTTCACGGTAGTACCGAAAGCTTCGCTTTTCAGCACGTCTACAATTTTTGTTCGTTTAATTGTTTCCATCTGTATCGTTTTTTTTTATTCGAAAGCTCCCATCCTAAGAGCGTTCACTTCCCTTTCATTTAAGTAACGCCATTTACCGCGGCCTAAGTTCTTCTTAGTCAAACCGGCGAAATAAACACGATCCAATTTCGTCACATGATATCCCAACGATTCGAAAATACGGCGCACGATACGATTACGGCCGGAATGGATCTCGATACCCACTTGGCTCTTATCGTCCTCGCTAGCATAGCTGATAGCGTCCGCATGGATCTCCCCATCCTCAAGCTCAAGGCCGTTGGCGATTTTCTCCATATCCTCGATAGCCACGTTCTTATCCAACCACACATGGTAGATCTTCTTCTTCTTGAAAGATGGGTGAGTCAATTTAGAAGCTAAATCACCATCGTTCGTCAATAACAAGACACCTGTCGTATTGCGGTCCAAGCGGCCTACCGGATAAATACGTTCTTGGCAAGCGTTCTTCACCAAATCCATTACTGTCAAGCGTTCTTGAGGATCATCAGAAGTCGTTACGCAATTCTTCGGCTTGTTCAATACGATATACACCTTGCTCTCAATCTGAACCGGCTTCTCGTTAAATGTAACAACATCTTGACGAGTAATCTTAGTACCCAATTCCGTTACCACGACATCGTTTACCTTAACAGCCCCTTTCTGGATAAACTCATCCGCCTCACGACGAGAGCAAACACCAGCGTTAGATAAGAATTTGTTCAAACGAATCGGTTCGTTCGGATCCGCCAAGACTTCCTTATACTTGATCTGTTTCGGACGCATGTTGTAACCCTGCTGTCTTTGGAAACCACCTCCTCCACCGGAACGGCGATTATTATTGTAAGAAGGACGGCGATTATTTCCATATCCGCCACCCCCTTGACGATTACCGCCATAAGAGTTATCGTTACCATACGAACGTCTGGGTGCGTAACCGTCCCCGCCGCTTGAACGTGAATCATTGTAATCAACCCGGGTATCACCTACTCTAGGTCTTCTTTTCTTCATACCATTCGCAGACATTCCCTCTCCGGAAGGACTAGCGGAATAAGCCTTTGCCGGTCCATCATAATTAGGACGAGACGGACGATTGTATTGCCCTCCTCCATTCCCATATGACGGGCGGTTATTTCCATAAGACGAGCGGCCGCTGTTGTAGCCACCTTCACGGTTGTTGCCATAAGACGGGCGATTATTTCCATACCCACCATCGCGATTGTTGCCATAAGATGGACGACTATTACCATAGCCCCCCTCACGGTTGTTGCCATACCCGCCTTCACGGTTATTATCGTAAGAACGCGGACGGCTCGGACGATCCCCGTATGAAGGACGGTTATTTTCTCCATAAGACCGATACGGTCTACGTTCATAGCTACCCTCAGGTTTATTATAACCCTGATTGTAAGGTCTTCTTTCACCTTCTTGGTCTGTGTTTTCCCGTCTGATACTTGGTATCACTTTTTTTGGACGCAGTTGAGATTCATCTCTTTCTTCTGTACTCATTTGTTATAAATTAAACAATGGTTAAAAACTTGGTAGCCTCACGGCTACCTGTATTATCACTAAATTCCTGTATAATTATGAGGCGTTATAGCCCTTAATTCATCTTTAATCCGGTCGCTAACATTCAAGGTTTCGATAAACTCCTTGATAGATTGCTCCGTAACAGTCTGGTTCGTACGTGTCAAAGCTTTTAATGCCTCGTAAGGCTTCGGATAACCCTCACGGCGTAAGACCGTCTGGATACCCTCGGCTACCACAGCCCAGCAATTATTCAAATCCCTACTTAGGGCGTTCTCGTTCAATAACAATTTACCCAAGCCTTTTGTTAAGCTCTTGAAGGCAATTTCTATATGTGCCAAAGGCACGCCTACGTTTCTCAACACGGTAGAATCCGTCAAGTCTCTTTGTAAACGAGATACCGGCAATTTCGTAGCCAAATGCTCTAAAATAGCGTTAGCGATCCCTAGATTACCCTCAGCGTTCTCGAAATCAATCGGGTTCACCTTATGTGGCATAGCAGACGAACCGATCTCACTCGCCTTGATCTTTTGCTTGAAATACTCCATGGAGATATATTGCCAGAAGTCACGATTCAAGTCGATCAAGATCGTATTGATACGCTTCAAGCCATCGAAGATCGCTGCCAGATTATCATAATTAGAGATCTGGGTAGTCCACTCCTCACGCTTCAAGCCTAACACCTCACTAACGAACTTGTTACCGAATGCCCTCCAATCATATTCCGGATACGCTACATGATGCGCATTGAAGTTTCCTGTAGCCCCACCGAATTTAGCGGAGATAGGAACGGCCTTTAACAATGCCAACTGTTGCTCCAAACGGTAAACAAAGACCATCACCTCCTTACCCAAACGAGTCGGAGATGCCGGTTGCCCATGTGTCTTAGCCAACATCGGGATATCCATCCATTCCTCGGCGTATTTTTTCAAGGCGCCGATCACCTCTTCCAAACCCGGATAATACACCTCTTGCAAAGCGTCCTTGATCGATAAAGGCACAGATGTGTTATTAATATCCTGAGAAGTCAATCCAAAATGAATAAACTCGTGGTATTTCTCCGCAAGGAAATGATTTGTTTTTTCCTTAATAAAGTACTCCACCGCTTTCACATCGTGGTTTGTCACGCTCTCGATCTCCTTCACTCGTAAAGCGTCCTCCTCCGTAAACTCCTGATAAATTTTCCGGAGCCCCTTTTTTACTTCCGCCGCATTTAACTCGCTTAATTGCGGAAGAAACTCAGATAGAGTAATAAAATACTCGATCTCAACTCGCACCCTATACTTGATAAGTGCGTATTCTGAAAAATAAGCCGCCAGATTCTCAGCCTTATTCCTGTATCGCCCATCCACGGGCGAAATAGCAGTCAGTGTCGATAATACCATATACATTATTAATATAGAGTCGCAAAGTTAAGTCTTTTCCATTGAATAATAAGGTAAGCAATCGTTATTTTTAACTAAATGCCCCGTTTTTAGGACCATCAGACACTTACGTAGCCACATCCAAACAAAATTCATATTCATCCACATTTTTTCGTCAAAAAGTTTGGTGGTAATAAAAAAAGCCGTATCTTTGCAGCGCTTTAGAGAGATAAAGCGAACGAAAAAATAAGTTTAAAGGGCGTTTAGCTCAGCTGGTTCAGAGCATCTGCCTTACAAGCAGAGGGTCGGCGGTTCGAATCCGTCAACGCCCACCTTACCAGGTCCTGCTATATACATCAAGATAAAAATGACCAAGTAAACGAACGCCAACTCTTTCAAAGAAAACGGATCATTCCCGTGAATCACGAAGAAAGCCACTCCCATGGTAAAAATCATCGGGATCATTGCCAACCGATAGAGCGCACCGAGAATAAAGCCAATCGAACAAAAAAGCTCCCCAAAAATGGCCAAGCCTAGAGAAACCGAATGTCCAACTCCCAGTGGGTCCGGAAATGCGGCGGACATGCTCTCAAAATTCGTCCACTTCTGTATTCCATGCGAAAGCAATAGACCTCCAAATAACAAACGAAGCGCCAACAACAGTAACGATATAGCTGTACCATCCGGCTTCATTGGAAAAAGAAATTTGTAAAATGCTGACATAATTCCCCTATTTTTTATCTTATCAATTCATCTTTCTGGTAATATAACAAAAACGAAGTAAGGTTAGTTCAGCAAAAGCTCCGGGAATTGACAAGCGGCTTATCTTTCGCCTTGCAAAACGTTTGCCACTACTATCATAACACTATTTACCTTATTATAATACAACGACTTGAAATAATACATCTTCAAAAGAATAACAATTTAACAACATGCTAATTACCTTTGTTTTCCGTGTTCTTTCATTACTTAAATAACTCCATCATAAACGTACATAAAAACTTTCGGTTTTTTCGTAAGTTTGTAGTCGAAAATATATTTCACTGAATATGAGAAATTAAATTAAGGAGAACAGGAGTAACAGTGAATATATCAAATGAGTAAGTATATTACGAATTATTACATTTAGACTATGCTTTTAGAAAAACTACTTAAAGGATTTAATTATAGCACCAGTACTTTCAATTTGAAGGAATCTAAGTTATTTGACCAATATTTTGAACGAATATTGATTAGTAAAGGTACATTTTTGGTCAAGGAAGGAGAAATAGAGAGGTATAGTTATTTCGTTTTTGATGGAATATTACGTTGTTGGCTATTAAATCATAAAGGAGAAGAACAAATCTTTTGGTTTTGTAAAGAGGGTACGTTCTCAATGTCGAACATATCTTTTACATTACAAACAAAGTCTGCGTTTAATGTGCAAACAATTGTAGATAGCGTTATTTACCGAATAGACAAGAAACAAGAAAATGAACTATACACCGCTATACCTAAGGTAAAAACTGTATTTGAAGATTTGAATGCTATATTGCTGAATAAACTCTTGAAAAGAAATATCGACTTGATTAAATATTCCCCTGAACAGTATTATCTACAGATGATTGAAGAATATGGCATTACACTAAACTATATACCGCTAAAAGATATAGCTTCTTATTTGGGTATCACACCACAAGCACTAAGCAGAATCCGTAAACGTATTTTTTAACTTAGATTCAGTGCTTTAAATGTAAAAGTTCCGAACTTTGTAGCTTTAAATAGTAATTACAATTATGATTAGAAAAATTAAAGTTACAGATCATCCACGTTTGATGGAAATCTGGGAAAGTGCAGTATTAAATACACATGATTTTCTTAAAGAGGAAGATTTTCTATACTATAAGGAACAACTTCCAGTATATTTTCAACATGTCACTCTATTCGGATTTGAACAAGAGGGAATCTTAGTAGGATTTATGGGAATCGCAAAAGGAAATCTTGAAATGTTATTCATTGACAATAATTATCGAGGTATAGGAATAGGAAAAAAATTAATCACTTATGCCATAGATAATTTGCAAGTAACAAAAGTCGATGTGAATGAGCAAAATAATCAAGCTGTCGGTTTTTATAAACATATAGGCTTTAACACATACAAAAGGTCTGATTTGGACGGAGAAGGTAAAGAATATCCTATTTTACACATGCGGTTATAGTTTTCCTTAAAATCACATAAACAAAAAATCCTTGGAAATCCAACGATTACCAAGGATTTTTTGTGACCCGGGTGGGACTCAAACCCACGACCTTCAGAACCGGAATCTGACGCTCTATTCAACTAAGCTACCTTGTTATCAACACTTTAACTATCTCTTTATAAGCTTAAAGGTCAACTATAGGTCAACATTAAACTTATGCCACAAATTTACTAAATATTCTACTCATAATGAAACAATCCTATGTAGTCAATCCATATAAGCAATAAATCAAAATCCCATGAACCTATTAAAACCTAAGATATGAATAGAGATTTTCCTTCTATAAGCAAAGCCTTTTAAGATGAGATAAAAAAAGTGGCATTGATTACTCTCTGCCACCTTCTTGTGATTCTGGATTTATAAAGTTTTCCTATGAATCTCCTCTATGAACCATTACGAGTTCTTCACCTTATATCTCGTTGTATATGTGTACTCCTTGCCTTTATGCACATAAGTCCATTTTAATATCAATTCACTGAATGTTCCTCTGACATATGCACCTTCTGAATAGCTCGACTTCGCTCCTAGGACAGTATCGTCATAAGACTTTGCCAGAAGAATTTTCTCATTCTCATCCAGAATGGTATAACTCGTCAATTCCACATCATCTTTACTATCGTTCACTAATTCACAATTGATGGCACATTGGATATATCCCCCGAAATTAACAACGCCAACATTCAATTTAGACGCTATATAATCACTGATTTCCCTAGCCTTGACCGTCACATCTGCCGTGGCGGTAAATCCACCATCCTCCGTTGTGACCGTGATCATCGCCTCTCCATAAGATTTAGCCGTGACAAGTCCATTCTGATCTACAGTAGCGACAGACTCATTTGAACTAGTCCAAACCACCTTGTTATTCTCTGCATAGTTGGGTTTAACCGTATCAACCAATTGGAAGGTATCCCCTAGATCTAACAGTACTTGGGATTTATTCAAGGTGACACCCGTAACCTTAATTCCTTCCTCGGCAACATTCACCTTTCCATCCTCTATATTGACCATAAAGATGTAGCTCTGTTTCGTTCCATCATATAAGACTGCATCTAGCTTGTACTTCCATATGTTTGAGGATTTATCAAGGATAGAATCACTAACCTTAGCGTTGGAAGGTAACTTTATATCTCTAAAATTAGTTTCCCAAACAGACTTGTTCTCTTTAATGTTCAATCTCTCAAACGAGACTCCGGAAAAATCGGAATGTTCGAACCGGATACCTTCTTCGTAAGACAATGGTTCTATATCCTTTAAGTTCAGATAAGATCCTTCGTCAATCGAAAAAACAATTTCTCCCATATTAGAATAACAAGTTCGGTCGATAAAGATTGATTCATTGTACCATTCTTTGGGGAATGTATTACCACTAAATTGAGATATGCGCTTGCTTCGACCATTACTTGTAAATATAAATTGATTAAATTTAGCTTCTGATCCAAATAGAGCAAATGCGACAATGCTTCCCGGCTCTGTCTTTTGATGATATATTAACATTGCGTGCTCAATCTTCATCTCTTTATATTCCCCATACCCCGTATGTACCTGTTGTATGGTATCGGTTTCTTCTATATCCTCCCAGCTTAATTTAAGTCTTTTTGTAGATGAATCATATTCATTGAACCACAAATGTTTATTTTTCATACCAGAGAGAAACACAGAGGCATTACCTTTAAAAGCATATCGGCATTTTATATCTGAATAATCACCTATATATACCGTAAATAAAGAATCCGTTGAATCGAAATAAGTATCTACTGTTATACTGGATTTAGGTGGTTCATCTACAAAATCCTTACTACAAGAGCATAGCCCTACACTCACCACAAACAGCAACGAAGCTGTTAATAATCTTAATGTTCTCATATTATAAGATTATTATTATTTACGTTTATAAATTATTATATCGCTATGACCGTTATCATTGAGGTATAGCTCATCTTCTGTTACCTTAACAACAGTGTAAATGGTATTTTCTTCCGTATTTTCTTCTCCCCAACTCGTTGTATAGAAAGTGACGAACATGTATCTATAAGGGAAGTATTCAAATGTACCACTTTGAGTATAATCCCCGCTCTGTTCCGTATAGGTATTATCCTTGTTAAAGGTAAGGGTTTCTCCCTCCGCTTCACCTGTTCCCTTCCAAGAGCCAATCAATAAGTCAAGTGTGTTGTCTGGAGCTTGTTGAACTACCTCGTTTGTAATCTCATCCCCACAAGAGCTAAATCCAACGCATACCGCAAACAGCAACGAAGCTGTTAATAATCTTAATGTTCTCATTTAATTTATGTTTTAGAATTAATAATGTCTATATAAGAAAAGGCGTGAAACTATTGAATATTACTGTAATGAGGCACTCTTGTTTCCAAGAGTTCTGGACTGCCAAGCACAAGTAATAAACAATAGCCCACGCCAAACCGTTATATAGACTACTTGAGGTAGGTATATATCGCTGACGTGAGCATTCTTGCCTATTATTCCTGTGCTTTGAAGTGTCCAGTTTCATTACGGAATAATATATCAAAACGCTCTTCGTAAATTTATGTCCTCCCTTAACATCCTATCACTATAGGCATAAGAGATTGCCACAAAGGTACTAAATGCGTTTCAATTAGCAAGAATTATTGTTTATTTTAAGTTTAACGGCCTCTCAGACCTATAAATCCCAACAGGTAGGAGAATCGATTCTCCCCATATAAGAGGAAAATTCTCGACTTTTCCACCTGCATGGATATAAAGTCTTTATATCTACATACCGTTGGATGTTCTAATACGGCTATATTTAGCATGATTCATAAGGGTTTAGACATCCCTAGACTCCGGTTTTTTCGGTATCGAGCCACTTATATGCCAAACAAGATTGATCAGATATTTCTAAACTCCAAATATCAAGGAAGGTATGAAATTGAAGAATCCCCTTATAAAGACTAAATTTCTGAATTTGTCACCTGTCTTGAATTTCCGCCTTCAAGTCCGCATATTGTTGGATGTTCAAGAAGTGCTACCTCTGACATGATTAATAAGGGTTGAGACAGTTCTAAACCCTGTAAACTAATGGAATTGACCTATTTATATAGGGGTAAAAAACCAAATTTTCCAAGATCGGACTTTAGATATATCTAAGCCCAATATTTTTAAGCTGTCATATTCAGACTATTTGAGGTAGTATCTCCGTTTGAATTTTAGGGTAGGACAAACCGAGACCGGGGTATAACCTTGATCTCGATTTGTCCTGCCTGCCTGTTAGAAACTCAAACAGTCATAAGTCTGTAAGATTTCTTCCTGCCTTAATCCCAAGTATCTTTTAGTAATGGCAACTGAACTATGATTGAACAGTTCTATCAGCTTTACCAACGCTAACTCTGCGTTATCGTTGTTCATGTTATAGACCTGCCTTCCAAATGTCTTCCTAAGTGAATGGCAACTAAAGTTCTTAATCTTTAACCTGTACTTCTTCTTCACCTCTTTAAGAATGATGTTAATCCTCTGAACTGTGAAGATCGTACCCTTCTGACTTACTAAGATAGGTACATTGATCCCATTGGGATTTATATGCTCATAGCACTCTTTTATGTGTTCCTGTAATTGGGAATTCAGTCTGATAGTTCTTACCTTGCCTGTTTTTTTCTCAATTACCGTAAACTCGTCCGTGTCTAATATCTGCTTCCACCTTAGAGATAGAATATCGGATATTCTTAAACCTGTGAAGCATCCCAAAGCCATAAGGAGTGAGATCTTATAATTCTCGTCCTTTGCCAATTTTCTTATGAGGTTCATTGCGTCAGACCAAACTAAATAGTCTGCGGTTGTGCTTGAATATTTAAGTGACATAATGTTCTGTTTTATAATGAAACGAATAAAAGTGAATATTAATTCTGAGCTGGATTTTCTAACTCACTGATTACTAAGTAAACATTCACTAATAATGAAAGTGAATATTATAAAGAAAGGACACCCAACTAAAAAATTGAATGCCCTTTACCTTATTATATATAGGAATCTACAACAGACCCTCGTCTGCGAAGCTGTAATATCCTGCATCTGTAAGAATGAGGTGGTCTATCACTGAAATTCTCATAAGCTTTGCGGCTTCTTTGACCTGTTTAGTGATCTCCATATCCTGTCTACTTGGTTTCAGATTACCACTTGGGTGGTTATGAGCGAGGATAAGAGCCACTGAATTGGTAAGTAATGCAGCTTGTAGGATCACTCTGACATCAGCGCAAGTTTCTGTGATTCCTCCCTCTGAAATGAGAGTATATCCCAAGACTTGGTTGGATTGACTCAGCAATAAGACCTTGAAATATTCCTTGTAACAGATTGTACCCTCTTTATATGTAGGGAGTAAAATCTTATAAGCATCCTCTGAACTATATATTTTGTTCCGGCTTCTCGATGTGGATTTGTAAGTGAGTTCCACTTCTCCAACAGTATAATCTATATTCATAATGTCTAAGTATTAAAATGGTCTGTCACCATATTCATAAACAAGAATTGAATTGCAGACTCTGTCGTAGAATGAGAACCCACAACAAGTATGGAAGTAACTTTCATAAACCACCGCATATTCACCATGCCGCCTACTGTTCCCATCTAAAAACGAGTCAAACTTATGCAGCCAATATTTAAGTGCTTGAAGGCGTTTGATGTATTGTAGATTGTTCTCACAGCAACATAATTTTTCTTGTAAAGAGGTGATATGATTGATAGCGTTTTCAATTTTAGATTTATCCATGATCGTAATATTTGATGATTAATAAAATGAGGAAAGGACAACTAAACGAATAGCTGCCCTTTCTCTTCTCAATCAATAAGCCCATTTAGTCAATGAACCACTTATATCTCTCGTCACCATGTAAAGCGGAATTGATTCCCAAGGCCATTTCTGTGGCATTCAAGGAACGGTCTAAGAATGAGTCAATGTAGCTTGACTTGTTAGCCCCTGTAAGCAGGTTATAGAACTTCCACATATTAAGATCGCTTCCAAGACTGCCAAAGTTATCGTCGTTGATATATGCCTTGGCCACGGAATTGATCTGAGTGTCTGTAAGCAACATCCTTGGCAATGCCTTCTGATAACCTGTTGGCAAGCATTGGTATAATCTCATCTTACCTAATATTTGGCAGAACTGGTGTTCACTCATGGAAGTGTTGCCCAACTGCCGCATCATATAAAGATGCTTGGCAGGGTTGTAGTTGTTGAACAGCTCCAAAGCAGCACGATAGAGTTCACTTGTATTGCTCACTCTTAAATCATCCTTGTAGCCATTGGTAAAGATGCACATATTGCAACAGACTTGGTTCTTGAAACCTATGGCCAATCTGAACAACTCTGGCACTTTCTTGCTATATAGGTTCATCTGGTTATAAGCCCTCACGCCTACGATCGAAAGATTGAGCTTGTTTCCCCCAACAGTCTCGTAGATGGTAGGAACATCAATGCTGAAAGCCGCCCTCTCGTAGTAGATGGTCTTGTCTGATTCCAACAGTTGGTTGGCAGGTTTGTGGATGGCCTCCGGGATTCGACCTTTGACTATATGACTGCAACGAATATCGGCCTGTTCGATTCTCTCTCCGTTAAAAAACGACTGAGCCGCCTCCTGTATGGTCTCCACAAATGCAGCATGGTTGATGGTAAGCTCATTGTCCTTGGAGAACACCGGGGTTATGCAATCTCGCTTTAGATGTTGCAGGGTCACTTCCTGTGTGTTGGCCTCGATAAAATGGTTCACCCTCTTAGGTCTTACCGTCTCTTCCACGATGGTAGCATCCTCTATGTACTCACCTAGGTTGAATCTTGATTGGTTCTGTGCCACGGATGGCATGATAACTAAATTTCTCATGATGATAAATTGTTTAAATGATTATTGATTGAAGAATGAGGTATCCGTAGCGTGAACATTTACATTTCAGATGATACGAATTACTCCTAAATGACAGTGGGTGTTATATACCTGACTATTTTAGGATATGGTTTGGTTGTGTGTCTATATATTCAGTCCCTCAGATGGGGATCTGGGTTGGTGTATAAGCACAAAGATGGGGGTGGGTATGCCCTCATGCTCGATCTGGCTTTTCTTCCACGGGCATGAGGGGGTGTTAATTAGGGGTGGGGTATCTCACGCAACATTTTTGGGATTGGGGCTATAAAATCCATTCTTCACCTTAAATGTTGTCACATCATAAGAATAAATCTGGCAGTTCTTCCTTGTCTTTTATCTCTTGCTTCCTGCCTACCTGCCCACTTGATAATGATTTCATAAGAGCGTGCATATTCTTAACTCCCTCAAAATCATTCTCCTTGTACTTCTTGTAAATCATGCACTCCCTTGAAATGGGATTCCCTCTGCTCTCGTTAAATGCTATCATGTGTTCAAAGGCAGCTTTCACTTCCTCCACATATTTATCTTTGGGTGGGTCTATAATCAGACCTTTAGCTTTTAAAATGATTGAATCTCCAACCTCGTCCAACAAGTCCATATCCCTTAGTTGGTCTATATAGCTGGAGATAGTGCCATGCCCCATGTGGATTAGCTCTTTCAGTTTTCTTGCAGATAAGGTAATAGTATGGCCGTGGGGAGCTGCTGCACTGAACAGTTTAAGAATGAATCCTCTGAGTTTTAAATCCAGAGTATTGTTATATGAATCGTAGAACTCCCTGTTGATTCTTCGGTAATGCCCAAAGCAGACAGGAGAGAATATATAATCAGTCCAAGTCCTGTCATGCCTGCCACTGTCCTTGCTCTGTATGGTAACTTCCCTTGTAGCCCTTAACTTGTCATTGAAAGATTTGGAACTCTTACCGCCTTTATAATTGGCAGGTTTCTCACCAACGAATGAAGCAAGCTGATCTATCGTGGTGTCAGTAGTCAGTGTATATTTGTCTGCTGTCAGTAGTAACACGTATGTCCTGTAAACATCAGCACAACCTAACTTTTGAATCAGATTATTGCTCATTACCGTATATTCCTTGAATGGTAGTTTCATAAGGCAATCGCTCAATATGTTTAATTAAAATGATTTGGTTGGTCTTTAATAAGAATCTCACTTTAGAGGAACTTAACCTGTTGGATTTCCTAAGTTCGCTCAGCTTGTCATAAGAATTGTTGTTATAAATCCACATATTATCAGTTTAAGTCACTCCCGGCTTACAGATTACCTTTGCGGTGTCCTTTAGGACATTGCATGGGTCTTATTGGAATGTAGTATTGGGAATGTAGAGATGGGGTGTTTAGTCACACGGTAAAAAGGTGAATAAGCACACCCCAAAGATTTGACAATATGAATCTCTCTGTCTCAATTTTTTCTTGTCAGTAAGCCAACTTCCGCAATGAGATATAATAGGTAGCAACCTTTCCATTCTTCTTTCTTCTTGTCTTTAGATAGTTATTAAGATTAGCCCATAATCCAATATGGACTTTGTTATCTTTTACTCCCTGTCTAAGAGCCTTAGCCCTTATCTGTTCATAGGTAAATTCTTCCATTTTAGATATTCTGAATAGTTTATAGCCGTCAATCTATGTGTGGGATTATCTGCTTGTGGTACTGTAAAAGTAGTAATTCCATGAGTGGGGAACTAATGATAAGACCACACATTTAAGAATCAGACTTTATGCTATTCAGAACTTAGCCAACCTATTCACTTGGGTTCTTTTTCGGAAGAAAATCCAGACTATATAAATCTGGACTTTCTAATTTTACTGATGCAACATTTTTACGAAAGGGGCTATAAAAGGTGATTTGTTGGTAAAATGTTGTATCCGATTAAACTTTCTCATATTCCAAGAATAAAGCCCTTTGCCTATTCTTCCAACTATCCTTGCATTTGAAGAAATCTTCGAGGAAGTCTTTAGGTTTCTTCTTTACAGGTGGCATATTCATTAGCTTATATATTCCATCCCTTGTTTTATTTATCTGGGACAATTCATAAGACTGTCCTACCTTGAACCTGTTTTTCACCATTTCAATGAACTCTGTACCATTCCGCTTCTCATCGTACCTTTTAAGTATCATGGCTTCTCTTATTTTGGACTGGGAGTATTTCAGTTCCTCAATTTTTGCCTTACCCAATTCATCATAAGCTTCTACAATGAAAGCGTCAGTTTTTATAAGCTCTCTTTTATGTTCCATCGCCATGCTGGTTTCATCCCCTTTTAATATCTCTAATTGCTCAACTATTTCTTTACGCTTGGCTTTAATGCTGATGGATTTACTTTCTCGCTTTAATCTATCCAAATCACCTAAAGGATAGGTTTGTGATTCACAACTGACTTTAAAAGATTTACATTGCCTATATGTTTTAGTCAGCATATCAAAACTGTTATAGTAGCCATGTACGATTGCTTCTGTAATATAGTTGTCTATCTTGAACCAGTTCTTCTCACCGTTTCTATTCAGCATGGATTTAAAGGGATGGGTGTCTAATATGGCTTTATAAGCATCCCTTGCTTCATCTGTCGTGGCATTATCGTAATAGGTTTTCATCATCCCATAAACCTGCTCAAACACCCCTATCATATATTGTAACTGTGCTTTAGACTTTACAGGGATATTGTAATTAGTATTGGTGATATGGTTTGCAGATGCAATTCCATTTCTGAAACGACCGATTATTTGTATAGTGTCTGTAAACGGGTCAACCATGCTTTGAGTTGCCATTGTAGTATCGGTTACAATGAACACTTCCGGAAGAAAATCCAGTTCTATATCCAAGGCATTGAAGAACCTGCTCGTAAGAAAGTTGAATTGTTTCATCTTGTCAGCGTTCCAGTCTAAATATGCGTTGGTAAACTTCTGGTCTTTCAAACTCGTTACACTATTGGATGCACAGAAAACCGTTGATTGCTCCAGTATGTCTAATTTCTGCATGATAGAATAGATTGTTTCAGTGGAATTAATAAACAGGAAGATGGGATTGTTGGTTGCCTTTCCCAATCGCTCCTTTAGTTTTTGCAGCACATTATTTGTATGGTAAATATTGATGGGCTGGGCATAGTCAAACATAGGTTGCACTTCCATAATCTGAAATCTCTGTTTAAAGAATCTCGGGTCTGTGAAGTCCAACGGAGTGGCAGACACCAGCCCTTTATTGTCAAACATAAAGAAATCATCAAAAGGCAATGTTATATCCTCTCTGTAATCCACATCTTTTACTATCTTATGGCATTCATCGAATAGCAGGTAACAGGTTGAGTAAATATCCACATCCAGTTCCTCAAATGCAGATTTAATCTTGAAAAAACTTTCTGGAGTGGATAACAGTTTGATGTGTTTGTCCTTGCTTGCTCGTAGATATTTTACAATTCTCTCCACCGTTACATTCTCATAGACTCCAAAAAGGTTGTCATTTATATGCTTGGGGTCTTTACATTTGCCTTTTATGACCGGCACATTTGGTTCCAATATGATGGAATTTCTGTCAGCTTTCAATTCTCCATAAGTAGCTCCAAGACCTGTCAGTTTCTTATAAAGGATAGTATTAGTAGGTATTTGAGGTAAAACTTCTGTCAAATATTGAATTTTACCATTATGCTTTTTCTCTATTTTAATGTATGCTGTATTCATCTTTGTTTCGTTTTAGAAAGAGGGGAGTTGTTAGCTCCCACTCTTCGGATTAATAATTATCAGATTAGGGCTTCTTTCTCTCGCAAGTAGTCTAGTAGTTCTTCGGTACGTTCTACTCGGAAGAAAATCTTTCCACGTAAGAAAGCACTGGTAGCACTGATATAATTGTTAACCTCACGAAACAAAGGTATGAACTGCACACGTTTGCCAGATTCAATGAGTTGTTTCAATATGGATAGTTGGAAATTGCTATCCTCTCCTGCCTGATATGGGGCCAGTTCAGTCGGTTGAATCCCTCCATCCTCACTTTCTCCAGTAGTCAGATAAGTGTATATCCATTTGAAAGAAATCGGAGTGACATAGTATTTGAATCCTGCCACATTGTAAGATTCAATCCAGATGCAAGGATAATTGTCCTTGTCTGTGTATAGTCTGATGCTAAGAGTTTCTTTTCTCTGCATCATTGACTTGATGGCATTGTGTGCACCTTGATTATCGTATTTTTCTACCTGTGGAACAGATGTTCCATTAATTGTAAAATTCATAATTCTTCTTTTTTTAGGTTTTTTACTTTTGTTCCCATTCTGAGGGAACGGCAGGTAATCGTTATTAAAAGGTGCGCACCATTTTGTTTCTGATTACGTTGCAAAGTTATGATGTTCTCTTGTGGTGGATTGGTAAAGAATAACCGTATGTTTAAGTGAGTTTTTTACCAACATCTATCCTCTAAAGTATTAACACCACTTCTTTTTGAAAGCGGTGCAAAAGTAGAATATTGGAATGGGGCTGGATTAATAATATTAGGGCAAAAAAAAGGGCAGTTCTTTACCATCGTAAGAGCCGCCTTTTAAGTAGGGAGAGTTTGGTTCACCAGAGTTTAGCTCCACCTATATTATTTGGTGATAATCTGAATGTGTTGTAGTCCAACAGGGCTTCTACCGTATCGTATTTTTTAAGGAATGAATTTAATCTGCTTCTTATATTGTTGGCATCGGTCGTAACATCATCGGCATCTATCAAGTCAATAGCTTTCAGATAAGATTTTATTAAATTGGCTTGTGGTCTTGTCGGTACTTTTTCTTTGGTTGATTTTAAATGTGTGCTCTGGAGCAATTGATATGTCCCCCATATGTAAAGAGACTGGATAGGGTCAATCATTTTGTTGCCTACTTTCTTGTACCCATAGATGAGATCTAATTCTTTTTGAGCTTCCGCTAAATTATTTATTCCTAAATATTGGTGCAGGTATTCATTCAGCCTGTTCTCCAACCAATTGTCCTTGTTATTGATAAGTATTGGAGAATTACCGCCTATTGAGACCTTTATATCAGTAATGAGACCTTTCACATTTTTCTGCTTGGGTTGATTGAGGGCAATATATAGCTTTAACATATCGGGTCTAATCTCATGGATATATTGCTGATATTGCATATCGTCATATTCTCCCTCTGATATAGGAGTTTCCGTTATCCTGTCCCTGTATAGAAGTGCAGCCATGAACAGTAATGCACATGAAGCTGATTCTTCATTATGAAGTTTAGCGGCATACGATTTCACGATTGATTTAGGATTAAAGCTGTCTGGAACCACCACAGCTATATTCTCATTGGTAGCCAATGCAAACTTTATCGCATCTACACCCCAACCATCGTCTGACTTACACTGATTAGCAAGTTCTTTTTCTTCTGGGGTTAATTTGAAGACTTTCTTGCCATAGACTTGGGTCAGCTCGTTGGATATGTCGTCATAGGTAAAGCCGAAACATCTGTTCAGTTCCGGGTATAGCTTCTTTATGGTTGGTATGTCAAATGTTACTTCAAGCATAGTCTTAATCTTTCCGTGAAAGACAAAGTTAAAAAATAATCCCCATCTACATCGCTGTAAACGGGGATTTACTTCATCCATCAACCAAAAACATATTCCATAACCTTTGAATTTGCTTTATTCTCGTTTATGAAGTCACGTTCTATGTAAATATCTGTTACCTTCATGCTCTCATCAATATGGTTTAATGCCGCATGTACAGTATATTTATCTATCCCTACTCTATTTAAAGCTATAGTGGCCCAAGAATGGCGGGCTGCATAATATTCCAAATCAACTATATTAAGTTCCTTACCTAATTCCTTCAAACCTATATTTATAGCCTTATTAAAAGTAGCCGCATCCACGTAGTTCAAATAGAAGTTAAATAGTCTTTTGCCTGTAGGATCTCTGTATTTATCCACTATAGGTCTAATTAACATTGGCATATCAACCATCATTTTAGCGTCATCACCTCTACGATCTTTCGTCTTGGTTCTATTGTAGATTATAGTATTCTCAATTCTTGTCGTAGCATTAAACAGATCAACAGAGTTCATTCCTATCAAACAGAATGAGAGCATGAAACAATCCTTCGCTAAATTATAGCGACTATTCGATTCTCTACCCTTAGCTGTATATTTGTAAGGAGATCCCCAAATCTTCCTTAACAACTCCGGAACAATAGCCCTCTTACGAGTTACCTCTTGTTTAGGTACTTTAAAATTCTCAAACGGAGAATTTGATACTAAGATGATATTCCTATCATAGTCATTGTAAAACTTCTTCGCCTCATTAAATAGATGCCTAATGCTACCCATGTAAAGTGAGACCGCTCTATTAGATGGAACTCGTTTATCTGACTCTTTCAATGCTTGTACCCTAACCTCTCTCTCTTTATTTAAGAAGCTCATGAATCCATTCAGGAATGATACTGTTATCTCATTTATATTCAATGAATCCTTATTGAGATAACGTATGAGAGCATTCAAGGCACACTTATAATTCTTTACTCCCTTGGTTTCTGTATTAGAGATCCACTCCTTTGCAAATTGAATAAAGTCCACAGTCTTATTCCTCTCACGTTCATCATTTAAATAATGAATGATTTCATCCAATGAATAGTTTTTTGATTCTAATTGAAGATGAGCGCACTTGTCTTGATAATAGTGAACTAGGTTATCAATTTTTCTCTTGATAGGAGTACCTTCTTTAAAAGATAAAGATTTGGTAAGATCTTTTGGCGTTACAAATAGATTTGAGGACAGTCTCCGAACCTTCCTCTCATAGGTCAAACGAATTTTCACATTATAACTACCATCATTTCTTTGTTTATCCTTCTGGACTTCTGCTCTGACTGTTAACATCTTAACTACACAATTTAGGGGTCAACAATAGGTCAACAACTAAGTTATTTCAGCCATAAATGAGCTAAATCCAGCCTTTCCAGCAAGGCCACATAAACAAAAAATCCTCAGCAATCGAATTGATTACCAAGGATTCTCCTCGTGACCCGGGTGGGACTCAAACCCACGACCTTCAGAACCGGAATCTGACGCTCTATTCAACTAAGCTACCGAGCCAAAGACTGCGCAAAAGTACATATAATATCTTAGTTTAGCAAATACAGGAGAGAAATATTTTATTTTTGATATTTTGCATATAAGTATTCTGCTTATTCTGCCATTTTGCAAATAAAAGCGATCACATTCTTGTTATTTTGCCATTAATCATTATCTTTGCCGCACATATTTCACAAACACAAAGTACAACAAGTATATGAGCTATCTTATTAAACCCGCAGGGTATAAAGCCTTACTTAACTTATCCCAGACTGAAATGGGAATCAAGAAGATCAAGGACTTTTTCCAGCAAAACCTCTCATCCGAGCTGCGCCTAAGACGCGTAACCGCACCTTTATTCGTACTTAAGGGCATGGGTATCAATGATGATCTTAACGGGACCGAGCGAGCCGTCACTTTTCCTATCAAGGATTTAAACGACTCTAAAGCAGAAATCGTACATTCACTCGCCAAATGGAAACGACTGACACTCGCCGATTACCACATTGAAGAAGGTTACGGTATTTACACCGACATGAACGCCATCCGCTCAGACGAGGAGCTAGGTAATTTACACTCTTTATACGTGGATCAATGGGACTGGGAACGTGTAATGAGCGAAAGCGAACGTAAGATCGATTTCCTCAAGGAAATCGTCCGTCGCATATATGCCGCTATGGTCCGTACCGAATATTTAGTTTACGAGATGTTTCCTCAAATCCGCCCGACGCTCCCCCAACAGATTCATTTCATCCATTCAGAGGATTTGTTACAAAAATATCCTACCTTTACACCGAAAGAGCGGGAAGACGCTATTACCAAGGAATACGGGGCCGTATTCATTATCGGTATCGGATGCTCGCTAAGCAATGGAGAGAAGCATGACGGACGTGCTCCGGACTACGATGATTGGTCTACGATCGCCGAGAACGGACAAACCGGATTGAACGGGGATTTATTGGTTTGGGATGATGTACTAAACCGTTCTATGGAACTATCCTCTATGGGTATCCGCGTCAATAAGGAAGCCTTGCTACGCCAGTTGGATATTTGCAAAGCCGGGGAGAAAAAAGAACTCTATTTCCACAAACGCCTCTTGAGCGGTGAACTTCCGCAAAGTATCGGCGGTGGTATCGGACAAAGCCGGTTGTGTATGTTCTATCTTCGTAAGGCCCATATCGGAGAGATACAGGCAAGTATCTGGCCGGAGGAGATGCGCAAGGAAGCACGTGCAGCTGGAATGATGCTTATTTAGTTAACAGCCAACTATTATATTATGGACGTAAAGATTGAAGAAAGCTGGAAAAAACGGTTAGCCGACGAGTTTGAAAAAGATTATTTCAAGCAATTGACCGATTTCGTTAAACAAGAATACCGCCAAGGTACTGTTTATCCTCCCGGTCCTTATATGTTCAACGCTTTTGAGCACTGCCCGTTCGATAAAGTGAAGGTCGTTATCCTCGGCCAAGATCCTTATCACGAGCCGGGACAGGCGCACGGACTTTGTTTCTCCGTGCAGGATGGGGTACCTTTCCCCCCTTCCCTCATCAATATATTCAAAGAAATACAAGATGACTTAGGGCATCCGGTTCCAACAACCGGCAACTTGATTCGTTGGGCAGATCAAGGCGTATTACTGCTAAACGCCACGCTCACAGTACGAGCGCATCAAGCCGGTTCCCATCAAAATAGAGGTTGGGAGACCTTTACCGATGCTGTTATTCATCGTCTGGCGGCTGAAAGAAGCCATATCGTTTACATATTATGGGGTTCCTACGCACAAAAGAAAGGTGCTTTCATCGATTCATCCCGTAACCTGGTTCTTAAATCAGCCCATCCGTCCCCACTTTCCGCTTACCGGGGATTCTTCGGAAACAAGCATTTCAGCAAAGCCAATGATTATTTAATCGCAACTGGGCAAACTCCCATCGAATGGTAAGATCATTGAGAATTGAAAATTAGCTATACAATCCAATAATTTTCAATTCTCAATTTTCGGTTCTTAATACCACTGCTGTCCATCCCTATAATTACTTCTCTTATCATACTTCAAATCTTTCAATAAAGCAGAGCTTACAGCGATACTGAATGTATAGGATTTATAAGGACCAACCGGAACGAAACTAGCCGTCATTTGCCAGCAGTGCAAGTTACGAGTTACGTTACAAGTCATATAAGAGATCTTCTTAGCGTCAAAATCATAAGTAGCGTTAAAGTTAAAACGCCAGTTCTTTGTCGGCTGGATATTTCCGTTAAAGCTCAAAGAGTGAGTCAAGGCGTAATCATACTCCAGTTTAGAACGATTAAAATCACCATACCGCAAACTCAAACCATAACTAAACGAGAGGCTCCAAGGAATCTTGGAAATTAAATAGCCATCGGCATCTGTCTCACCGGTCTCTTTCTTTTTGCCCAACAGACGGCCACCACTTTCCTTATTCTCGCCCTCTCCTTCTCCATCCGGGTTCAAGCCATCCGGATCTGCATTCGGATCCGTAGAAGCCGATTGATTCCCAGATTTATCCGATGAACTATCACCTCCTCCAAACAACTTCTTAAACGTATCATTATTAAATGTATAAGAAAAACTGGTGCTAGTCCCTCTCAAACGGCCAATACCCTTGCCTGCTTTCCAACGGGGAATATCGACACGATGCCCATTCTCATCGTACGTATAGGTATCGAACTGACCATTCAAGTTCAACGTATAACTCTTGGATAATTTCAAACGTAAACCGACACTCAAGTCACTCCACTTAAATGAATCCGCCGCCATATTATAACTCATGCCTAACGACAGCTTATCGATCAGACTAATTTTCTTGAATCCAGTAGAGTCCTTATCCGAACGCACCTTCATCTCGATATTGTTATTTACGTCAAAACTGATATTTCCTTGTTTTCCCGTTCCCGGAACGCCATACATATTATGAGCAAACGGAGAATACGTATATTCACGATCCTCACCATTCGCGTCTTGATATACATAAGTCTCATAAAAACCAAAACGAGAAGAAGCGAAGTCCGGCTGGGCGCTTACCGTAATAGACGGCTCGAAGCGGTGACGGATCATCTCAACCTTATTACCCAAGAATGGCAACGGTTTATAAAAACCATACAAGGTCGTAGACGCAGAGATAGAAGCGTTAAAATCGTAAATACGATAAAAACCATACGTAGTGTCGCGGGCTACCAAAGCCTGTTTCTGCGTATCATATTCCTGTTCGATCTTGCTGGTGTACCAACGTTCCTTATAATTGAAAGAGGGAGAAATATTCAAGTACTTGAGCACGGAGAATGTAGCGCTTACCGGAATCGAGTGCTGCATAGCATTCTGCCAATCTTTGATCAAATTCGATTTGAATAATAAGTTTTCCTTTGTCGTGATACTATTACTGAACGTACCGGAATAACTCATGGAGATCTTCTCGTACCAACGCTCCTTCCCGACCGGATGCTTCCGCTTGAAAGGGAAGATACGGCTCATCGTAACCGTCATGCTAGGCAAGGTTACGGCGATAGAAGAATCACGGGTCGTCTGGTTTATACTCATCGTACCGGAGATCGTGAACGGGTTATTCGGGAAACGTTTCGTTATGTTGATGGATGAACTCTTCGTATTCTGGTTCACGTCGGCATACCCGCTTGCGTTCGGATATAAACTGTTCTGATTATTGCGGTCATACGAAGAGGTCGAGAAGTTTACGCTCGCCGAAAAAGACAGATAAGGATTCGCCTTAGGGTCTTGCGTATGCGTCCAGTTAACCTTGAAGTCCTTGGATAAATTATAGTCGGGCAATCCCTTATCGCCCAATTTCGTCACCAAATAAGAAGCATTAAAACTGCCCGAGAATTTATAACGTTTACGGTAAGCCGACTTAGCCGACAATCCCCAAGATCCTTTCGTATAAATCTCTCCCAATAAAGCCAAGTCCATATAATCGCTCAAGGCGAAATAATATCCACCGTCACGCAAGAAGAAACCTCTGGTAGACTCGTCTCCGAAAGTCGGCATAATAATACCGGATGAATATGTACTCGAGAACGGGAAGAAACAGAAAGGTAACCCGATCGGATACAACGGCACGTCCTCCAAGACCAGATAGACCGGACCCGTTACGATATTCTTTTTCGGGCGCACCTTCGCTTTCGTCATCTGGATGTAAAAGTGAGGATGCTCATGCTCGTCGCAGGTCGTATACTTACCACCCACCATGTTCAAGATATCCCCTTCCATCTTTTTCGTTCGCCCGGCAGTAACATACCCTTCGCCCTGCTGGGTAATCACGTCCGTGATATATCCTTTCTTGGTACCGAAATTATACCGCATCGTCTTCGACTCATATTGCTGGTCGCCCTCCTTAAACAACGGATAGCCAAACTCCTGCCCGATAGAGTCGAGTCCAAACTTAGCGAACACGATGCTACTATCCATATTCATCTCGATCAATTCGGATTGCAGCTCGATATTCTGGTATTTGACATCGCCTTCCCCGTAAAGATATGCCCAGTTGCCAGCTGTCATCACGATAGAATCGGTCGCTTGATAACTGACCGGAGCATCTAGCCCGGTCTGCTTTTCTGGAATCGAATCTCCCGCTAACGTTGTACTATCCGTAGGAGCCACCAAGAGAGAATCAGTCTGCGCCAAGCTATCGGCAGGAGCGACAATCTCCTGCGCTTGCACGCCCAAGCCTCCCAAGAGGAAAACGAATAGAATGATTAGGACTCTATATATCAAAAACATTACTTCGTTCTTTGCAGTGTGTTACAGCGTGCAAATGTATAATAAATAAACGAGCCCTTATGCTTTTATTCCCCTAAAAAGAGTTTACACCAGTGTTCAAACTGCTCAACTGTCTCATTTCCATACTTGGATAAGCTCTGTTTTATCTTATCAGCCGGTTTCTCTTTCGTCAATTTAGTCTTGCTAAAGAATTTATCAGCGAAACAGATCAATTGTTCTTCCAATGACACGGGACGCATATCCCGATGTGGAACAGGCAGGTTCCGTTCCTCGATCATGGCAAGCGAAAGCCCCGTCCCCGTATGCCTCTCGCAAACTAAGGCGTGGCGAGGATACCCCTCTTTCCGCATTAAATCGGCTCCCAGATAGCCATGACAGATATAATCGGCCTCCCCATGGCAATCGATATCCGGTGCGTTACACAAAAAGATCCCTATGTCATGCAACATCGTCGCTTCCTCAATAAAAGTCAGATCCAGATTCATCTCCGGATGCAAACGGGCCAATGCTAATGCCTTATCCGCCACGCTACGGCTATGAGTCACCAAAATCCGGTAGGCATCCGAACTTTCCGGATAATATTTCTTTATTATATCAAGAGGTTTCATCCTATTTATTTTTTTGCGAGACAAAAATAAACAATCTCTCTCACATATGGATGAGTTCGCAGAAGATATACTGCATTGGCCAAGTAATATATACTGCGTTAGCGATGTTAGTATGTATTACTTGGCAAAGTCAGTACTACTTCTCATCACTGATACCCCTGAAACCAATTGCCCAGCTTCAAATCTTTTATATCCGCACCTGTTTCCCGTTCGCCTCTCAAATACTCAGAGAAGTAATCGACCATCCGCCAGTAATAATATTCATTATAGTCATCAAAATGATGACGTTTTCCCGGTACGATCAACATATCAAAGCGCTTGCCCGCCTTGATCAACTCGTCCACGACAACAATGGTATTTGCCGGATGCACATTATTATCGATATCGCCATGGATTAATAACAGATGGCCTTTCAAGTTCCTCGCCAATTCCTGATTGGTCGGGATGCGAATATCGAACGAGATATTTCCCATATCATCCGTGATCTCCTTTACTCCATGGTGTTTCTCTCCCCACCACCGGTTATAAATGTTATTGTCATGATTGCCGGCACAAGATACCGCCACCTTAAAGAAATCCGGATAAAGCAGCATAGCCGCTGTAGACATGAAACCGCCACCGGAGTGTCCGTGTATGCCGACCCGGTTGATATCCATGAATTTATAACGAGCGCACAACTGCTCGATAGCCACTTTATGATCCGCCATCGGATAATCACGCAAATTTCCATATCCATAATTATGATACCACTTGGAGCGACTGGGATGCCCTCCCCTGTGTCCCATGCAAACCACGACAAATCCGGCTTGCGCCAAACGATCCGTACGAGGATTCATCGGGATGTAGCGAAAGAAAGTTCCCTCCTGTTGCGGTCCGGGGTATACATAGTTAATGACCGGATATACTTTCGTGGAATCAAAATCAAAAGGCTTATACATGACACCATACAAATCGGTCACCCCATCGGCCGCCTTTACCGAAAAAGGCTCAGGGAATTTATAACCTGCCATGAATAATTGGGAGAAGTCACTCTCCTCCAAGGTCATCAATCGATTACCTTGGTTATCATACAATGCCGTAGCCGGGATCGTATTGACACGAGAATAGTTATCCACGATATATCGCATGGATTTATCCATAGAGACCAGGTGGAAATAATCGCCCGGAGTAATCAGCTTTAAGCCCGAACCATCCAGATTCACCCGATACAAATGCTCGTAATAAGGAGTCGTATCTCCCTTTTCCCGGGCATTCGCCTTGAAGTAAACGACACGATTCTTACTGTCCACGTCTACGATGGCGTCCACATGCCAAGGCCCTTTGGTGATACGGTTTTTCAAATTTCCTTGCGCATCATATAGATACAGATGCGCCCAACCATCCCGTTCGCTCCAATGGATCAATTCCTTACCATTATCGGTCATCGCTAGCGGGCGGGTTTCCATAGAAGTATTTAGACGTTCCTCAATGATCGCTTTTACCGAATCCTCCCCGATCGTATACGAACAGATATCCACCCGTTTCATATCCCGGCTGACACGGGTCAAATAGAAGGTCTGGTTATCTCCCAACCAGATCGAGTTCCGAGTGAGTCCCGTACGCTCCTTATCCGGCTTGGAGGCTAGATTGATTGTTTGATCTTTAAAACAATCCACCCGGATTTCTTTCCGCTTCCCGGTATTTTCCAAATCAAAGAGATATAAATGAACGATTGGAGAACCCGCCTCTCCCGGCATCTGATATTTATAGGTCTCAAGTGTAGGACGAGGTTTGGCGATCGAGTTAATCACCCATAAATCTTGCATCACACGTTGATCCGACAAAGTCGCGGCGAAATAACGACCATCGGGAGACCAGTTCCCCATTACATATTTCCGCTTATGGTCACATAAAGTATCGGTATTCAAGAAGGTCCGGGGCATACCAAAGCCAAAATCTTTTTCGCCATCCGTAGTCAAGGCGATCTCGGATATCGTCTTATCCTCCGGGTCCTTCACGGCCTTCTCATAATCCTCATAACTCATGACATACAGGTTCAAATCTTTCGCGAAGACGACCCGCTTTTTATCCGGCGATATATTCGCCCAACGGATTTTAGCAGGAATCTCGTCTTTCGTAATCCGAGTCAACCGGGAGGACGGATAATCATACGAGAAAAAATAGTTCCCGTTCGTACCCTTTATCGAGAAAGTAAACGTGCGATCATCTTCCTTTAAGCGTAAATCTCCGATAGGAAGTTGTTGTCCGGTAAAAGGCTCTCTCACGATCTCGCTTATCTGTGCCGCCAACTCATCCCGATCGAATAATAATCGTTTATTTCTCGAATTGGGGTCCACCAGATACCAGTTTGTCCCCTCACTCGTCTTATACTCATACCAGAACTTGTCACTATTATTAAAATAATTGGGGGTAAGGGTATAAGAGAAAAGTAGCTGTTCCGCATTCGACGGGGCGAAACGGCGTGCTTGCGTATATTCCGGTAGGACATCTTGCGCATAGGTAAAAGGCACCCATGATAAACTCAAGAAGGCTACCGCATAAAAAAGTGTTTTTACATTCATAGATTCTTAGTATTGTCTGTTATTCGCCTCAAAAGTATAAACTTTCTGTGAAAAACATTTCGTACTTTTGCGGTTAGTATACAGTTATTATATATGTAATGAAACAGATCTTTATATTTCTAGTCATACTTTTTAGCCTGACGCCAACGGTCTATTCACAAAACGCCCCGTTAAAGCTAGGTGCCGAGCGGATGGATGTCGTCACCCGTTTGCTTAAGGATAAGCGGGTCGGATTAGTGGTCAACCAGACTTCCATTTTGGAAAAGCGGCAGATTCATTTATTAGATGCGCTAGTAGCGGAAGGCATAGACGTTAAGAAGGTGTTCGCTCCGGAACATGGATTCCGGGGAACCGGTGACGCCGGAGAGGAGATAAAAGATAGCCGGGACTTGAAAACAGGCATCCCCATCATCTCTATTTATGGAAAAAACAAGAAACCGTCCACCGAGCAACTGGGCGACCTCGACGTGATTGTTTTCGATATACAAGATGTAGGTGCCCGTTTCTACACCTATATCAGTACGATGCATTACGTGATGGAAGCCTGCGCCGAAAACAACAAAGAGTTTATCGTGTTGGACCGCCCGAACCCAAATGACTTTGTAGACGGGCCGATCCGCCAAAAGGGATTTGAGTCTTTCGTAGGTGTCGATCCGCTCCCGATCTTGCACGGCTTGACCGTAGGGGAATTGGCATGGATGATCAATAAGGAAGGCTGGCTGAAAAGTACGCCCGATACCTGTCGGTTAAAGATCGTAAAGATGGAGAATTGGAAACACGGAGATCCCTATTGGTTGCCGGTCAAGCCCTCTCCGAACCTCCCGAATGACCAGTCTATCCGCCTGTATCCGTCGCTTTGCTTTTTTGAGGCTACGAACGTTAGCGTGGGAAGAGGAACCTATTATCCGTTTCAAGTACTAGGTTTCCCGGATCCTAAATACGGGAATTTCACTTTTACCCCGACCTCCTTACCCGGATTCGATACCAATCCCTTGCAAAAGGATAAAGTATGTTACGGCATCGATCTGCGGGAATATCCGTTCGAAGGAGGATTAACCTTGCGATTCTTCCTCGACTTCTACAATAAAGCGGGAAAGGATCAAGCCTTTTTCTTCTCCCGTCCGAACTGGTTCGATTTATTGGCAGGCACGAAGCAGCTCCGCTACCAGATCGTAAGGGGCTTATCCGAGAAAGAGATCCGGGAAAGTTGGAAACCCGAGCTAGATCAATACAAGGCCATGCGTAAAAAGTATTTACTTTATCCGGACTATCCTACTCAAAATAAAAAATAAGAACGAATGAATTATTGGGAATCGCATACCCAAGTCGCCGTACGTTTCCGCCGATTCGACCGGAAACGTTACGCCGCATTCCGGAGTATGCACAAAGTCATTAACATTGGAGTCGTAACAGCAAGTACGCTACTATTCGCCCTGCCCGACACGGCGCAAGCTCAAAAGACAATCGAGCCTAACCGGACCGGCGAGGAAGCTTCCGTAGAGCTGGAAGAGGTAGAAGTTACCGCCTCCCGTGCGCCTATCGCACGGAATCAAGCGACCAAGATCGTGACAGTCATTCCCGCCCGTGAGATCACGGCGGCACCTGTCACCAGTATCCAAGATCTTTTAGAATATGCCGCGGGAATAGACGTCCGGCAACGAGGAGAAGGAGGCACCCAAGCCGATATCTCCATCCGGGGAGGGACGTTCGACCAAATAGCGGTTCTCTTAAACGGGGTCAACCTCTCCAACCCACAAACTGGCCATTATAGTTTTGACCTCCCGGTGAATCTCTCGGACATAGAGCGCATCGAGGTGGTATCCGGCCCTTCTTCCCGTATATTCGGGGCCAGCGCTTTCGCCGGAGCGATCAATATCATCACGAAAACAGGAAAAGAGAACAGGATCTCGACCGACAATTACGCTGGAATGCATAAGCTCTGGAAACTGGAAGCTGCCATCAATCACGCGACCACTCATTTCGGACAGCGCCTTTCCGCAGGGTATGCCTCGTCCGGAGGGTATATAGACAATACAGACTTCAAACAATTAAATCTTTTTTGGCAATCGGAACTTAAAAGCGAGGAGGCCGATTTCCAATTCCAAGCCGGATACAACGACAAAGGTTATGGAGCGAATAGCTTCTACTCCGCTTCCTATCCCAACCAATACGACAAGACTCGCCGCTTTTTCCTCTCCGCCGGAGGAGAAACACATGGCAAAATCAAGTTCACCCCCAAGGTATACTGGAGCCGACATTTCGACCGGTACGAGTTGTTCCGTAGCGATCCCGCCGATTGGTATACCGGGCATAATTACCATGAGACGGAAGTATTCGGAGCCAACCTCAACGCCACGACACAGTGGAAACTAGGAAGAACCAGTATGGGCGTGGAATTCCGAAACGAGGGAGTAAAGAGTAATGTATTAGGCAAGCCGATGAAGGAACCGCAGGATGTTCCTTTCGAGAAAGAAGGGCAATATCTAAAAAGCGATAACCGAAGTAATATCAGCTACTTTCTTGAGCATAACGTATTATTACGCCGCTTCACGTTGTCAGTCGGGGTCTTGGCAAACTATAATTCGGCCTTAAACGAAGGGATTCATTTCTATCCGGGAATAGATGCCAGTTACCGTATCGGGGACAATTTCCGTCTGTATGGGAGCTGGAACCGGGCATTGCGTATGCCGACTTTCACCGATCTTTATTATGAGGGTAAGACGAATAAAGGAAATCCTGACCTAAAACCGGAAGAAAGCGAGGCTTTCGAGGTCGGACTGAAATACAACACTTACTTCCTCCGGGCTCATATAGCCGGCTTTTACCGAAAAGGCAAGAACATGATCGATTGGGTGAAAGAGAAACCGGAAGATATCTGGGAAAGCCGAAATCTGACAAAAGTCGATAACCTTGGTTTCGAGACTAACCTGAGTTTATTACCGAGGGAACTGGGTAACGAACGGTTCTTTATCCGGAAAATAGAACTGGGATATGCGTTTATCCATCAAGACAAGGATAGTGAGGGGTATATATCGAATTATGCGTTAGATTATCTGAAGCACAAGTTCACGGCTCAATTAAGCCATTCTATCTGGAAAGGTTTTTCGGCCACTTGGTATGTCCGTTGGCAAGACCGGGCAGGTAGTTATACTAAATACGAGAATCTTAAGCCGGCTTATGAGGAACCTTACTCTCCTTATTGCTTAGTAGATATGAAAGTAAATTGGGAATATCAGCGGTTAAATCTATATGCGGAATTAAATAATCTGCTCAATTCCACTTATTATGATCTGGGAAATATCCCCCAACCGGGTATTTGGTTTAAGGCAGGATTCCGTTATAGTTTCAAATATTAATACCCAGTTGTAGAGACGGGGCACGCCCCGTCTCTACAACTGGGTGATTTTATTTTTGCTTTTTGATCACCAACAACTTATCATTATTGGTCCCGAACAAAGCGATTTCCGTAACAGGAGCCGCCTCACCCTGTGCCTCAAAGCGCACCACCTTATTAAGCGCTTCCAGCAACTCACGTTCGCCGCTCATATCCGGGCAAGCCATTCGGGTAGTCGCTACCTGTGGGAACTTAATGATATTTTTATAAGCATCATTATATTCGATCTTCCCCATCAACCGATTGCAACCGGCATTTCCTGAAAGCCCTTGACGAGCCACGTCGAACACCAAAACCTGATGAGTCTCCTCGGGATTCAACGTCTTACCGTTCATCTCCACGACACCCCATTCACCATCCAGATCCGAGAAAGAAGCTACCACCGCTTTCTTGGATTTACAGCCGGCGAACAAACCGACGCCTACCAAAAGCAGGCAAATATAAAAAAGACCTTTTCTCATTAATTTCTCTCCAATACTAATAATACATTACCATCTTGGTCTACCAACAACATCTCATTCTCATCTTTTCCGGCCTTCACGGAACGAACCTGATCCATCGATTGAAGCACGCTCGTCTCCAAATCCATATTCGGACAAGCCATCATAGTCGTAGCGCCCGGAGCGATCGTAATAGAAGATACATCTTCCGGATCTAACGTGATCGTCGTATTGAATAAATTACAGCCTGTATTTCCATGTAATTTCTTCTCAGCCATATTGAAGTCCATCTGTGGCAGGCCTTCTTCCAAGACTTTCTCACCTTTCACTTCTACCACATTCCATTTACCTTCCAACTTCTTCACATCTGTCTTGACGTCTGAACAAGAAAACATCATCCCAACGAAAGCGGGAAGCAAAAACGCATAAAACAATACCTTTTTCATCTTCATCATAATCTTTTATAAAATATCTATTGTAATTAGTAAGACGCAAATAGAAGGCAAAATGTTCCCAAGAGCACCCTGTTTTAGCTTATATTAACAGGATTCTTGATTAACATCCTCTTTTTCCACTTCTGCGTTCGCCACCGCAAACAGAGTACTGCTCCCCTGGAACACTCGTCCAAAGCAAAAGCGAACCACATCCCCGCTAAGCCTAATCCGAACACGATACCGAACATATACCCGCAGAACACGGCAAAGAACCACATACAGAATAACTCGATAATTACCGGGACCACGACGTCGCCTACCGAACGCAAGCAGAATAAGAACAGCAGTACCGTGGCCCGCCCTTGCTCCAAGAGTACATCTACCAGCAAGGCTCCCATCGCAATCGTTATGATTGCTTGATTCTCCGTGAATATCCCCAATAAAGGACGTCCCAGCAGATAAACCCCGGTACTAGCGACCAGCGTAATCAGCAACGACCTCCTCCAAGCATACCAACTCAATAAATAAGCGGCTTGCTTCTTTCTCGCGCCCACCAAATTGCCGGTACAAATAGAAGTAGCTTGCGCGATCGACAAAGAAAAGATATAGCCGATTATCACGATATTCATCACATAAACACGAGCTGTCAAGTACTCATTACCCAGCATATTGATAAAGTAGACAATCGTCACCTGCGAGGCATCATACGAGATTTGTTCCGCTGCCGAAGGCAAACCGATCTTCAACACGTCTCTCAACTTCTGAAACGGGAACGGACGGAAATAAGCCAAAGGGATACGAGGCACCAACCGCTTGAACAGCATGATAAACAAAAGTGTCATCGCCACTCCCCGGCAAACAGAGGTAGAGATAGCCGCTCCTTGTACACCGAGGGCAGGGAAACCAAAATGGCCAAATATCAACGCATAATTTCCAAACACATTCAATACATTGATCAGCAAGGTCACCTGCATCGCGTAATTCGGCTTGTTCGCCGCACGGAGCACCGCCGATATCGTAAAACTAACCGCTTGGAAGAAGCCGAACCCTCCGACAATATGCATATAAGTCGCAGCGTCCGGCATCAGATCCGGACGGATATCCATCAGGACCAACATCTCCCTACCGAACAAGAAAAGCATCAAGCTGATCAAGCAACCGATTCCTGCGTTAAACAGCAAAGACGTCCCTAATACCTGAATAAAACTTTTATGATCCTTCGCCCCGAAATAGAGGGCGCACATGACGGAAGTTCCGGTCGTGGTAATATTGAACAGCAGGAATACCATGTTCAGCAATTGATTCACCACACCTACCGCCGCCACCGCGTTATCGGAATGATGGCTCAGCATAAGCGTATCCACCACGCCTAAAGTCAACATCAGCAAGGTTTCCAGAAAGATAGGCCCTGTTAATTTAAATAATTTGCCTCTCAGCCCTCTCGGGGCACGGAATAGTCTATACATGTCCATTGATCTGCTTTCTACCTAAACACCTTTTTTACGAGTCCGCGAAGGTACAAAGCTTTACGCTAAATAGGTTTCGCTATTTCTATTATTTTCCGTAAGTTTGTATCCGGTTGAATAATTTTTGATGAACAAACGAAGACAAATGGACAAGAAACTACCTATATGTATCGTATTAGTCATGTTGATGAGTTGTTTCTCCTGCAAACAGCCCCAACAGCCCACGGAAGACGCAGACATGGATACGCAGTGGGTGGATAGCTCACAGCATCTGTATCAATACGGCATCTGTATCGATTCCTTGGACGTAAAAGAGTATTTGATGAAAAACGGGGATAATCCCGCCTCCATCTTCTCCGGGCTGGGCTTCACGGCCTTGAAAGCAGACAGTATCAGCAGGGCATCCACCCATGTCCTCGATCCGACGAAACTGCGAGCCGGCATGCATTATTACACATTTTCCACGGTAGATTCCTTGGAGACGATCCGATATATCGCCTTCGCCAAGTCGCTGACCGATTATGCCGTAATCGACTTGACCGGCGATACGATCAACGCCTATGAATTTAATAAGCCGATCACCCTCAAGAAAAAATATACGGAAGGAGTATTAAACTCTTCCCTATGGAACGTGATCAAGGCCAACGGAGGTGATCCGTATCTGGCGATCAAGATATCGGACGTGTACGCTTGGCAAATCGATTTCTTCGATATCAAGGATGGAGACTCCTTCAAGGTTCTATACAATGAGGCTTACATCGACGATACCACCGCCTTGAGCATCGCCTCTATTGAGGGGGCGATCTTTACGCATCAAGGCAAAGAGTTTGTAGCGATTCCTTTCACCCAAGACAGTATCTTCGAATACTTTGATGAGGAAGGGAACAGCCTTCGCAAAGCGTTCTTGAAAGCGCCATTAGACTTTTTCCGGATCACATCCCGTTTTACGAACGCCCGTTTCCACCCGATCCTCAAACGATATCGGGCGCATCATGGGGTTGATTACGCGGCACCGACCGGTACACCGGTACGCAGCATCGGAGCTGGTACGGTTATCGCCAAGGGATATCAAAACGGCGGGGGCAATTTCCTGAAAGTGAAACATAACTCCGTATACACCACGACTTATATGCACTTAAGCCGCTTCGCCAAAGGAATCCAAGTAGGCAGCCATGTGCAACAAGGCCAAGAAATCGCTTATGTAGGCTCCACCGGACTCTCTACCGGACCGCATCTAGACTTCCGTGTCCACAAAAACGGGCAACCTATCGATCCGCTAAAAATGGAAGCTCCCCCTTCTGAACCGGTGAAACCGGCCTATAGGGATAGTTTCGCTTTCGTTAAGCGGCAAATCTTGGCGGAAATAGATAGCTTTCATGTAGCCACAGTTAGTAAAGCATCTGTTATATATGAGAAAGATAGTATCAACCATTTAAATAACTAGCGTATGAAATTCTTGGGGAATATAATATGGTTACTCTTCGGAGGGATTATAACAAGTGTAGAATATCTGATATCCAGCCTAATACTAATGATAACGATCATTGGTATACCTTTTGGCCTCCAGACCTTAAAATTAGCGATACTGGCTTTATGGCCTTTTGGCAGCCGTGTCGTAGACGAGGGGAATTCCGGAGGATGCCTGTCACTTATCATGAATGTGATCTGGATATTCGTCGGAGGCTTTTGGATTTGCCTTACGCATCTGGGATTCGGCCTTTTGCTATGTATCACGATCATCGGCATCCCTTTCGGCATGCAACATTTTAAGATGGCAGCTTTAGCCTTGGCGCCTTTCGGAAAGAGCATCCAATAAGGGCACGTCTGACTTTTCTGTAGAAGACAGACATCCGGCAAGAATTTAGGCTAGGATAAGGTATTATACCTATTTCTTTCTATACCTATACATTCTCGCTCCTTATTCTATTTCATAAATCACGGTATGGTACGTACAGACCACGCCTTGGTTTGTATAGATCAAGCCTTGGTCTGTAGAGTTCACGGCGTGATCTGTAGAATTATACTAGATATTCAAATGAATTCATCCGATATCTTTCAAGTATTCATAAAGAAGGAGGGAAGTATAAATAGCGTTCATATACATCTCCCTCATAGGGCCTAGGGGCGTTATAGCTCGATCTGGGAAACCGAAACCGGAGTATTCATGAAGATAGAGGCCGCCTCAGAAAACTTCTCTGCCGACTCCGTGGTAAGAAAACGGCAACTTCCTCCCTTCGTGAGCTTACGATCCATTTCCGGGTGACGCCCTAAATAATCTCGCAAACTCTCCGCTACATGCTCGCCTTGCGAGAATAGAGTGATGCCGGAAGGAAGAAAAGCACGGATCTTATCCATCAAAAGGGGATAGTGAGTACATCCCAAGATAAGCGTATCGATTTGCGGATCTACGGATAATATATGGTCGATATGCTTTTTCACGAAATAATCCGCTCCCGGAGAATTAAACTCATTATTCTCCACCAAAGGAACCCACATGGGGCAAGCTTCGCCTGTCACTTGGATATGTGGGTACATCCTGCCGATCTCTATCGTATAAGAATTGGACGTAATCGTACCGCTCGTACCTACGATACCGATATGTTTAGTACGGCTGATCGTATCCACTAACTCAACTGTAGGACGGATGACTCCCAATACACGACGATTGGGATCCCATGTAGGCAAGTCTTTTTGTTGGATCGTACGAAGCGCTTTCGCGGATGCCGTATTACAAGCCAAGATCACCAATTGGCAACCCGACTCAAACAGACGCGATACCGCCTGACGGGTAAATTGATAAACGACCTCGAACGAACGGGTTCCATAAGGAGAACGTGCGTTATCGCCCAGATAAACGTAATCATAACCGGGCATCAACTGATGAATCTTATCGAAAATCGTAAGTCCGCCATAACCTGAATCAAAAAGACCGATCGGACCGGGAGTTTGTGGAAACATATCAGAAACCTTCTTTTATAAAGTACAAAGGGTGCAATCCTTTCGGAAAACACCCCCTCTTTTATTCTATAGAATAAATTTTCTCGCTAATTACAAACCGAGTTTCGTACGAACAAACGGAGTTGCGTCTACTGCGTTAGTACCCGTATAAAGCAAAGCTGCCGGATCGATGATATACGTATATCCCTTCTCCTCGCCTACCTTCTGGATAGCCTCGTGCAACTTCTGTTGGATCGGTTGCAACAATTCCTGTTGTTTCTTTTGTACGTCTTGCTGAGCTACCTGAACGAAGTTATCCATACGTTCTTGGATATCTTGAATCTCTTGCATTCTTCTCAACTTGATATTTTCTGTCAATGAATCTTGCTGCGCTACGAAGTCTGAATATTTCTTTTGGTATTCATCTTGCATTTGCTTCAATTCAACTCTATATTTCTCATTCAAGTCTGCCATTTGTTTTTCCATACCAGATACCTCCGGCATAGCCATAAACACCTCTTGAGTTTTTACAAACGCAATTTTAACTTCCTGAGCGATAGCTCCCAACGGGAGAATCATCAACAATAAAACAATAAGTTTCTTCATTTTTACTATATAATTACTTTGTTATTAATCAAGCTTTCACACTTTTCATGCATAAAGCGCACAAATGTAAGCATTTATTTTGAATATCCTAACTTAATCAGCACTTCATTACTGATATCGATCTTCGGAGAAGCGAAAATAATGCTCATAGCTGAAGCTCGATCCCAAACAATTTGATATCCCTTGTCTTCCGAGATTTCTTTCACCGCATTATACACCTCGTCTTGAATCGGTTTCATCAAACTCTCGCGTTTCTTATATAACTCACCCTCAGGACCGAAATATTTACGCTTCAGATCTTGCGCCTCTTGCTCTTTCTTCACGATCTCTTCCTCACGTTTCGTTTTCATCTCGGCAGAGAGGAATACCAGATCGCTCTGATAATTCTTATACATATTCTGAGCTTCTTGCTGAATCGCTTCCACCTCATTTTGCCATTTCTTGGAAACTTGGCTCAACTGCTCATTGGTCATTTCGTAAGCCGGAATATTCTTCAATATATATTCCATGTCGATTAAAGCGAACTTCTGTGCCATGCCGGCAAAAGAACAAAGCAACATCAGACAGCTCAATGTGATAATCTTTTTCATACTCTCTTTATTTATAGTTCTACTTTATGACTGCAAATATAACAGAGGGTTTACTTACAGCCTACCAATATTCGTTAAAAGTATTTATTTAAATGTAGAGACGGGGCGTGCCCCGTCTCTACATACGGAACACGCCCCGTCTCTACATACGAAGCTATACCCGATCTATATTTTAGAATTCCTGTCCGATGATAAAGTGCAGGTTACTACCGCTACGTTTACCATTAGATCCATAATTCGGCTCGTCGAAACCATAAGCCCAGTCGAGTCCCATCAAACCGATCATCGGCAAGAATATACGGACACCGACACCGGCGGAGCGTTTCAAGTTAAACGGATTAAAATTCTTCAAATCAGTCCAAGCGTTACCAGCCTCCACAAATACCAATCCGTAGATCGTAGAGGAAGGCTCCAGCAAGAACGGATATCTCAACTCCATAGCCAAACGAGAATAAGCGTATCCATAAGAGTTGTAACCACCATTACCGGCGATACTACCATTCTCATAACCTCTCAAACCGATCGTTTCCTGAGCATAGGTACTGGAGTAACCACTCATACCGTCACCACCCATATAGAAGGTCTCGAACGGAGACTTCTTATTTTTATTATAAGTACCCAAGAAACCATACTCAACACGGGTCATCAATACCGGCGTACGTTTCACGGTCAACGGAGCCAACGGAGAGAAGATCTTCGCTTTGAACTTCCATTTATGATACTCGATGAATTTATACTTATCCGGGTCTGAGCTTGACATCGACGCATAATCCTTACCATCGAATAAAGAGTAAGGAGGCGTAGCAGCTACAGACAACATGAATTGTGAACCCTTACGAGTATACAACGGGTTATCGATAGAGTTACGTTGCAACATCAACTCCAAGTTGATATTATGGCAATTTCCGTTATTAACCAAGAAATAGTCCCAATCATGCATCATATACAACTGATAGTTCAACGTCGCCATGAACTGGAAGTAGTCATCCGGCCAATTCAAACGTTTACCATAACCGGCCGCTAAACCGAACATCATGATAGACTTATCCGGGTCGTAAGCATACTCATAACTATTATTGTAACCATAGTTGCCGTAATAGTTGCTACCATAGCCATAACCGCCCCCATAATAACCGGGATAACCATAGCCATAGCCCGGATAGCCATAACCATAACCGGAATTGGTCAAGTAATTGCTACTGATATCGGTTTGCTTTGAGAAATAAGCGCTGACAGACAATGTATTCGGTCGTTTACCGCCGAACCAAGGATCCATGAAGGAGATGCTGTAAGCCTGGTAGTAACGCCCATTCGTCTGGCCGCTCAAGGTCAATGTCTGTCCCTCACCTTGCGGGATGATGCCCTTATAGGTTTTCGGGTTTAAGAAGTTCTTCATAGAGAAGTTCGTAAACTTCAAACTTAACTTACCGATCACACCCGTCTGTCCCCAACCTGCGGAGAACTCGATCTGGTCATTCGCCTTGGAAACCAAGTTATACTCGATATCCACGGTTCCATTCTCAGGATCAGGCAGCGGCACCGGATTCATGTTTTCCGGGTCGAAGTGTCCCATCTGGGCCAACTCACGAACGGAACGCATCAAATCCTCGCGGCTGAACAACATACCCGGCTTCGTACGCAACTCACGGCGAACGATATCCTCATACAGACGGTCATTACCATTAATGATAATACGGTTGATCGTCGCTTGCGGACCCTCTTGAATACGGATCTCTAACGAGATAGAGTCATTCGCTACATCCACCTCTACCGGATCGGCGTTGAAGAACAAATAACCGTTATTAAAATAGACATTCGAAACGGCATCATCATCCGTACTCAAACGTTCGTTCAATTTCTTTTGATTATACACCTCGCCCGGTTTCATACCCAGCACGGCCATCAAATAGTCCGTAGAATATTGCGTATTACCCACGAAGCGAATATCTTTCAAATAGTATTTCTCACCTTCATCCACTTTCAAGAAGATATCTACCTTCTTCTCGTTAAAGTTCGCTACGCTATCGGACAACAATACGGCGTCGCGATAACCATGCTCGTTATATTTAGCGATTATATTTTTCTTATCGTTCTCATATTCCTCAGTCGTGAACTTCTTCGTGCTGAACATCTCCATGATACTGGTTTTCCAGTCGTTCGGCAAGCTGAACTTCTCGTTCGTCTTCTTCATCGCCTTCTTCAACTCCCGGGCGGTCAGTTTTTCGTTACCCTCAAAATAGATACGATGGATCTTGGTCTTTTCATTCTTATCGATATTGATATCCACGATCACCTCGCCCTCGTTCGCGGGATCGTCCTTTTGCTCGATCTCGACATCCACGTTCTTAAAGCCTTTGCCATCGAAGAACTTCTGGATCACGATCTTGGCACGGTCCATGACGTTCGGCGTCACCTGGAAACCTTTCTTCAAGCCCAGCTTCGCCTCCAAGTCCTCACGCTCGCCTTTCTTGATCCCGTGGTAATTGACTTGCGAGATACGCGGACGTTGCTTCAGCTGGATCTCCAGCCAAATCTGGTCGCCCTCGATCTTCGTCGCCAAGATCTTCACATCCGAAAACAAGCCATGTTTCCAAAAACGCTTCACTGCTGTAGTGATCTCCTCTCCCGGTACGGTAATCTCATCGCCTACCGACAAGCCCGAGAAGCCGATCAACACAAAATCATCATAATTCTTGATACCCGTAATCTTTATATCCGCGATCTTGTATTTCTTCGCGGCCAACGAGTACGAAATGACCGGCACTTCTGCCGGCGCCTCAACTTGGGTAGTGTCTATTTCTTGGGCAAACGCACCGCAAGCGAAACCCAAGCAAATAAAAAACAGCACTATTCTTTTGTACATATAACAGCTATTGTTTATAAGATTAATTGCTCACTTGTCTTACCGAAA